>ENA-USZK01000974-USZK01000974.1-human-gut-metagenome-genome-assembly--contig:-NODE-974-length-13084-cov-6.603906_pt1 | contig 13084 bp, 10 predicted proteins | sample MGYA00250043_ERZ773534 | MGnify/ENA primary metagenome ERZ773534 (study PRJEB29103, sample SAMN06112056) | human gut metagenome | biome: human gut; feature: ankylosing spondylitis patient; material... | reverse complement strand
CTGATGGACTGCAAGGAGTGCAAGGAGCGCTTCCGCGCCGACAAGCTCATCGAGGACTGGTGCCACGAGAACGGCTTTGAGCTCAGCAAGCCCATCGACGCCTTCTCCCAGCAGGAGATGAAGGACTTTGTGGAGGAGCACAACCTCCCCTGCCCCTCCTGCGGCAAGCACAACTTCACCGATATCCGCCAGTTCAACCTGATGTTCAAGACGTTCCAGGGCGTCACCGAGGATGCCAAGAACACCGTCTATCTCCGTCCCGAGACGGCCCAGGGCATCTTCACCAACTTTGTGAACACCCAGCGCACCACCCGCCGCAAGCTGCCCTTCGGCGTCTGCCAGATCGGCAAGTCCTTCCGCAACGAGATCACCCCGGGCAACTTCATCTTCCGCGTCCGTGAGTTCGAGCAGATGGAGCTGGAGTTCTTCTGCAAGCCCGGCACCGACCTGGAGTGGTTCAACTACTGGCGCACCTTCTGCCACAACTGGCTGCTGGGCATCGGATTGAAGGATGAGAACCTGCGCCTGCGTGACCACGACCCCGAGGAGCTGTGCTTCTACTCCAAGGCCACCACGGACTTCGAGTTCCTGTTCCCCTTCGGCTGGGGCGAGCTGTGGGGCGTGGCCGACCGCACCGACTACGACCTGACCCAGCACCAGACCGTGTCCGGCCGTGACCTGACCTACTTCGACCCGGAGACCAACGAGCGCTACATCCCCTATGTGGTGGAGCCGTCCCTGGGCGTGGAGCGCAGCGTGCTGGCCGTGCTGGTGGACGCCTATGACGAGGAGGTCGTGGACGCGGAGAAGAACGACGTCCGCGTGGTGCTGCACCTGCACCCGGCGCTGGCTCCCTACAAGGCCGCCATCCTGCCCCTGAGCAAGAAGCTCAGCGAGCCCGCCCGCAAGATCTACGAGGAGCTTTCCAAGGAGTGGATGCTGGACTTCGACGAGACGGGCTCCATCGGCAAGCGCTACCGCCGCGAGGACGAGGTGGGCACGCCCTTCTGCATCACCGTGGACTTCGACACCGTGGGCGATGCCGAGCACGCCGGCGACAACTGCGTCACCGTCCGTGAGCGCGACACCATGGAGCAGGTGCGTATCCCCATCAGTGAGCTGAAGGCCTATCTGGCCGAGAAGCTGGCCTATTAAGCGTAAAAAAAGAAAGCCCCGCGGGGCTTTCTTTTTTTGCTCACATATCCACGATCTGCAATTCGCTCTCGTCCACCTTCTGCATGTCCTTCTTGTTCATCATGTCGTACATACAGGGCACCACGAACAGCGTCATCAGCGTGGCGTACAGCAGTCCGCCGATACAGACCACGGCGATGGGCTGCATCAGCGCCGTGCCGGCGTTTTTCGCCGTGGCGGTGACGATCAGGCCCAAAATCGTGGTCAGACTGGTCATCAGGATCGGCCGCAGGCGGGTCACGCCCGCGTCGATGATCGCCTCCCGGCGCTCCATGCCGGACAGCCGCTGCTGGTTGATGTAATCCACCAGCACGATACCGTTGTTGACGATGATGCCCACCAGCATCACAAAGCCGATCAGGCTGATGACAGATACCTCGATCCCCGCGATCAGCAGGGCCAGGAAGCCGCCGGTAAAGGCCAACGGGATGGTAAACATGACGATGAACGGGGATTTCAGCGACTGGAACTGTGCCACCATGATGAAGTACACCAGCACCACGCCCAGCAGCAGCATCAGCAGCAGCTGGCTCATGGCCTCCATGATCTGCTCGTTCTCTCCGTTGAATTCCGCGGTGATGCCCTCCGGCAGCGTCAGACCGCTGACGGCCTGCTGCGCCGCGGAGGTCACGTGGGTGACGTTGTAGCCATCGGCGATAGCGGCGGTCACGGTAACGCACCGGCGCTGCTGGTCACGGGAGATGGTGTTCATGGACACCGTCTCCGTCACGGTGGCCACATCGCCCAGCTTGAAGGTCTTGTCCTCCTCGCTGCCGCCGGTCAGCTGCCCCGCGGCGCTGCTGCCGGTCATGCCTGAGGCGCTGCCAGTCATGGCGGAGGACGCGCTGCTCTCCGCCGACAACTCCAGCTCCAGCAGGTTCTCCCGCTTGAGGACGCTGCCCTCCGCCGCGTCCACGGTCAGGTCCATGTCCTCGCTGTCCAGCGTCACATCAGAGACGCTGGCGCTGCTCTGCAGCGCCGCGGCGATCTGCATATACACCTGGGCCACGGTCAGACCCTTCTCCGCCGCCGCCTTCCGGTCGATGGTCACCTGCAATGCCGGGGCCGAGGCGTCCAGCCCGTCGCTGACCTCGCCGACGCCCTCCACCTGCTCCAGCCGCCGGGCGATGGTCCGGGCGCTGCTCTGCAGGTCCGCCATATCGCTGCCGAACACCTGCAGCGACACGCCGCTGCCGGTCATATAGCTCATCATACCGCTCATCACGCCGCTGGCCGTCACCTCACAGGGCAGGTCGGCACACAGCGTCTCGATCTCCTTCCCCGCCACAGAGCCGAAGGTCCCCTCCGGCATGGTGATGTAGCCCTCCACGTCATAGCTGCCGCCGGAGGCGCCGCCCATGGCGCCGCCCATGTTCAGGCCGCCCATGGTGCCGCCGCCCATCATAAAGCCGGCGTCCTGCACGTCGTCCACAGTCATCACCCGCTCCAGCACCTCGTCGGCCAGCCGTACCGCCTCCTCGCGGGAGGTATCCTCCGGCATGGTGATGGTCAGGGACAGGTTGTTCATATCCATCTCCGGCATAAAGGTAAAGCCGCGGCGCAGGCACGCGCCGGCAGTGGTCACCAGCAGCACCAGCGACAGCAGCAGCACGCCGGCCTTGTGGTCCAGCGAAAAAGCGATGGCCTTCCGATAGGCGGGATAGACCTTGTCCAGCAGGCCCGGCTTCTGCACCATGGGCCGGCGCAGCATACCGCTGGCCATCGCCGGCACCAGTGTCAGCGCCACCAGCAGGCTGGCCAGCAGCGAGTAGGTGATGGTCAGCGCCAGGTCGGTGAACAGCTGGCGGGTCAGGCCCTCTACAAACACGATGGGCGCGAACACGCACACGGTGGTCAGGGTAGAGGCCGTCACCGCGCCCAGCACCTGGCCCGCGCCGGACACCGCCGCCTGAATGATGGTGGCGCCCTTGGCCCGCAGGCGGTAGATATTCTCAATGACCACCACGGAGTTATCCACCAGCATACCCACCGCCACGGCCAGACCGCTCAGGGAGATCATGTTGATGGTCACGCCGGTGAAGTACATAAGTACGATGGCAAAGATCACGCTGACGGGGATAGATACCAGCGTGATGACCGTGGGCCGCCAATCCCGCAGGAACAGGTACAGAATGACCACGGAGAACAGCGCGCCCCACAGCAGCGACGAGGTGATGGTCTCCACGATCAGGTAGATATAGTCGCCCTGGTCCATCAGCGGCGCGAAGGACAATCCCTCGTACTGGCCCTCCAGCTCCTCGAACCGTGCGCTGATGTTATTGGACACCTCCGCCGTGGCGTAGTTGGACTGCTTGGTAAAGGTGATGAGAATGCCGTTGTCGCCGTTGACCTTGGTGTACAGCTCCCCGGCGTTGTCCGTGACCACCACGGTGGCGATGTCGCCCAGTGTCACCGGCTCGATGCCGTCCATGCCCAGGTCCAGCAGCACCATATCCTCCAGCTCCTGGCGGGAGGACACGTTCTCGCCCACGGATACCATGTATTTCACGCCGCTGTCGTCCTCAATGTACCCGGCAGGCATGGCGAAATTCTGTGCCGTCAGCAGCTGGCTGACGGCGGAGATGGACAGCATCCCGCCCACGTCCGTCTGGTCGGCGATGGACTTGTACGCCTCGTTGATCTGGTCCATGCCGGCCTCGATCTGGGTCATGGCCTCATCCAGCTGTATCTGCGCCTCCGTCAGCTGGGTAATGCCGTCGATCAGGGAGAGCGTCATGTTATAGACCTCACTGGTGACCTCCCGCTTCAGCTCGCCGCTTTCCAGATCCTGCATCAGCTTATCCAGCGTCGCGTTCAGCCGTTCCAGCGTCTTTTTCAGCTGTTCCAGCTTCTCCTGCCCGGGCACGGTGATGGGCGGCTCACCGGGACCCGGATCCGGGTCTGGCTCCGGGATCTGGCCCCGGGCCTCCTTCAGATATTCGTACAGCTTATCCACCGCCGCGCCCGCCTTGGCCGCCGCGCCGGCGGCAATGGCCTCCTTGGCCTCATCCAGCTGTGCCTGCCCCTTTTCCACCTGGTCCTTGGCCTTCTGCAGATCCAGCTTCGTCTTGTTCAGTTCGGTACGCACCGCATCCGCCAGCTTCTCCGACAGGGCGTCCAGCTTGGCCTCGTCCAGGATCACATGGGCCTCCCGGGTCACGGCGCCGCTGACCGAAATGCTGGCCACGCCGGACACGCCCTCCAGCTTGGGGGACAGCTCTCCGGTGACGAAATCGCTGAGCGCGTACACGTCCATGTCCTCCCGGGACACGGCGGCCACCATCACCGGCAGCATGGAGGGATTGATCTTCAGCACATAGGGGGCGGAGACGGTGTCGTCCCAACTGCCCTGCAATACGGAGATCTTCTGCTGGATGTCCACACTGATGGTATCCATATTGGCGCCGTCCTCAAACTCCAGCGTGACCATGGATACGCTGTCCTGGCTGGTGGAGGTGACGGTCTTGATCTTATCCAGCGTAGCCATGGACTGCTCCACCGGCCTGGTGATGGACTGCTCGATGGACTCCGGGCTGGCGCCGGGATCAGAAGTGACGATGATGACATAGGGAAAGTCCATGTTGGGCAGCAGATCCGGCGTCATTTTCAGATACGCCACCACGCCCAGCACGATAATGCCCAGCACCGTCACAAAGATCGTCAGCGGTTTTTTCACGCTGAAGCCGGCCATACCCGTCCCTCCTTCTTCCGCCTGCAGCGCCCACGCACCCAGGGTAAAACTGTAATAATGTGTAAGTGTACCATCCCCGCCGCCGACTTGCAAGCGGGACGGCGCAGAATTCACGAAAGCGTTACAAATACAGGATTTTTTCGGGAAAATAGTTCGGAGTTCGTAGTATTCTTTGCGCCGTCTTTACGCGTCCGGACGATGAAAAACGCGGACGCACCCGCGTCCGCGTTTTTCGCAAATAAGAAAGAGAAAAGGGAAGAAAACAGCAAAATCAGCCGGTGCCCCGTTACAGCAGCGTGCACAGCAGGCGCAGCTCGGCGGCCAGCCACACCGGCATCAGTATGGCGGTGACACGGCACACGGGGTTGATGTTCCCCGTCAGCAGGCACACCAGCGTGAACGCCAGAATGACCGCGATCACAACAGCGGCGATCGCCTTTGCCGGGGAAGTCTTGGTTTTCGTGTTTGTCATAGGGAACAACTCCTTTTGCGTCGTTTCCTGTCGTTCCCCGTCGCACACAGACGTATCCCGTCGCTTCCCGTCGACCCATGTCGAACACGGACATATTTCGTCGCTTCTTGTCGCAATATGTCGCATACCGTCCTATTCCCGCCGCAGCTGGCCCCGGATCAGCCGCGTCACCGCGTCTGCCAGCCACCCGATGGCCGGCAGGCGCTCCATGGCCTGTCCGTAGATACGCCGGGCGTCCGGCACCTCCCGGTCGCTTCCGGTGAACAGACACACCGGCAGCACGCCCTGCAGCCGCAGGGCCGCGGCCTCCGCCGCCGTGTCGTCCACGCCGCGCTTCCCGGTGTAGGCCCATCCGCCCAGGCCGTTGGGTATCCGCTGGTCGTCGTTGGGGCTGGCGTCCGAGAGCACCAGCAGCAGCGACTGCTCGCTGCGCCGCTGCCGCAGCAGCCAGCCCATGGCCCGCAGGGCCAGCCCGTCCCGGTTCCACCCCGCGGCCACATAGTCGAATACCCCCTCGTTCTGCTCCGGATGGTCATAGTCCCGCAGCACCCGCAGCACCGTGCAGCCGCTGACGGAGCAGAACGCCGTCACCCGCACGGGGATGCGGCACCGGCTCAGGCTCTCCGCGATAAGATACGCCTGTGTGGCCAGCTTCTCCTGCTGCCGGTTCTGCGAGGCCGAGCCGTCCAGCAGCAGGTCCACGGACAGCTCTCCCGGCTCCTGCGGTGACCGGCGGGAAAACACCCGCTCGTCCCCCAGCGCCCCGGCGCGCCAGGCCAGCTCCGGCCGCAGCCTCCCGGCGCGGCCCGTACCGCCCTCGTCCTCCGCCCGCAGCAGCAGCGTGTTCTGCAGCTTCTGCGTCAGCTGTGCGATGGCCAGCTTGTTTTCCACCAGATGCTCCTGATAATACGCCCGGTTCTTCTCCCGCTGCTGCCGGAAGTGGGCCGCGTCCCAGGCCGCCTCCGGCGCGGGCGCGCGGCCCACCGGCTCGCCGCGGGTAAAGTGCAGCCGGCAGTTCTTGTGCACGCCGGTGCACAGGGTGCGCTCCGCCTCACTGAGCTGCCCCGGCGTCAGCATGGACGCGCCGAAGCAGTCCTCCACATACCGCCGCAGGATCGGCTCCGGCGTCCGGCCCTGCAAAAAGCTGAACAGCGTCTGCTTCTGCAAGCCGCCGCTGCCGCCGGGCGCGTCATGTGACAGCGCCCGCAGGGCGTTGGGCCGCACAAAGTGCACGCCGCCGCTTTTGTCCCGCTTTCGGCCTACCCACGCCGCCCACTGGCGGTCGTCGGCGGCCCGGCGGGCGCGGCGGAACCAGGTGTACAGCACGCGCTCCGTCCGCTGGATCAGCTGCGCCTCCGTGCTGTCCCCCGGCGCGGCCAGCTCGTCCAGCAGCGGCGACAGGGCCGGGTCCTCCGGCTGTTCCAGCACGCGGCAGGCCCAGGCCCGGCGCACAGCGTCCCCGTTCATGCCCTCGGCCACCGGCGTCTGCGCCAGCAGCCGGCGGGCATAGTCCCGCCGCAGCGCCGGCAGCAGCGGCCGTTCCGCCGCGCCGCGGGCGAACACCGCCCCCTCCAGCACCAGGAAGAACACGTCCGTGTACAGCGCCTCCTGCGCCGACCGGTGAAACTCGTTCAGCAGCGGCCGGAACCGGTCAAAGTCGTAATACCGGCAGGCCAGACCCAGCACCGTATTGCCGTACAGCTCGGCATCCCCCGCCCGGTCGAAGGTCAGCAGCTCCGGCTTGCGGGCATAGTCCCCCCAGCCGTTCCACACCTGATTTTCCGCCCGGCGCGTCTCTCTGTCCTGTCTGTCCATATCAGTCGAACAGCTTGTCCCGGGTGGCGTCCCTGGGCAGGCGCGCCCACACCGCGTCCGCCACCAGCTGGCGCTCAAAGGGCTCAAAGGCCTTGTTGATGATGCCCAGGTCCAGCGCCTGCCCGGAGGGTATCCCCTTCTCGATCAGGTGCAGGGCCGCCAGCAGTCCCCGCAGGTCCAGCGCCTTGGTGGATATCTCGCCGCTGTCACACTTGGTCCGCAGGTCCCGGAACAGCGCCGTCAGCTGCTCGGCCCACTCCCGCTTCAGGGTGGGGAAGCTGCGCCGCAGCAGCTTCTGCAAATTCTCGTCGGAGATCACCGGCATATCCACCACCACGAACCGGCTCACCAGCGCCTCGTTCAGCTCACGGGTGCCGGCGTAGCCGTAGTTCATGGTGCCGATGAACCGCGCCGCGTCGTCCAGCTGTATGCGCTCATACCCCGGCACATCGATGACGCGCCGGTGGTCCAGCGTGGCGTGCAGCACGGCCAGCGCCTCGTTCTTGGCCATGTTCACCTCGTCCAGCACGCCGAAGCCGCCCAGCCGCGCACAGGCGCACACCGGTCCCTCCCGGAACACCACCTGCCCGTCCTTCAGCGTGTCCGCGCCGATCAGGGCCGCCGCGTCCACGTTCACATACATGGACACGTCCCACACCGGCCGTCCGAACAGCGCCGCCAGATTTTCCGCCAGCACGTTCTTTCCGGTGGCCTTCGGCCCCGCCAGCAGCAGGTGCTCGCCGCACAGCAGCGCCGCCGCCGCGCTCTCCCATACCTCCCTGCCGTAGTAGAGATACTTCGGCACGGGCACGCGCTCCTGTGCCTCCGGCGTCAGGGGATGGGCCTCCCGGAAGCGGCGTACCTCGTCCAGCAGGCCGCTGTCCACGCCCTCGTCCCGCAATTCCTTCCAGATATCCATAGACTCGCCTCATTTCATCTCCGGATGATGCCAAATTATACTCCCGCCGCCCGCTAAGTGTCCGTTAAGGATGTGCGGTCCGTTCCCTTTGTCATATCCGCCCGCGTTCCGCCATATAGATAGAGCACAACGGCATGGGAGTGTTGCGTTATGCGAGACGATCTGGAGCAGCGGGCCAAAGAGCTGGCCCTGTACATGATAGAGAACCGGACCACCGTCCGCGCCGCCGCCAAGAAGTTCGGCGTCAGCAAATCCACCGTACACAAGGACCTGTCCGAGCGCCTGGCCCTGTGCGACCGGGCGCTGTACACACAGGTAAAGGCCATACTGGACGAAAACCGTTCCCAGCGGCACATCCGCGGCGGAATGGCCACCCGCCGCAAGTATAAGGGGATATGAAAAAAGGGACGGCGGCGCCGTCCCTTTTCCCGTATAAACCAAAACGGACACCCTTGCGGATGTCCGTTGCGTTTGGTCATTAGCCAATGTTGTTCAGCTTCAGCGTCAGCGCGCTCTTCTTGTGGGCCGCGTTGTTCTTGTGCAGCAGACCCTTTGCAGCAGCCTTGTCGATCGCCTTGACCGCCACCTTGTAAGTGCCCTCGGCCTCGGTGCGATTGCCTTCAACGGCAGCAGCCTCGAACTTCTTGATAGCAGTCTTCAGTGCGGACTTATTGGCTTTGTTGCGAGCATTTCTCGTCTCTGCCACCAGAACACGCTTCTTAGCAGACTTGATATTCGGCAAACCAAACACCTCCCCGACTTGAATTTTTTGTGCAGCGAAAATATACACTTCCACGCAGGATGATATTTTAGCATCTTTGCCTGAAAAATGCAAGACTTTTTTGCAATTTCCGCGGCAGTTTTTGTATAAAAGCGATTTCACCGGCCATGCTACCCAAAAGCCACAATATTTTGTGTTCAGAAGGGAGCGTTGACCACTACTATGAACCTCTCGCGTACCGATCTGGCCGTGGAAACAGCGGAGGCGCTGCCCACCGGCCGGGATATGTTTGCCCCCGGCACCGGCGTCACCAAGTCCGAATGCCTGCTGTGCGGCTGTCCCGTCACCCGTATCCACGTCCGTACCCCGGCGGGCGCCCGGGCCATCGGCAAGCCCGAGGGCCGCTATATCACCATCGACCTGCGCCCCGTCCTGTCCCGTCAGGAGGCGCTGACCGGCCGGGCCGCCCTCTGCCTGTGCCGCGAGCTCCGCGCCCTGCTGCCGCCGCCATCGGACGGCCCCGCCCTGGTGGTGGGGCTGGGCAACGACGCCATGACCCCCGACGCCGTGGGGGCGGCGGCGCTGGAGCACCTGCTGGTCACGCGGCACATGGTCCGTTCCATGCCCCGGCAGTTCGGCGCGCTGACGCCGGTGGCGGCCCTGGCCACCGGCGTGCTGGCCCGCACGGGGGTGGAGACGCTGGAGCTGATCCGCGGCGCGGCGGACCGCCTGCGCCCCTCGGTGGTCATCGCCATCGACGCGCTGGCCGCCCGCAGTCGTCACCGGCTGTGTGCCACCGTGCAGCTGGGGGACACGGGCCTGATCCCCGGCAGCGGCGTAGGCAATCACCGCAAGGCGGTCAACGCCCGGACACTTGGCGTGCCGGTCATCGCCCTGGGCGTTCCCACGGTCATCGACGGCGCGGCCCTCTGCGGCGACGAGGACGCCCCGCCCACCGGACTGTTCGTCACACCCCAGGACATCGACCGCCGCGTCCGTGAGCTGGGCCGGCTCATCGGCTATGGCGTCACCCTGGCGCTCCAGCCCGGCCTGACGCCGGAGGATGCAGCGGCCCTGCTGGGATAGCCCTTGCAAAATCCTCCCCGACGCGGTACAATAGGACATCAAAACTTCGGAACGGGAGGTATCGCACATGGAATTCAACCCCCAGATACAGCTGGCCGGCCTGCTGGAGTGGATGGCCGAGCAGATGAATGCCTGCCACGGCAAGACCGCCGTCATCGGCATCTCCGGCGGCAAGGACAGCTCCACCGTGGCCGCCCTGGCCGTGGCCGCCTATGGCCGCGAAAACGTCCTCGGCGTCCTCATGCCCGACGGCGTCCAGCCGGACATCGACTACTCCCAGGCACTGGTGGAGCACCTGGACCTGCCCCACACCACCATCAACATCCACGACGCTGTTCAGGGCGTGCTGAACGAGATGGAGAAGGCGGGCCTGACCCCCAGCCGCCAGACGAAGGTCAATCTGCCCAGCCGCGTCCGCATGGCCACCCTGTACGCCGTGGCCCAGTCCGTAGAGGGCGGCATCGTCATCAACACCAGCAACCTCAGCGAGGACTGGGTAGGCTACTGCACCATCTACGGCGACAGCGCCGGTGCCTTCTCCCCCCTGGGGATGTACACCACCGAGGAGGTCATCGCTCTGGGCCGCCAGTTGGGCCTGCCGGAGAAGTTCCTCATCAAGCCGCCGTCCGACGGTCTCACCGGCCTGACCGACGAGGACAATCTGGGCTTCCCCTATCACGCGGTGAACGAGTACGTCCGCCGCGGCGTGGTGGACCCGGCCATCAAGGAGCGCATCGACGCCCTGCACCGGGCCAGCCGCTTCAAATTCCAGACCCTGCCGGTCTACCACAACGGCCTGCCCATGGCGCTGACCGATGAGACCGATTATTATAACTGAGCCCCGTTTCCTTTTGTGCGCCTTTTTTCTCTCCGTCTTTTGAGAATACAGGGCTTTGGAGCCTTCGGGAACACAAAGGCACACCATGACTGCCTCAAAAGTATAAAAAAGAGCACATAAGCAGCACATGCAGAGGACGATCAGGTAAACGCTGCGTAAACCGAAAAGCAAGCAAACAGACATTACCGAAAGCAAAATAAAGCAGAAACACCCCGGCCCAATGGCCGGGGTGTTTCCGTGTGTTTGTGTTAGGAGAGAGAGAAAATCACATCAGGAAGAGTAATTCCTTTTGATGGTGTTATAGTACCCCATAAAATTGACCGAATCATGAAGTACAAATGAACATTTTGTGAATTTCCCGGCATTTTTACGCCATTACCGGAATTTTTTGCTCTCCGCCACGGCCATCTGGTCGCAGCGGTTGTTGTGCTCGTTTTCGGCGTGCCCCTTCACCCAGTGGCAGCGCACCTGATGCACCTCCGTCAGCGCCAGCAGCTGCTCCCACAGGTCGGGGTTCAGCGCCGGCTTTTTGTCGGACTTCACCCAGCCCCGCGCCTTCCAGCCCCGCGCCCAGCCCTTGCTCAGCGCATCGATGACGTACTTGCTGTCGGAATACAGCTCCACGATGCACGGCTCCCGCAGCAGGCGCAGCGCCTCGATGACGGCGGTCAGCTCCATGCGGTTGTTGGTGGTCTCCGCCGCGCCGCCGGACAGTTCCTTCTCCGTGTCCCGGTAGCGGAGGATCGCTCCCCACCCGCCGGGCCCGGGATTGCCGCTGCACGCGCCGTCTGTGTAGATAGTTATGGTTTTCATTGGTACTCCTTATCGAAGGTACATGGTGCCTTGTAGGGGACGGCGTCCTCGACGTCCCTATCCCTCCACGGCGATCACATGCACCGTGCCGTCGGACACGGTGAAGCGCACGTTCCGCCCGCCGTAGGTCATGCCGTACACCCGCTCCGGGTCCTCCTGGTACCGGGGACGCGGGTCGGCGGCCAGCGCGCTGATCAGCCCGTGGCGCTGCCCACTGTCGAACCGCGCCAGCAGCTCCGGCGGGAAGTCCACCGTCAGCATCCCCCCGGCGTCGCCGCCGGTGAAGCCGCCGGAGGCGTCGGGATAGCTGTCGGCATAGCTGAGGTAGGGCTTGATGTCCAGAATGGGCGTGCCGCTGACCATGTCCGCGCCCCGGACGTACAGCACCGGAGAATCCGGCTCGTCCAGCGTCACACGCTCCAGCTCCACGGCGGACAGCCCCAGCCCGTTGGGGCGGAAGGGCGAGCGGGTGGCGAACACGCCCACGCGCTCGTTGCCGCCCAGCCGGGGCGGGCGCACGGTGGGCGACCAGCCCTGCCGCAGCGCCCGGTCAAACTGCCAGATCAGCCAGATGTGGCTGAAGCCCTCCAGACCCCGCACCGCGTCCGCGTCCCGGAAGGGCTTTTCGAACACGATGCGTCCGGGGCAGTCGGCGATGCCGCTCTGCCGCGGCACGCCGAATTTCTGGTCAAAGGGCGTCTCTATCCGGGCGATGATGTCCCACGCCGGGGCGCTCACAGGGGCGCCTCCTCCGGGGAGGGTTCCTCCTTCTCCTCCGGGTCGGCCAGCGCCAGGGAGATGACCCGGTCGCCCTCCTCCTTGAAGCGCATGACGATAACGCCCTGCGTGGCGCGTCCCGCCACGCGGATGTTCTCCACAGGGGTGCGGATCAGGATGCCCGCCGCCGTCACCAGCAGCAGATCCTCCGTGCCGTCCACCACCTTCATGCCCACCACGTCGCCGGTCTTGTCCGTGACCATGTAGTTCTTCACGCCCAGACCGCCGCGTCCCGTGACGCGGTACTCCTCAATGGGCGTGCGCTTGCCGTAGCCGTTTTCGGTGATGGAGAGGACGGTCTTGCCCTCGTCGGCGCGGGCGGCGCCGATGACGTAGTCGCCCTCCCGCAGCCGGATGCCCCGGACGCCCACGGCCACGCGTCCCATGGCGCGCACGTCCGTCTCGTCGAAGCACACCGCCTGCCCGTCGTGGGTGGCAATGAGCACCCGGTCGTGACCCCGCGTCTCCACCACGGAGATCAGCTGGTCGCCCTCGTCCAACGTCAGGGCGCGGATGCCGTTGTTGCGCAGGTTCTTCAGGGCGCTGACCTCCAGCCGCTTCACGGTGCCGTCGCGGGTGGTCATGAACAGATACAGCTCCTCGTCCCCCGTCTCCCGGAAGTGGAGCATGGCCTGCACCCGCTCGCCCGTCTCCACCTGAATAATGTTGACGATGTTCACGCCCTTGGCGGCCTTGCCGCTCTCGGGTATCTGATAGCCCTTCTTGCGGTAGACCTTGCCGGTGTCGGTAAAGAACAG
>ENA-USZK01000961-USZK01000961.1-human-gut-metagenome-genome-assembly--contig:-NODE-961-length-13216-cov-8.948626_pt1 | contig 13216 bp, 8 predicted proteins | sample MGYA00250043_ERZ773534 | MGnify/ENA primary metagenome ERZ773534 (study PRJEB29103, sample SAMN06112056) | human gut metagenome | biome: human gut; feature: ankylosing spondylitis patient; material... | reverse complement strand
CATTGTGGGGATGAGCGAGTCGAGCTTGCCGGTATTGCCGAAGAACACCTTGCGCTTGCGATACTGCACATACTTTTGTATGTAGAGTGCGATTGTCTCCGTAACGCAGAAGTACTTCATATCCTCGGGGATGGTGATGCGCATCTCCTTAGCGAGTGTGAAGTAGTTGTCGATAGCGTGACGCGATGTGAACACTACGGCTGTGAAGTCGAGAAGACCGATCTTCTGCTGTCTGAATTCTTTGGGGCTGAGTCCTTCTACTTTGATGAATGGGCGAAAGACGAGTTCTACACCGAAGTCCTTTGCGATGTCGAAATATGGCGACTTCTCGCTTGATGGTTCAGGCTGTGATATCAGAATCTTCTTTATCTTTTTCATATTGAAGCTTTATATGTATATTCTTTATTCAGAGGGGTGCCGTCGCTATTGTCTTAGAAATTCACTTTCAAGCAGTTGACTATCGTTGCCAGCGTACCTAAGAGAACTGCGAGAGGTGTCAGTTCAAGCGTGCAAAAGTACAAAAAATTTTGCAGAAAACCGCCCCTATGTCTAAAAAAGATGATGTAAGACTTGTAAAGGGAGAGCAACTTGAAGAGCGTTATCACGAGGAATGTGCACACGAGTGTTGTGCGCACCGGCATCTTGAAGTAGGCATTGAGCATTACGACGGGGAAGAGGCACACGCCTTCCATGGCGAGGAAGAAGAGGTAGGACTTCATCCAGAACTCGTTGTTGCGCTTGTCGAAGAACACCCATCCCACGAGCCAGTAGAGCATTGTCTTGACGAGCATATAGCCAAGCATTGTGAGCGAGAGTATGCCTATCACCTGATACTGGTCGACGAGGAACGTGTCGGCAACATAGAGTTGTGTATAGAAGAAGTAGACCAATCCTAACAGCAAGCAACTCTGCAACACGAGGAAGAACTGGAAGCGCAACTCCTCGGAGGTCTCCGTCACGGTGGTCATATTCTCGCTCACTGGCGGGCGGAAGAACTCCTTCGCCTGGCGCAGTATGAAGCGTCGCGACTTGGTGTAGGCTATCAGTGCGATGCAGAAGCAGAATAATAGCAGAAGCGTGATGAGGTTGTCGCGTGCGATGCTGTAGGGCACGGGGTCGCCTGCCACACCGGTGCGCCCGCCGAAGAGGTCGGGGTTGAAGTAGGGTTTGCCTGTGAAGTACGACTCGCGGTAGTACTGTGGTAGGTTGATATCGCGCCAGGAGTGTCCGCGTGTGTGTCCGGGCAGATGCAGCGTGTCGGGCTGCTGACTCCATGTTATCTCCGATGGGCGTATGTGCGTCTGGATAGCGGAGTCCTGCTGGGCAGGCGTAGCGTTCTTGGGCAGCCAGCTGAGCACCTCTGCCGGCGTTGGCTGCCAGTGCTTGCGCACGGGCTGAGCGCCGACGGGCAGTCCGTCTGCTCCAAGAACTATCTCCTCGGTGTGTATGGAGTCGGTTGTTATCATGTTTTTTGTTGAGATGTTGTTGTGGTGAGATGGTGAGATTTCTATGGTGAGGTGGTGAGGTGGTGAGATTTGATGTTGAGATGGTGTGGTGTTGAGATGGTGAGAGTTGTCTATACCTATAAAAGGTAATGTCACCATCTCACCATCTCACCACAACACCATATCACTACTCTTTAGAGTCCAAACTCCTTGCGGATATCATCTACGCGGTCGAGTTTCTCCCATGTGAAGAGTTCCACCTTCATCACCTTTGTCTCGTGATAGCGCGATGTGAATGTCTTCTCCACCACCTCGCACTTGCGGCCCATGTGTCCGTAGGCAGCTGTCTCGCGATAGATAGGCTGGCGGAGCTTGAGTGTGCGCTCAATGGCTTTCGGGCGAAGGTCGAAGAGCTTCTCTATCTTCTGTGCTATCTCGCCGTCGCTCATCTGCACGCGGCTGCGACCGTATGTGTTCACGTAGATGTTCACGGGCTTAGCAACACCGATGGCGTAGCTCACCTGCACGAGCATCTCGTCGGCAACGCCTGCTGCCACCATATTCTTGGCGATGTAGCGTGCTGCGTAGGCTGCCGAGCGGTCTACCTTAGACGGGTCCTTGCCAGAGAAGGCTCCACCGCCGTGTGCGCCCTTACCGCCGTATGTGTCGACGATAATCTTGCGACCGGTGAGACCGGTGTCGCCGTGCGGTCCGCCGATTACGAACTTGCCTGTAGGGTTGACGAAGTACTTGATGTCGTCGCCGAAGAGTGCGAGCACCTTCTCGCTGTGTATCTCTGCCTTCACGCGCGGCATGAGTATGTTGAGCACGTCGTCCTTTATCTTTGCAAGCATACGCTCGTCGTCAGAGTCGAACTCGTCGTGCTGTGTAGACACTACGATGGTGTCGATGCGCTGTGGTATGCCTTCCTCCGAATACTCTACGGTCACCTGGCTCTTCGAGTCGGGACGCAAGTATGTCATCTGCTTGCCCTCCTTGCGTATGTCAGCGAGCACGCGCATGATGAGCTGTGCGATGTCGAGCGTTACGGGCATATAGTTCTCGGTCTCGTTAGTGGCGTAGCCGAACATCATGCCCTGGTCGCCAGCACCCTGCTCTTCCTCGTCGGCACGCGACACACCGCGGTTGATATCGTCCGACTGCTCGTGAATGGCTGTGAGCACACCGCATGAGTTGCCGTCGAACTGATAATCCGACTTGTTATAGCCAATCTGATTGATTGTCTTGCGTGCGATAGTCTGCAGGTCGATGTACACGTTAGAGCGCACCTCACCCATGATTACTACCTGACCGGTTGTCACGAACGACTCGATGGCGCAGTGAGCGCGGTCGTCGTAAGCGAGGAACTGATCTACTAAAGCGTCTGAAATCTGGTCAGCCACCTTGTCTGGATGGCCTTCTGAAACTGATTCTGAAGAAAAAAGATAATTCATTTTTCCAATTTTTAAATTTAAATAAGTGGAAAAACACCAAATTACCGCTGTCTAACCGTCGTTATCCTTTCTACGTTTCGCGTTCTTACATTCGCGGTTAGCTTTGCAGTTTTAGCATTTTTTTGTGTGGTTGCAAGCAGCCAAATTCTTCCACAGGGTTATACATGTTTATTTTCGGGTGCAAAGGTACTGCTATTTTTTGAGAGAGCGAAATAAAAACATGTAAAGTATTCAGTTTTTGTCTTTTTTTATTGCCACGCTACGACAACATTGTTGTCCTGCTACGGCAATAAAGTTTCGGTAGCGGGACAACAATGTTGCCGTAGCGTGGCAATATCAGAGGGGTAATCCCTTCTATTATTAAAGTATTCTGCCGCGGATAGAGAACTTCATAACAGGGTAGACTTTAAGCCAGTCCATAACCTTCGCAATGTCGTCCTTTGTTTCTTCGTCAACAGCGTCAGTAACCTGTTTGTTCTCAAGTACGTTGTCTATATCGCCAGCATATACCTTTGGTTTGCCCTGGAACTGAGCGCCCAACTCGAAGCGGAAACCGATACGTCCCTTCGGGATAAGGCGACCGAAACCAAGTCCGAGGTACGGACGAACCTTCTTTACCTTTACACCGCCCTTGATATCACCATTCTCGTCAAACGGAATGTTGTAATCGCCGATGTTGATACCATAGTCCTTAATTGCAGGACCATATTCTTCTACCTTTTCACTGTGACCCTTAATTGACATCAAATCAGAACCACCGAACGACAGACCAGCCGTAACAAAGAAGTTGCCTCTATTGCCGAAAGGATACACATCGAACTTCAAGTCGGCATAGGTTCTGCCGAACTTGGCGTCAAGGCGCACTTTATCTTCAATAGTCTGCTCGCCAGCAAGCTGAGTCTCGCCAACGTACTCCACGTCAATATTTTCGTGGAACTTGATGTTCGGGAAGATGTTTAAACCTGCGCGTACCTGCACGTATTGTGTCAATGGTATAGCCACATCGAAGCCGAGACCTTCCGTACCATATCCTACACCTACGCCTACGCGATTTGCCAAACCGAATTTATTCTTTTTCTTTGCTGGCTCTTCCTGTGCAGAAACAGTAGTCACAGCAAACAAAGCAAGAATACCTAATGCTAATGTTTTTAGAGATAAGTTCTTCATACACTTGTTAGTTTTTTGTTTATATGCTGCAAATGTAGTAAAATATTTCACATGATACAACTTTTATATAACTTTTTTAAACATTATGACCAATTTTCTTGTTTTTGTTAAATATCTTACATATATCGTATCTGCTGAATTGTGTATTCTTTAAAATAGTTGTAACTTCGCATTGCGATAACAACATGCTTAACAATTCAATAGGTACACACATTATTTATATATGAAATCAGACAAGAAGAAAGATGCATTACTCTCGATGATACGCCTGGGTAAGCCTATGACACTCGGCGAGCAGGCTCGATTGGTAATGTTTCTCGCCACGCCGGCTATACTTGCGCAACTCACGACGACGATGATGCAATACATCGACGCATCGATGGTGGGCAGTATGGGTGCGGAGGCATCGGCTTCTATCGGACTCATGGAGACCACGATGTGGCTGCTGGGCAGTATCTGCTCGGCTACGGCAGCCGGCTTCTACGTACAGGTGAGCCATCAGTTGGGCTCCAACGACCCTGCACGTGCTCGCAGCACGCTGCGTCAGGGCATAATGTCGGTGCTCGTGGTGAGCGCGTTGCTCGGATTAGTGTCGCTGGCGGTGAGTCCGTTTCTGCCTACATGGCTCGGTGGCAACAGCCATATAACCCCCACCGCCTCAGCCTACTTCGCCATCGTGGCTACGGCACTGCCCATTTTCCAGTTCTCCATATTCGGAGCCGGAATGCTCCGTAGTTCGGGCAATATGGTCGTGCCGAGCGTGATGAGCGTGGTGATGATGTCGCTCGACGTGGTGTTCAACTTCTTCCTCATCTTCCCCACCCGACCCGTGGAGTTGTTCGGCACACAGATAATGATGCCCGGCATGGGCATGGGCGTGGTGGGCGCAGCGATAGGCACGGTGTCGGCTGAGTTAGTGGCTGCCTCCATAACTATGTACATACTCTGCTTCCGCTCCAAAGAGCTGTCGCTGCGCATCGACACGGGACGCTTCCTGCCTACATGGGGCGTGGTGAAGCGCGCGCTGCACATCAGTCTGCCGATGGGTTTGCAGCAGACCATCATGTGCTCGGCTTACGTGATGACGACCATTATCATTGCGCCGCTGGGCACCTTCGCTATAGCTGCCAACTCGTTTGGCGTAATCATCGAAAGTCTCTGCTACATGCCGGGCTACGGCATCGCCGACGCTGCAACGACACTCGTCGGACAGAGCATGGGTGCCGGCAGGCACGAGCTGATGAAGCGCTTTGCATGGCTGTCTGTAGGCTTGGGCGTGACGGTAATGGCTGTGATGGGTGTGGTGATGTACGTCGGAGCACCAACGGCAATGGCGATGATGACACCTGCCGAGGAGGTGCGCCGTCTGGGCGTGGAGGTACTGCGCATAGAAGCATTCGCAGAGCCTATGTTCGCCGCTGCAATAGTAAGCTACGGCGTGTTCGTAGGCGCAGCGAAGACGCTCGTGCCGAGCATAATGAACCTCGTCTCAATATGGGGCGTGCGCATATCGCTCGCTGCAATGCTTGCACCATCAATGGGACTGCGCGGTGTGTGGATAGCCATGTGCATCGAACTCTGCTTCAGAGGCTTAATCTTCTTGGTAAAACTCAAATTCTGGAACATTCAAACTTCATGTAAACATTATGGAAAAGATCAGTAACAAGGTTTTCGGCGGAGAGCGTCCGCTCTTCGAGATACACAACGTTGAGCTCGACCACGTGCGTATCACCTTCGGCGAATCGGGCGTGAAGGAGTGCAGCAACATAGTATGCCGCAACTGCTACTTCGAGGGCAAATACCCGCTGTGGCACGTAAAGGGGTCGGACATACGCAACTGCTATTTCGCTCCGGGCTCGCGCTCGGCGATATGGTACTCTGACGATATGCACATGGAGGACTGCGTGATAAACGGTCCGAAGTTCTTCCGCGAGATGAAGAATCTGTCGCTTAAGAACGTAACCGTGAACGATGCCGACGAAACATTCTGGGGCATCGACGGACTGAAGCTGGAGAACGTGGTGCTGCACGAGGGCACATACCCATTCATGCACTGCCGCAACGTGAAGGTGGACGGACTGGTGTCGGACGCAAAATACGTATTCCAGTACTCGCGCGACATAGAGATTCGCAACGCGAAGATAGACACGAAGGACTCGTTCTGGGAGGTAGACAACGTGACGGTGTACGACTCGGAGCTGAACGGAGAATTCCTCGGATGGCACTCGCGCGGACTGCGTCTCGTCAACTGCCATATATCTGGCGAGCAACCGCTCTGCTACGCCAAGGACCTCGTGCTCGAGAACTGCACGTTCGACGCCGAATGCGACCGCGCGTTCGAGTATTCTACCGTGCAGGCTGACATACGCGGACATATCAAGAGCATAAAGAACCCTGCGTCCGGACGCATCGTGGCTGACAGCATAGGCGAGATAATACTCGACGAGAACATCAAAAAGCCGGCTGACTGCGAGATTCTAACGCGTGCATAAGCATACATAAAAAGGACGTAAGCTATGGAATACGACTTTTCAATACCAACCGAGCGACGCGGCACCGACTCGTACAAATGGGATTCGGCGCCAGAGGCTGACATCATTCCGCTGTGGGTGGCAGATATGGACTTCGAGACCTTCCCCGGCATCACCGAAGCCTTGCAGCGACGCGTAGCGCACGGCATATTCGGCTATATACGTGTGCCTGAAGCGTACTACGAGGCGGTGTGCAACTGGTTCGGTAAACGTCACGGATGGCACATCAACCGCGAGGATATCATCTACACGTCGGGCGTGGTGCCGGCTGTGTCGGCGGTTATCAAGGCGCTTACGCTGCCTGGCGACCAGGTGATAGTGCAGGGACCGGTATACAACTGCTTCTTCTCCTCAATACGCAACAACGGATGCGAGACGGTCTCCAACTCGCTTATATATAATAAGGAGGAACTGCGCTACGAAATCGACTTCGACGACCTCGAACGCAAGCTCGCGCACGAACGCGCACGACTGATGCTGATCTGCAACCCGCACAATCCGGGCGGACGCGTATGGACTCGCGACGAACTGACACGCGTGGCGGAGCTTTGCCGCAAGTATGACGTGCGCGTTGTGTCGGACGAGATTCACTGCGAACTGACGCTCTACGACAACGAGTACGTGCCGTTCGGTTCGCTGCCCGACGAGCTGAGCCACGGTTCGATAACCTGCTGCTCGCCGTCAAAGGCGTTCAACACCGCCGGACTGCAGATTGCGAACATCGTTTGCCGCGACGCTGAGGTGCGCAACCGCATCGACCGCGCCATAAACATCAACGAGGTGTGCGACGTGAACCCGTTCGGAGTGATCGCCCTGCAGGCTGCTTACAGCGACGAGGGCTACGAATGGCTCACACAGTTGCGAGCATACATCTCAAGCAACTACGACTTGCTACGCGAACGCTTCGCTCGCGAACTGCCAAAGTGCAAGGTGATGCGCATGGAAGGCACGTATCTGGCGTGGATAGACTGCTCGCAACTGCATATCCCGTCGGACGAAATAGAGGAGATGCTCATGCACGAGAACAAAGTATGGGTGAATGCGGGCAGCATGTACGGCACTGAAGGCGCGGCGTTCATACGCATCAACATGGCTTGCACCAGCGAACTGCTCAACGAAGGCATAACGCGAATTGTGAACGGACTCAGCAATAAGTAGAATGCCGTAGCATCCTATAAAACAAGCCCTATACAAACATCGTTGTATAGGGCTTGTTTTATATTGTATAAGAAATAATTATCCAACCTGCGAACCAGGCTTAACGTTGCCGGTAACTGTTGTTACGTTCAGCGTTCCGTCGAAGTTTACGGCAGAGAGGATCATACCCTGGCTCTCGATGCCCATCATCTTGCGCGGAGCGAAGTTGGCTACGAAGAGCACATCCTTGCCGATGAGCTGCTCAGGCTCGTAGTAAGCCGCGATGCCCGAAAGGATTGTGCGGTCAACGCCAGAGCCGTCGTCGATAGTGAACTGCAGGAGCTTCTTCGACTTCTTCACCTTCTGGCAGTCCTTGATATGACCAACACGGATGTCGAGTTTCTCGAATGTGTCGAAGTCTACGTTCTCCTTGATAGGTGCAGCAACGTAGTTGGCAGCCTCGTTAGCCTTCTTCGTGTCCTCGAGTTTCTGAAGCTGAGCATTGATAGCCTCGTCCTCAATCTTCTCGAAGAGCAGCGCTGGTGTGCCGAGCTGATGACCCGGCTTGAGCAGCTCTGTAGAGCCGAGCTGTGCCCAATCGGTGTCGGTAACGTTGAGCATCTCGCGCAGACGTGCCGAGCTGAACGGCAGGAACGGCTCGAAAGCAATCTCGAGGTTAGCCACGAGCTGCAGCGAGAGGTAAAGGATAGTCTTTACGCGCTCCATGTCGGTCTTTGCCACGTGCCACGGCTCGCAGTCGGTGATGTACTTATTACCGATGCGTGCGAGGTTCATAGCCTCCTTCTGTGCGTCGCGGAACTTGAATGTATCGAGCAATGCCTCCACCTTCTGCTTCACGTCCTTGAACTCCTCGATAGTCTTGAGGTCTACCTCCTGAAGTTCGCCACACTCAGGCACAACGCCGTTGAAGTACTTCTTCGTGAGCTGCAGGGCGCGGTTGACGAAGTTGCCGTAAACAGCCACCAGCTCGTTGTTGTTGCGATCCTGGAAGTCCTTCCATGTGAAGTTGTTGTCCTTTGTCTCAGGCGCATTGGCTGTGAGCACATAGCGCAGAACGTCCTGCTTGCCGGGGAAGTCGACGAGATACTCGTGAAGCCATACAGCCCAGTTGCGCGATGTGGAAATCTTGTCGTTCTCGAGGTTGAGGAACTCGTTAGAGGGCACGTTGTCGGGCAGGATATAGTCGCCGTGAGCCTTCAGCATGGTCGGGAAGACGATGCAGTGGAACACGATGTTGTCCTTGCCGATGAAGTGGACAAGGCGTGATGAAGGATCCTGCCACCACTTCTGCCACGGTCCCCACTTCTCGGGCTGTGCGTCGCAAAGCTCCTTAGTGTTGGAGATGTAGCCGATTGGCGCGTCGAACCATACGTAGAGCACCTTGCCTTCTGCGCCCTCTACCGGTACGGGGATACCCCAGTCGAGGTCGCGTGTCATAGCGCGCGGCTGCAAATCCATGTCGAGCCACGACTTGCACTGTCCATACACGTTCGGACGCCACTCCTTATGGTCTTCCAAAATCCACTGCTTCAGCCAGTCCTGCCACTTGTTGAGCGGCAAGTACCAGTTCTTTGTGGCTTTCTTCACGAGTCCGTGACCCGGGTTATTCTTGTTTGTAGGGTTGATAAGTTCCTCGGGTGAGAGTGTGGCGCCACACTTCTCGCACTGGTCGCCGTAAGCACCTTCAGCGCCGCAGCGCGGGCATGTACCTACGATGTTGCGGTCGGTGAGGAACTCGCCAGTCACCTCGTCGCAGAACTGCTCTTCTGTCTTCTCCACGAGCTCATGCTTGTCGTAGAGCGTGCGGAAGAAGTCGCTCGCGAACTTATGGTGAATCTTCGATGTAGTACGGCTATAGATGTCGAACGAAATGCCGAAGTCTTCGAACGATTTCTTGATAAGGTTGTGATAGCGGTCTACCACCTCCTGAACCGTGATGCCCTCCTTGCGTGCGCGGATTGTCACGGGCACACCGTGCTCGTCGCTACCGCCGATGAACATCACTTCCTGCTTCTTCAGGCGCAGATAGCGCACATAGATGTCGGCAGGCACATACACGCCAGCCAAGTGGCCGATGTGTACTCCACCGTTGGCGTATGGCAAAGCCGCAGTCACAGTGGTGCGTTTGAACTTGTTCTCTTCCATTATATTATGTGTTTATATTTTCGGATGCAAAGTTACTGAAAATCGTAGAAAAATACAAAAAAGCGCAGCTCCTTTATGGAGTTGCGCTTTTATTATAATTATGTAAGCGATGTCTGTTACTTCACTTCTACAGCTTCGAGAGCAGCCTCATCGTGCTTGATCTTGCGACCGAGTGTGAGGTAAGCCACCGGAGCAGCCATGAAGATAGAAGAGAGTGTACCGAAGATTACACCGAGTAACATTGCGAACGAGAAGCTGCGTGTGCTCTCACCGCCGAAGCAGAAGATACAGAGCAGCACGATGAGTGTTGAGAACGATGTATTGATAGTACGTGCGAGGGTCTCGTTCAGCGACTTGTTGAAGAGCTCCTGCAGATCCATCTTCTTGTGGAGTGTGAGGTTCTCGCGGATACGGTCGAACACAACCACCTTATCGTTGATAGAGTAACCGATAACGGTAAGGATAGCACCGATGAAGGTCTGGTCAATCTCGAGAGAGAACGGCACTACGTCCCAGAGGAGTGAGAAGAATCCGATAACGATTGTTGCGTCTACGGCGAGGGCTACTGTAGAGCCTACAGAGAACGCTACGTTGCGGAAACGTACGAGGATGTAGAGGAAGATGGCTGCGAGGGCGAAGAGCACGCTGATGATAGCACCGTGTGTGATGTCCTTAGCCACTGCCGGACCTACCTTTGTAGACGATATGATAGAACCGCCTGCGCGTACGTCAGGGTTCTTGAATGCCTCAACGCTTTCCTGTGTTACGAGACCTGCGCCGTGGAGACCCTTGTAGAGGATGTCCTCTACCTCGTTGTCGATAGCCGGGTTGTTCGACTCAATCTTGTAGTTGGTAGAGATGCGGATTATCTTGCCGTCGGTACCGAGTGCGAGAGCGTTAACTGTTGCGCCCTTGAAGAGCGGTACGAGGGCTTCCTTCACCTGCTCAGGCTCTGTCTGCTTCTCGAGCACCACTACGTAGTTGCGACCACCAGTGAAGTCGATACCCTTGCTCAAGCCACGTACGAAGAAGCTGCCGAGCATGATGAGGATTACGACGCCGAACACTGTGAATGATGTTTTATATGACGACATGAACGCGAAGTTCTTGTTCGCCATGAAGTTGCGTGATACGCGTGTAGAGAAGTTCTGCTTTGTCCACTTGTCGTGCTTCAGACGGTTCTCGTAAACGAGGCGTGTGAGGAACACTGCGGTGAAGAACGAGCAGCAGATACCGATGATAAGTGTGGTAGCGAAGCCGCGGATTGGACCTGTACCGAACACATAGAGGATGATACCTGTGATGATTGATGTCAAGTTAGAGTCGAAGATGGCTGAGAAAGCGTTGCTGTAACCCAGCGAGAGTGCCTGCTTGGTGCCGAGACCCTTCTTGAGTTCCTCCTTGGTGCGCTCGTAGATAAGCACGTTGGCATCCACCGCCATACCGAGAGCGAGCACGATACCGGCGATACCTGGCATTGTAAGAGCTGCCTGGAACGATGCCATGATACCCATGGTGAAGAAGAGGTTCAAGAGCAATGCTCCGTTAGCTACCATACCCGGGATGAAGTCGTACATCACTACCATGTAGATCATCAGGATGATGAAGGCGAAGATGAACGAGATGAAGCCCTGCTGGATTGACTGTGCACCGAGTGTCGGACCTACCACTTCCTCCTGAACGATGTGTGCCGGAGCCGGCATACGTCCAGACTTAAGAGTGTTAGCCAAGTCCTTTGTATCTTCGATTGTGAAGTTACCTGAGATAGACGACTGACCGCCAGAAATCTCGCCGTTTACGCGCGGAGCAGAGTAAACTGTACCGTCGAGCACGATAGCGATTGCCTTGCCTACATTAGCCTTTGTGAGGGCTGCCCAGCGGCGTGCACCGTCAGAGTTCATTGTCATTGAAACCTCAGGCGAACCTGTAAGGTTGTTGAACTGGTCCTTAGCATCGGTCACTACGTCGCCCTCGATAGGAGCGCGTCCGTTGGTGGTTGTCACCTTAATGGCGTGAAGCTCGTAGATATTCTTTGCCTGGATGCCGTCAGCTGGCTTAGCGCTCCAAAGGAGGCGGCAGTCGGACGGCAGAATCTGCTTAGCAAGAGCCGAGTAGATAATCTTGTTTACCTCTGCTGTGTCGCGTGCCGAAGCGTAGCCTACGAGGCTGAGCGCACCGTTACCAGAAGGCTGGAGCACAGAGAAGAGCGGGTTCTGCTTCTTGGCCTCAGCCATAGTTGCTGCGTCGTCTGCCTTAGCGTCCTTCTTTGTCTTGAACGCTGCCTTTGCCTTAGCTTCTACCTTCTCGGCTGCTGCTACTGCTGCTGTGTCGGTAGCAGCCGAGTCGGCTACTTCCTCCTTGGCGCCAGAGCGGTGGTTAGCCTCGCGCTGGTTGAGCTGTGAGAGGTAAGGGATGATTTCGTCTGAGTTGTATGTCTCCCAGAACTCAAGGTTTGCGCTACCCTGGAGGAGCTTACGCACGCGCTCCGGCTCGTTGATACCCGGCATTTCTACCATGATACGACCCTGCTGACCCTCGAGCTTCTGGATATTAGGCTGTACGACACCGAACTTGTCGATACGTGTACGTACGACGAGGAACGAGTTATCGATAGCTGCCTGCACCTCTGAACGGAGCACCTTCTCTACTTCCTTGTCAGAAGAGTTAGGCGACACCTTGCCCTGGAGCTGCTGTGTAGCGAAGATCTCTGAGAGATGGCGTCCCGGAGCGTTCTTCTTGAAAGCGTTGACGAAGAGAGTGATGAAGTCGCTCTGCGATACTTCGTGCTCTGCGCGAGCCTCTTTCATCGACTTTACGAAAGCTGCGTCTACCTTGTGGTCGGCGAGGTTCTCGAGTACATCAGGAACGCTCACTTCAAGGATGACGTTCATACCGCCTTTAAGGTCAAGACCGAGACCGATCTGTGTTTCGAGACACTTCTGATAAGAGTAGATGCCAAGATACTTCACGGAGTCCTTGTAGTCCTGCTGTGCGATAGGATCCTTTATCTTCGCAGCCTGGCTGTCATAGTACTTTGTGGCAGCCGAGAACGAGAGATAGAAGATACTTGCAAGCGTCAAAAGGACGGCTGTTACAATTACAATACCTTTGTTCTGCATTTTTTTGATTTATTTTTTGTTATTATTATTTTTTCGCTGTGTATACAGATAGCGTGCAAAGTTACAGATTTTTTCAGTTAAACCGAAATTTATAGCTTTATTTCTTTGTTTTGCAGAGGTTTAAGAGTTTAAAACACTTATAAAAGTCCAGTTTTTTAAATATTTTTATAATATATAAGGTGAAAAAGCACTTTCTA
>ENA-USZK01000958-USZK01000958.1-human-gut-metagenome-genome-assembly--contig:-NODE-958-length-13264-cov-3.881019_pt1 | contig 13264 bp, 13 predicted proteins | sample MGYA00250043_ERZ773534 | MGnify/ENA primary metagenome ERZ773534 (study PRJEB29103, sample SAMN06112056) | human gut metagenome | biome: human gut; feature: ankylosing spondylitis patient; material... | reverse complement strand
ACTGGTATATATATTTCATCATATACTATCATAATTGCTGATGGCGTACAATAAAAGTCTGTTATTTTTCCATTTTTATATTGTTCTATAAAATCTGCAACATCTTCTTCTATATTTCCATAATTATTAACTTGTAAATCTCCACTTAAATTCATCTCAGCTCTATTTGACACAAATCCATAATATGCTGATTTTCTTAATATTTCAGTTATTGGAGCATTCGTTGTAAATAAATCTTCTAACTTTATTAAATTTCCTGTATTTAGGTCATATGTAAATCCTTTTTGAACATTTATCAAATCATCACTATCATCATTTATTTTTCCCCAAGAAAATGAAGAAAAAGAGAGTATGTTACTAAAATTAGCTGTCACATATAAACTTATTGAAGCATTTACAACTTTATCTAAATCAATGTTTTCTTTATATCCATTTAGAGCTTCAATTTCAATTTCTTTATTTATCTTATCTTGAATTTTTTGATCTTTTAAACCATCTATCTGAAAGTATGTTATTTCAACTCTTTCTTTTGTTACTCTTTTTTCTACAATTTTTAAATCATTTTGATTATATTTTCCTTTTAAATCAATTCCTTTTTCATTTGTTGACTCATTGGCTTTTGTTTCTTCTGTTTTGGATGTTTCTTCTGAATTATCATATTTTATATCAATTCTTTTATACATAACTAATATTGATGTTATTATTATACAAATAACAGAAAATATAACAACAAAGATCAATTTTCCTTTAATAGTTTTGAACATATCCTGCCTCCTTAGCAACTTTTTGACCATATGTTGATATCATTGCATTTAATAATTTTCTAGCATCACTATTTTCTGGCTCATCTTTTCTTATTACAGCATAATATGCTGTTTGGATATTATATAAACCTGTTTTTATATTATCATAAGTTGGTTCTATTCCATTTACAGATAAAAGTTTTATTTTGTCTTTTGAATACATTGTTGTAATATAATAATAATATGAATATCCTATAGCATTCTCTTTATTTTGATAATCTGATACTACATCAACTATATCTACCATAGATTGTGCAATTGTTTCTTTTTCAGGTTCTTTCATTTTTATTCCTTGCATTACAAGTGATAACATTCCAGACTGACTCCCAGAATTTTGTGGTCTTTGATATGCTAATATTTGAGCATCTGTTCCTCCAACTTCTTTCCAATTAGTTACTTTTCCTGAATATATATCTTGAATTTGATTTAATGTTAAATTATCTATTGAATTTTCCTTATTAACAAAAAATACAAAGGCTTCTTTTACAACTGGTACAATTTCTAATTCTACCCCTGCATCTTTTGCAAGTTGTTGTTCTTCTTCAGATGGATATGTTACTAATATTAAATCTGATTTTTTATTTATTAAATTAACATATGCATTATGTGTTTTAGAATGTGTAACATCAACATTTTCAATATTTGTTCCTGTAAATGCTGATTTATATGCTTGTGCTAAAGGTAATGTAGCTGTTGAACCATCTATTTTAGGATAATTTTCCATTGTAAAAATTGGATCTTGATTTTTATCTTTCTTTTCCCATGCATGTGTAAAATATAAATATGCAACAATACATCCTACAACAACTAATATCATTATAACAATCAATAATATATTTATCGTTTTATTTTCTTTTTCCATAGTTTCTTTTATTCCTTTTCATCTAAAAATTCTGGATATTTTTCTAATATTTCTAGTTTGAATTTTCCTTCTTTCATTTTTTCATCTTGTTCAATTATTAAATCTAATTCATATACATCTTTTAATTTTTTAATATTTTCCCTTTTATGCCCAACAACATTATTTACATCTTTAGGATTAATTATAATCTTTACCCTTTTTACTTTTGTGTTCATTTCTTTTATTCTTTTTAATATATCATCATACCATAAATTTGCTTCTACTAATTGTCTAAATGCTGGATGATATGGTCCTGCAACTACTTCACTTCCTTTTACAGATGGATCTGTTATTTCATCTGTATTTTGAAGTCCTATTCTAATTATATCTATTCCTTTTGCTCTAAACATTGGTACAATCTCTTTACATGTCTCTACAGCTTGTACAACTGTTAATGGCTTATATTTTCCTTCTAAATAATCTTTTTCAAGTTTTGTATTATGTATTACTAATACAGGATAAATTCTTACCATTTTGGGTTTTAATTTAATTAATTCTTTTGCTGTATTTATTTCATCTAATCTAGTACTTTCTGGCAACCCTACCATCATTTGATGTCCTAAATTAAATCCATACCATCGAATTAACTTTGATGCTTTTTTTACATCTTCAAATGTATGTCCTCTATGACTTTGCTTTAATATATAATCATTTGCAGATTGCACTCCTAGTTCTATTGTTCTTACTTTGTATTTTTTTAATCTTTTTAATATATCTTTATTTATATAATCCGGTCTTGTTGAAACTCTTATACTATCTATTTTTCCATCTTTTATAAATTTATATGCTGTTTGTAGAAATTCTTCTTGTTTGTCTACATCAATTCCAGTGAAACTTCCCCCAAAAAATGCAACTTCTTTTTTTGCTTCTTTATCTTTTATGTTCTCTAAATAAAAATTAATTGTTTTTATTATATCTTCTTTTGTTATCATTTTTTGTTGACCACTTATTGATTTCTGATTACAAAATACACAATCATTTGGACATCCTAAATGTGGTACAAATATTGGAATTATATAGCGTTTTTTCATATTTTTAATTCCTTTCTTACATTATATATTTATTCTATTTTAAGATTTCAAGAGCTTTTCTTGCAGCTTCCATTTCTGCAATTTTTTTAGATTTTCCTTCACCTATTGCAAGTTTTTTTCCATTCCATTCTACTTGTGATACAAATATTTTTGCATGGTCTGGTCCTTTTTCATCTATTATTTCATATTTTATGCTTGTTGTTCCATGTGCTTGTAGTTTTTCTTGAAGTACTGTTTTATAATCTTTTTGTCCAACATGTTTTGTTGCAACTTCAATTTCGTTTTTTAAATTATCTATAATAAATCTTTGAGCTTCTTCTAAATTACTATCTAAGTACATTGCTGCAATTACTGCTTCAACACTGTCTGCTAAAATGGCCTTTCTAATTTGCTCTTTTCCTTTTATTTCTGAATTTCCTAAATATAAAAATTCATTAAATTTTAGTCTTGTTGCTATTTTATACAAACTATCTTCACATACTACTGTTGCTCTTACTTTTGTCATCTCCCCTTCTTTTAATGTTGGATAATTTTGATATATATATATACTTGATATGAATTCTAATATGCTATCACCTAGAAATTCTAGTTTTTCATTACTTTGAACTCCTTTTTCATAAGCATATGATGTATGTGTTAATGCTCTTTTTAGTAATTCTTTATTTTTAAATGTATATCCTATATTTTCTTCTAAACTCTTCATGATTTATTTAACTTACCTCTTTTTTCCATTATTATATGTTTCTATTTTACTATATCAAATAAAAAAATGCAATAAAAAGGACATGTTTTTTAACATGCCTATCTTTTGTTTTTATTATACATTTTCTTTTATGTAATCTACTACATCTCCAACTGTAACAACTTTTTCTGCATCAGCGTCTGGAATTTCTATATCAAATTCTTCTTCTAATGCCATAACTAATTCTACTATATCTAAAGAATCAGCACCTAAGTCATCAATGAAAGATGCTTCTAATGTAACTGCTGTATCAGCTACACCTAATTGTTCAACAATTATTCCTTTTACTTTTTCAAATACTTCTTCTGAACTCACTACAAGTTCACCCCCTCTCAATTTTAAATGATATATTTCATTTAATTTTCAAATGTTTCTTTAACATTTATATTATATGTTTATTATTTTGTCAAGCATATTTGGATTTTTTTTATTTTTTATACTAACCATTCAATATTTAAGCTTTATTAATTTGTTCAAAGTGCTCTATCATCTTATCTACAGCTTTATTTTCAACAAATTTTTCAGCTTGTTTTATTGTAAATTCAAATAGTTTTTCATCACTACTTCCATGTGCTTTTACAACTGGCTTTTTTACTCCTAAGAATAACGCTCCTCCATATGATTTATAATCCATTGTCTTTTTAAATCTATTAATTGCTGGCAAACATGGTATTGTTCCAATTTTAGCAAATATATTTTGTGTTAGACGTTCTGATAAAGTTCTTTTTACAAATTTTCCAAGTCCTTCTGTTGTTTTCAAAAATACATTTCCTGTAAACCCATCTGTTACTATTGCATCAACTTTTCCTGAAAATGCATCTCTTCCTTCAACATTTCCTATAAAGTTTATTCCTAATTCCTTTGATTTTTCTTTTAATAACTGATAACTTTCTTTTACTAACTCATTTCCTTTTGTTTCTTCTGTTCCTATATTTAATAAACCTACTGCTGGTTTTTCAATTCCAAATGTGTTTCTTAAATATATTGTTGACATTTGAGCAAATTGTAATAAATTAATTGGTTTACAATTTGTATTTGATCCTGAGTCTATTAATAATAATTGGCTTTTATATGCTGGTAATATTCCTGCTAATGCTGGTCTATCTATTCCTTTTATTCTTCCAACAATTAATGTTGCTCCTGCAAGCAATGCTCCTGAATTTCCAGCAGATATGAATACATCACCTTCGTTTTCTTTTAGCATTTTAAATCCAACTACCATTGATGAATCTTTTTTGTGTCTGATTGCATCTGTTGGTCCGTCTTCCATTTCAATTGTTTCTGTTGCATTTTTTATTTTTAGTCTATCTGATACTTCTTCAATTTCTTTTCCTGTAAATTCTTTTACTTTGTTTCTTATTACTTCTTCTTTTCCTACTAATGTTATTGTTGCTTTTATTTGATTAACTGCTTTTAATGCTCCTTTTATATTGGCATCTGGTGCATTGTCTCCTCCCATTGCGTCTAGTAATATATTCATTGTTTTATTTCCTTTCTTATTATGTTTGTTTCTTTTTTGCTATTATTATTATTCATGATGTTTCTATTTTATTATTGTTTTATTAAAATTGCAATAGGTTTGGAAAAATTTATATTTAATAAAATTAAACAAGACTATAAACTATAGTCTTGTCCTTTTTTATTATTATCTTTCATCTCCATCTTGGTCTTGAGATATTGGTGTCTCAAAAGAGGCTTCTTCTTTTCCTTTACTTCTTGCATCTTTTAGTGCTTGCTTATCTGCTTGTTTATAAAGATCTTTTACTATATCATATTTTAAAGCGTTTTTAAAATTATTTTTTGGTTGTGGATTATTCTCTGGTGTTAGTTCTGGTTGTTCTGCTTCTGGTAATGCTTTTTGCTTTCTTTTTTCATTCCATATTTTAAATCTTTTTACAAATTGATACCACTTTGTTTTTTCTTCTTGTTCGCTTCCTTCTTGAGCTGGTTCTGAGGAATTTTCTGTTTCATGAGATTGTTCAGAATTACTATCTTGAGCTGGTTCTGTTCTTGTAATTCTTGTTGGACTTTGATGTTGACTAGGCTCGGAACTTGTTTGTTCTGATGTACTTCTTCCAAGTGTTTCTAATGCTTTCTCATGTTCTGTAATTGACTTTGTATATTTTTTAACTTGTCTATTTAATTGTGCTCTTCTATTATTTAAAGTTACTGCTAAATCTATTTTTCCATTTTTATTTACTACAATTCCATTATCTAATAATTCTTTTAAATCTTCGTCTTTAAAATCTAATCCTTTAATTCCAATTAATAAATCTTTATTTTTAGTAATTTTAACTTCTAATTGTGAAATTTGTGTTGTTAAATCAGCTATTTTCTTAGTATCAATAGGATCAGCTTTTTTCAAATCATCTATTTGTTTTTTCAATTTATCAGTTTCAAGTGTTGAATTCATAATTCCTATTAAATAATTTTTTACAGATGGACTTTTATTAACAATTTCTTGTAATTTTTCAATTTTAGCTTTTTTGTTTGATGCTACTTCTAGTTTTTTCTTTTCATCTTTTAATCGTCTTTCATATCTTTTTTCCATTACTTCTTCAATATGTTTTTTTAGTTCTGGATTTTCTTGCAATTCTTTTAATTTATCATTAATTTGCTCTTGAATTCCCTTTAACTTATCTTGATATGATTTAATATCTTCTCTTATGTCTTCAACTTTTTCATTAAATCCTTTTATTTCTAACTCTACTTTTTTTATCTCTTCACTTTTGCTTTTTACTAATGCTTCATCTTTACTTCTTTTGGCTTGTTCAAGTTCTCCCTCAAGAATTTTTATATCACCTTCTTTAGCTTTCTTATTACTTTCTATTGTTTCAATTTCTTCATTTGCTTTTTTTATTCTATTATTTATGTTATCTAATTTCCCTTTAAGCTTTAAATATTCATCATTTAATTTTTTTAAATCCATATTTTAAAATCCCCTTCCTTTATTAACAACTTAATATTTCATTGCAATTTTCTATTACCGCATCTGCTTCATTTAATAAATTTTCTGTTTCTAATTTTAAATCCACTATAGCATCAATATTTTGTAATAATTCTTCTGTTACCTTTAATTCATTATTTTCCATAGTATCACTTCTCCTTTTTATAAATATCTCTAACGTTTTAATTATAACACCTCTTCAAAATTATGTCAAGTTTGCATAAAAATGTTATTTAATAATATTGATTATAACATATATTTTTTAATTCATTATTGCAATTTCATTAAATTTATATTACAAAAATATTACACAAGTTTAATTATACACAAAAAGAACTATGAAAAACTCATAGTTCTTTTTGTATTTATTCAAATATTATTCAATTATATCAGCAACAACACCTGAACCAACTGTTCTACCACCTTCACGAATAGCGAATCTTAATCCCTTTTCGATAGCGATAGGTGTAATTAATTCAATTGTCATTGATACATTATCACCTGGCATAACCATTTCTGTTCCAGCAGGTAATTCAATAACACCTGTTACGTCTGTTGTTCTGAAATAGAATTGTGGTCTATATCCGTTGAAGAATGGTGTATGACGTCCACCTTCTTCTTTTGTTAGAACGTATACTTCTGATGTGAATTTTGTATGTGGATGTATTGTTCCTGGTTTACATAGTACTTGACCTCTTTCGATGTCTTTTCTATCAATACCTCTTAATAATGTTCCGATGTTATCTCCAGCTTCAGCTTGGTCTAATAATTTTCTGAACATTTCAACACCTGTTACAACTGTTTTCTTTCTTTCTTGTGATAATCCTATGATTTCAACTTCATCAGAAACTTTAACTTCTCCTCTTTCTACTCTACCTGTAGCAACTGTACCACGTCCTGTGATTGTGAATACGTCTTCAACTGGCATTAAGAATGGTTGGTCAATTGGTCTTTGTGGTGTTGGGATATAGCTATCAACTGCATCCATTAATTCTTTCATTGGAGCATAAACTGGATCGTTAGGATCTGTTGATGTGCTCTCTAATACTTTTAATGATGATCCTTTTACAACTGGAATTTCGTCTCCTGGGAAACCATATTCTGTTAATAAGTCTCTAACTTCCATTTCAACTAATTCTAATAATTCTGGATCGTCAACCATATCACATTTATTTAAGTAAACAACGATGTATTTTACACCTACTTGTCTAGCTAATAAGATGTGTTCTCTTGTTTGTGGCATTGGTCCATCAGCTGCAGAAACAACTAATATTGCACCATCCATTTGTGCAGCACCTGTGATCATGTTCTTTACATAGTCAGCATGTCCTGGGCAGTCAACGTGAGCATAGTGTCTTGTATCTGTTTCATATTCAACGTGAGCTGTATTAATTGTGATTCCTCTTGCTTTTTCTTCTGGTGCTCCATCGATTTGATCATAAGCTTCGAATTTAGCTTGACCTTTTAATGATAAATATTTTGTAATAGCAGCTGTTGTTGTTGTTTTTCCATGGTCTACGTGTCCGATAGTACCGATGTTAACGTGTGGCTTTGTTCTTTCAAATTTTGCTTTTGCCATTTTTTATTCCTCCTTATTTTTTTGAGATTTCTCTCTATATTTTAAATTTTATAACGTATTTTATTTTGCACTTGCATTTTATAACATTTCAGCCTAAAATGCAAGCGTTTTTACAAAATTCACATATTTCTTTATTTTAGTGTATTAGTTTTCTTTCTTAGCTCTTGAAGCTACGATTGCTTCTAATACTGATTTTGGAACTTCTTCATAATGAGATGGTTCCATAGAATATGTTCCTCTACCTTGTGTTTTTGAACGTAAGTCTGTAGCATAACCAAACATTTCTGATAATGGTATGAATGCTTTTATTTCTTGCATTCCATCATTTGCTTCCATTCCTTCCATTCTACCACGTCTTGAGTTTACATCTCCAATAACATCTCCCATGTATTCTTCTGGAACTGTTATTTCTACTTTCATTATTGGCTCTAATAGAACTGACTTAGCTTGTTTACATCCTTCTTTGAATGCCATTGATGCAGCTATTTTGAATGCCATTTCTGAAGAGTCAACTTCATGGTATGATCCATCTACTAATGATGCTTTGAAATCGATTACTGGATATCCAGCTAAAATTCCTGTTTCAGCAGCTTCTCTTAAACCTTGTTCAATTGGTTTAATATATTCTTTTGGAACTGCTCCACCAACAATTTTACTTTCGAATTCAACACCTTTACCTGGCTCTAATGGTTCCATTTCAAACCATACGTCTCCGTATTGTCCTTTACCACCAGATTGACGGATAAATTTACCTTGAACTTTAACTTTATTTCTTATTGTTTCTTTGTAAGCAACTTGTGGTTTACCTACATTACATTCTACTTTGAATTCTCTTTTTAATCTATCAACAATGATATCTAGGTGTAATTCACCCATACCAGCAATGATTGTTTGACCTGTTTCTTGATTTGTATAAGCTTTGAATGTTGGGTCTTCTTCAGCTAATTTTGCTAAAGCTATTCCCATTTTTTCTTGAGCTGCTTTATCTTTTGGTTCAATAGCTATATCAATAACTGGTTCTGGGAATTCCATTGATTCTAGAATTATTGGATGTTCAGGATCACATAATGTATTTCCTGTTGTAACATCTTTTAATCCAACTGCAGCAGCAATATCACCAGCATATACTTTTTCAATATCTTCTCTGTGATTTGAGTGCATTTGTAGAATTCTTCCAATTCTTTCTTTTTTATCTTTACTTGAATTTAAAACTGTAGATCCTGTTTCTAATGTTCCTGAATATACTCTAAAGAAACATAATTTTCCTACAAATGGATCTGTTGCAATTTTAAATGCTAATGCAGCAAATGGTTCTGAATCAGATGTTTTAGCTTCTGTTTCAACACCATCTAATGTTGTTCCTTTGATATGTGGTATATCTAATGGTGATGGCATATAGTCAACTATTGCATTTAATAATTCTTGTACACCTTTATTTTTATATGAAGAACCACATGTTACTGGAACGATTTGATTTGCTATTGTTCCTTTTCTTAATGCTTTTTTGATTTCTTCTTCAGATGGTTCTTTTCCATCTAAATAATTCATCATTAATTCTTCATCTTGTTCACATGCAGCTTCAATCATTGTAGTTCTCCATTTTTTAGCTTCTTCTAACATATCTGCTGGAATATCTGTTTCTTCAATTTCTTTTCCTAAATCATCTTTATGGATGAATGCTCTCATTTTAATTAAATCAACTATTCCTCTGAAGTTATCTTCAGCTCCTATTGGTAATTGAACTGGTACTGGATTTGCATGTAATCTATTTTTTAATTGGTCAACGCAAAGCATAAAGTTTGCTCCAACGATGTCCATTTTATTTACATATACCATTCTTGGAACTTGGTATTTATCAGCTTGTCTCCAAACTGTTTCTGTTTGTGGTTGAACTCCACCTTTTGCTGCTAATACTGTAACTGCACCATCAAGTACTCTTAGAGATCTTTGTACTTCTACTGTAAAGTCAACGTGACCTGGAGTATCAATTATATTGATTCTGTTATTTTTCCAAAAACATGTTGTTGCAGCAGATGTTATTGTTATACCTCTTTCTTGTTCTTGTTCCATCCAGTCCATTGTTGCAGCACCCTCGTGAACTTCTCCTATTTTATGTGTTTTTCCTGTATAGAATAATATTCTCTCTGTTGTTGTTGTTTTACCAGCATCAATATGAGCCATTATTCCTATATTTCTAGTTCTTTCTAGTGGGTATGCTCTTCCTGCCATGTAATTATTCCCTCCTTTTTTTCATTTTATGATTGAAATAATTGTTACACTTTTTTCTCAATCTAAATTTTACCATTTATAATGTGCAAATGCTTTATTAGCTTCTGCCATTCTATGTGTATCTTCTTTCTTCTTGAATGCTCCACCGTTTCCGTTAACAGCGTCCATGATTTCACCAGCTAATTTCTCAGCCATTGTTTTTTCATGTCTTGTTCTAGCATATGTTACTAACCATCTTAAACCTAATGTTTGTCTTCTTTCAGGTCTAATTTCTAATGGTACTTGGTATGTTGCTCCACCAACTCTTCTTGCTTTTACTTCAAGAACTGGCATGATGTTTTCTAATGCTGCTTCAAATACTTCTAATGGATTTTTTCCTTCTTTTTCTTTTATTATATCAAAAGCATCATAAACTATTCCTTGAGCAACTGATTTTTTACCATCTAACATTATGTTGTTAATTAATTTTGTAACAACTTTGCTATTGTATATTGGATCTGGTAATACATCTCTTTTTGCTATAAATCCTCTTCTTGGCACTATTCTTCACTCCTTTTCTTTCTGAGATTTGCTCTCTTATTGATGATATCTATAAGATATCTAAGTTACTCTGAAAATCTATTGATTTTCCGTTTAGTGCTACATTATCTATTCTAAATTTAAGTACCTTAATTTAGTAAGATGTGCATGCACTATAAAATAAATCCTTTATCGATTTATTTCTTTGGGCGTTTTGCTCCATATTTTGAACGTCCTTGCATTCTGTCTTTTACACCTGCAGTATCTAATGTTCCTCTTATAATATGGTATCTAACACCTGGAAGGTCTTTTACTCTTCCTCCTCTGATTAGAACAACACTATGTTCTTGTAAGTTATGTCCTATTCCTGGGATATATGATGTTACTTCATAACCATTTGAAAGTCTAACTCTGGCAACTTTTCTTAAAGCTGAGTTTGGCTTCTTTGGTGTTACTGTTTTTACAACTGTACATACACCTCTTTTTTGTGGTGCTTTATTGTTTGTTAATGTTTTGTTTTTTGAATTCCATCCATGTTGTAAAGCTGGAGCTGTTGATTTTGCCTTTGTTGATTTTCTTCCTTTTCTTACTAATTGATTAATTGTTGGCACTTAAATTTCACCTCTTTCCCTAATTTTATTTAATTCTAAAAATTAAATTAACCGCAAACAAATTATTAAAAATAATTCGTATTGCGGTTAATATTTTATCATTTTTTTCCTATTATGTCAATGTTTTTTATATTAAATTTATTAATTATTCTTTATTTCCTTCTGGTAATATGTTTGCACTACTTATATTAAATATTTTCTTCATAAAACATTTTATTTTTTCTGATAGTGTTACATTTCCAATTATATCTACTAATGCATTTTGTGTTGAATTTTTTACTATTTTTTGTAAAATTTTTATTTCTTTTTTACTTATTTTTGCTTCATTTATATATTATAAATTATATGTTATAGATGGTAATATATCTGAATCGTAATCATCTATTGATGAAAATGACATAACATAATTATATACTAAATTTTGAGAGTCAACATCATATTGAACTGCAAATCTATCTAAAATTTCACAAACAATTGGATCCATTTTCTTTATTGCTATATTTCTTAAGTTTCTATAGTTCTTTGCTGAATATTCTATTAACTCTCTTTTCCATGTTTCTCTTTCAAATTTTTCTTTTTCTAATATTTTTTCTTTAACAGGATATATTTTTATTGTTGTTTCATTACTTAATTCTGCTTTATATATTAATTCACCATTTTCTACTTTTACAACAATATTCTTTATCGTTGTTGGTTCTTCTGTATTTGTATTAACTAATTGATTTTCTTCAGTTTCTTCTAAAGTAATTATTTCTTTTTCTAAATTTTTAGTTATTTCATTTATATTATTATAATAATCTGTTAATACTGGATCAATAGCAATTTCTTCAATAGGTTTTAGCTCTTCATTTATTAATTGAACTTGTTCGTTTTCTTCTTTATTTTCAATTTCTTGTTTTTCTATTATTTCATTTATTTGTTCAGATTGTTCTTGGCTTTCTTCTATTTCTGTAGTTGAAAATAAATTAATTACATCAACAATTTGATTATGTTTGATCAATCTTTTTGCAAACATAATTCTAGCCATACTTTGTCCTATTTCATTTATGTTATCTGTTAATTCATAAATTTCTTCTGGATCAAGATTGTCTCTATTTTCTTCTATTTGTTCACTAATAATTCTACTTTTTCTTACACTTTCAGCAATCAAATTATCTATTTCTATAAATGCTTGTTCTCTAACTCTTAAAAGTTTAGAATTTATTTGATTTTGAAACCATTGGCTTTGGTTTCCTAAATCTGATATTTGTTTTCCTAAGCAATTTACTTCTGCCCAAACATCTTCATCATTATTTATTTTATTTTGTGCTTTTTTTGTATTTCTTTCTTTTGCTAATTCATTTCTTTTGCTTTCTATATCTCTTATCTGAGCACTTAAAACTGCTTTTTCATTAACAAATATATCTAATTCATTAATTAATTCTTCCATCTTTTTTTAACCTGTTATATTAAGTTGATTGCTTCTTAATACATTCCTTTCTTTTGTTATTTCCGAATTTTATTTATTTGTTATTCTATCATATGACTTTATTTCTTGCAAGAGTTTTTTGTCAATTTTTTTAATATTTTATCATTTTTTGGTTAATCAATTTTTAAGTTCTCAATAGCCCTATCTGCTAACATTCCATACTTTATTTTTTTGTCTTTTATTCTCTTTGGAAGTTCTGGAACAATTCCAAAATTTGCATTCATTGGTTGAAATTTGTCATTTGCTGTTGAAATATATTTTGCCAATGCTCCTATCATTGTTAAATTTGAAAATTCAACTCTGCTTTCATTTTTTATTTGTGCAACTGCATTTAATGCTGACACCATTCCTGATGAAATTGATTCAACATAACCTTCAACACCAGTAATTTGTCCTGCAAAATAAATATTTTTATTATCTTTGAAGTTATATGT
>ENA-USZK01000947-USZK01000947.1-human-gut-metagenome-genome-assembly--contig:-NODE-947-length-13363-cov-4.990742_pt1 | contig 13363 bp, 7 predicted proteins | sample MGYA00250043_ERZ773534 | MGnify/ENA primary metagenome ERZ773534 (study PRJEB29103, sample SAMN06112056) | human gut metagenome | biome: human gut; feature: ankylosing spondylitis patient; material... | reverse complement strand
TTTTTTCAAGCAGAAGACGGCATACGAGATCGGGACGGGTGACTGGAGTTCAGACGTGTGCTCTTCCGATCTATTATCAGACTGTAAGTGAAGCTTTGCGTGCAGTTCCTGGTGTTGCTATTCAAAACTACAGTGCTACAGGTGCAAATTATTCTGCCGATTATTTGTATGTAAACGGTACCAGTCATGTTTTAGTTTTGGTTGATGGTCAAAGAGCCAATACCAACGGCTCCGTATTTAGTGTATTCCAGCCTTCTGAAGTAAGCAATATGGACAATATTGAACGTATTGAGGTACTGAAGGGCTCTGCGTCAACTCTTTACGGCAGTGATGCCGTTGGCGGTGTAATCAACATTATCACCCGCAAGCCGGAGACCGGAGGAAGCACTACTAAAATTTCCGGCGCCTGGGGCAGCTATGCTAAGAAAACCTATAATATTTTTAATGAAGGCATGACTAAGTCCGGCTTCTATTGGACTGTAAATGGTCAGACCGATAAAATGGGTGAGTATAAGGATGGTCACGGCAACAAAACCGTAAATAAAATTGACAGTAAGAGCTATGGCGTAAAGCTGGGACAAAAGTTTGCTGATAAAGCAGATATCAATGTATCCTATTCCCGCTATAAGCTGGATTACGGCAGACCGGAAACAGCTTCTTCTATGATGGGACCGACTGTTTTTACCGGCGGTATGACAGAAGGCAAGAAGGATAATGCCAAGTATACTGTTGCGTTTGACTATAAATTTAATGATAAACTGAGCAATAGACTGACTTATTTCTCCCGTACAGCAGATTTGGACGATGATACAAGACATCCTGCAACACTGTGGCAAATGCGTGAAAAAACCTGGGGCTTCTCAGAGCAGCTGACTTATCAGGATGGCAATCATACTATCATCGGTGGTTATGATTATTATAAAGATGCCATGAATAAATATCACGATCAGTACACACCGAGCATGACCGGCACTGTAGATAATAAGGCATTCTTTATTCAGGACCAGATGCAGTTTGGTGATTGGGGCTTTGCTCCCGGCGTGCGTTTTTCCAAGCATTCCGAATATGGCAACAAAACTACCGGCAGTGGTGTGCTCTCTTATAAATTTAATGATATGACCAATATGTACGTATCTTATAAGGAATTTTTCCGTGCTCCTTATATGTATGAGCTGTTTAACCCGTTCTACGGCAGTGAAAAGCTGAATCCTGAAGAAGGCGAAACTAAAGAAATTGGTCTTAACACACGCATTGATGATAAGACAACCTTCTCTGCCCATTATTTCCGTACAGAGTCTGACAATCTTATTGGTTTCAACAGTGCTAACTGGAAGTATTACAATGCAGGCGCAGAAACGATTAAGGGCTGGGATGTTCAGCTGACTAAAGCTTTTGATAATCACTTCAGCGCTACTGCAGCTTATACACATACATATATTCCTGCAACTTCTTCAGCTGTTAATCCTAACCGCAATGGCTACATCCCTAAAGGACAATATGATTTGACATTTAACTATGACGAAGCAAAATTCAATGGCAGCTTGAATATTAAGGGTATCGTAGACCGCCCCGGCAGTAAAGCTAATGAAGCTCAGGTATTAGATACATATAAGAGTGTTTGGACTGCTAATATTGCTTTGAACTACAAGCCTGTTAAGGGTATGAATGTGTTCTTTAAGTTAAACAATCTCTTTGACCGCATGTATACTGATATGACATATGATATGCGTAATCCTGGCGGAGTTGGCTGGTATTCACAACCGGGCCGTAACTTTGTTGCAGGCGTAGAATACACCTTTTAATAGCTTATAATCTTATTTCTCATACACCAGTGGTGGCATAGGCACATAAAAGCTTATGCCACCACACTCATATATAGATGTTTTTAGAGCGAGGTGCTGAATTTTGAAAATAGCCTTTTTGCATTTTGCATATTGCTGCGGACCGCAAGCGGATAATGCAAAGAAAATTTTACAGGGAATGAAGCTGGCGGCACAAAAGGGAGCAAGCTGGGTGCTTACACCGGAAATGGCTTTGCAGGGTTATTATATGATGCGCGGCGATAAGCAGTTTCAGCTTGCATCGCTGCAGAATAATCTTTTGCAGGACTTTATGGAGGCATGCAGCCAATACAAGCAAAGGTTATTTTTGGGCTGCGGTTTTGTTGATGAAAGGACACCGCATAACAGCTGTGCTGTTATTTCGCAAGATGGAACATATTACAATCGTCACGATAAGACAAAGGTTGTCCCCTGGATAACAGAAAATTGGGCGCATCCCGGAGAAAAATTTGAGGTATGGAATTTAGATGGTATCAATACCAGTGTTCTGGTTTGTGCAGATGCGTATTTTGCTGAACACGGACAAAAAATTGCTGAGCAGGGAGCAGAGCTTGCTGTAGTTGTTGCTGCCTGGCCTCCTGGAGGACATGCAGGCCCGCCTGAGGAAGCATGGAAGCGTTTAAGCCGTTCGGCAAATGGTATTCCTGTGCTTATCTGTAATCAGACGGGTACGGAAGGCATGGATTGCAGCCATGCGCAAAGTGCTGTTCTCTGCAATGGTGAAGTGCTTTTCACCTATGAAGGATGTGAAGCAGTGCTGATTATAGATTTTGATGAAGTAAAGAAACTGGTTTTGTCTACAGAATTTGTAATAATAAATTTGGCAGATATTTAAGGTGAATGACAGTGAAAAAGTTAGCAGTATTTTTTATTTGTGTAATTATAGCATGTTGTTCTTGCCTAGGATGCGGCAATGATAAGCCGGAAAACAACGGAACGAGAGTTGTCAAGGACGCCAAGGGCTATGAGGTAAAGGTACCTGCACATCCTATGCGGATAGTTTCCTTTTCTATCAGCTGTGATGAAATTTTGCTTGGTTTAGTGGAGCCGGAGCGTATAGCTTCTGTAAGCTATCTTTGTGATGATGCAGGAATTTCGCATGTCGTGGAAAAAAGCAAGGCGGTCAAGGAGCGCATTAAAGGCACGCCGAGTGTAGAGCGTATCATGGCCTTAAAACCGGACCTTGTCATTTTGGGAGACTGGTGGACGCCAGACAGCATTCAGACTATCCGCGATATGGGTATTAGCGTCTATGTTTATAAAACACCATATACGGTGGCGGATATAAAAAAAGCGATTCGTGAGATTGCCGATGTCGTTGATGCTAAGCAGCAGGGTGAAGCGGTGATTAAGGAATATGATGCCAAAATCACCAAGGCCAAAGCAGTTATCAAGGCTACCAACATCAAACAGCAGAAAAAGATTGTTGTGATGTCAGGTCATGGTGTGATTGGGACTAAAGGTTCGCTTTTTGACGATATCTGCAAATATGCGCAGGTTGATAATTGTATGGAGCAATTGCAGACAGGGCAGAATACCACGGTTTCCAAGGAATTTATCGTTCAGTGCAATCCTGATGTCATTATTATGCCAGGATGGAACGGTGCGCCCACTCATACTCTGGAAACAGAAAAGGAATTGCTCAATGACCAGTCTTTACAAAGCGTCAAAGCAATTCAAAATAGCAATCTGGTAACGCTGTCTGGTCAGGATATGTATTGTGTGAGCCAATATGTTGCCGACAGTGTTTTGGCTATTGATAAGCTGGTGTATCCTGAATATTTTAAGTAAGCTGAGAGGAGCAGGGAGATGGCAGAAATTATTTTTGTGACCAACATGGAACCCCATTATGTTGGTATGCGTGATGCCTTAAATGCCATAGAGGACAAAGAAATCAGCAATGCTGTAGAAGTAATCCAAATCAACGACAGTGAGCAGTGGAACGGCTATTGGAAGCAAAAGCTGCAGGGGGCAAAATTTTTCTTTTGTACCTGGATGGGTACAGGTTTGAGCTGTGATTATCTGAAAAAAGCTTCTGCCTTTTTACAGCAAAAGAAGCTGTGTCATCTTTTTGATATCATTGACCCAGGTGATGATAAGATGGATTACGGCCTGCAGGAGGAGCAAAAGAGCCTGCTGAAGGAATATTTGGCCTGTGGTGGTCTGAAGAATTATCAGAATCTGTGCTTATATCTTGTTGCTGCCTTTACGCAGCAAAAGGGAGCTTATAAGCTGCCGGAGCAGCTGCCGTGGTGCGGAATCTATCATCCGGAATTTAAGCATGAGTTCGTCGAGCTTGATGCTTATCTGGCAAAGAATTATGACAGCAGCAAGCCTACTGTGGGTTTTATCTTTTCGCGTGAGGATTGGCTTTGGCAACGCCTTGCATATCAAAATGAGATTATCAAGGCGATAGAAGCACAAAACTGTAATGTTATTGCTGTGTTCAGTACCACGATGCCGAACGAAAAGACCGGCGCGGTAAGTTTGGCAACAGCATTTGAAAGATTTTTCTATAAAAACGGCCGGCCTTGTATTGATGTGCTGATAAATCCGTTTGTTTTTTCGTTGACAGTAACAGGTTTTTTAAAGTTGCGGGATTTGCAGCAGCTGGGAGTTCCTGTGCTACAGGTAGTAAATACCTATATGCCTTCTAAATGGTGGCAGCAGAGCATGGTTGGCCTAACTCCGAATGAGGTTTCCTATGCTGTGTGCATGCCTGAATTTGACGGAGCTCTGCATTCTGTGCCGGTTTCCACCAATGAGGAACGTGAGGACGGTACACATTACCGCATGCCGCTTGCAGACCGCATTGATATGCTGGCAAGAAAGGCGCGCAAGCTGGCCTCGTTGCGTTATAAAAAGCCTTGTGATAAAAAAATAGCGATAGTTTTTCATAATTATCCGCCGACCAATTCCAATATCGGCAGCGCTGCCAGTCTGGATTCGATTGAAAGCGTACGCCTGCTGTTGGAAGAAATGCAAAAGCAGGGATACAGGCTAGATAATATACCGACAGACAGTCAGGCCTTTGTAAAAGATATTACGGCACATGCTACTAATGACAGACGCTTCATTTCGGAGGCGTTATTGGAAACAGCTGACGGTAAGCTGGAAAAACTGGATTATGCGAGCTTTTATGAGCAACTTCCTAAAAAAACACAGGAACAGCTTTTACGCGACTGGGGCGAAGCACCGGGGGAAGTTTTTCGCTACGGCGATGTGTTGATTGTTCCCGGTATGCTCAACGGCAATGTTTTTATTACGGTTCAGCCTCCGCGCGGTTTTGGCGATGACCCCGGTAAGATATACCATTCGCCGGATTGCGCACCGACACATCATTATCTTGGCTTTTATCATTGGCTGCGTGATATCTGGGGGGCGGATGCCATGATTCACGTGGGAACGCATGGTAATCTGGAGTGGCTGCCGGGAAAGGGCAATGCTATGAGCAATGCCTGCTATCCTGATATCTGTACAGGTGATATTCCTAACATCTATCCCTATTGGATTACCTGTACCGGTGAAGGCATTCAGGCTAAGCGCCGCAGTGCTGCCTGCCTGATAAGCTATTTGTCCGCGCCGATGAGTGTTTCCGGTACCTACGAAGAATTAGCAGATTTGGAAAACCTGTTGGAGGAATATTGCCATTTCAAAAATGACGATGCTGTCGCCACAGGTATGGACAGCATAAAGGAAATGATTCGTAGTAAAGCTGCAGAATGTAATCTTGACGAGGATGTTCCGGAAAGCGAAGCAGAGGATTTTGATGATTATATCGGTAAGCTGCACAACTTTATTACGGATTTAAAGAATATGCAGATCAGTACAGGCCTGCATGTTTTGGGCGTGCCCCCGGAGGGAGAAGAGCTGGTAGAATATCTGCTGGCGTTGACGAAGCTGGATAACGGCAAGGTACCGTCATTGATGAAAAACCTTGCTGATATGCATGGGCATGAGTATTATGAGCTGATGGAGCATAGTGAGCAGATGCTGGCTGATGGCAGCATGACCTATGGTATGCTTTTGGACAAAATACGCGAGCAGGCAAAAGAAGCTATCTTGATTTTGCAAAAGAATTCTTTTGATGCTGCTAAAATTGAAGAAGTATTTATCTTATCCTGGGCGAAGGATTTACAGGGGGGAATGCGGGATAAGCTGCTGCAATCTCTGACGTATATCTGCGAGCATATTGCCCCCAGTCTGCTTATGACTACCTTGGAGCAGCAAAATACTTTAAACGCATTAAACGGCAAATATATTGACCCTTGTCCCAGCGGTGCGCCTACAAGCGGCGGCGCTGATTTGCTGCCTACGGGACGCAACTTTTATAGTATCGACCCACGCTGCCTGCCGACGAAGCCTGCCTGGGAAATCGGTAAGCAGATGGCAGAGGATGTTATCGGCAGATTTATCGAAGAAGAAGGACGTTATCCGGAAAGCGTCGGTATAATTTTGTGGGCTACGAGTAATTTGCGTAATCACGGACAATGCGTTGCCGAATTCTTATATCTGATGGGATTACGTCCAGTGTGGCAACCGGGAAGCCAACGCGTTGTTGACTTAGAGGTGATTCCTTTGGAGGAGCTGCAGCGTCCGCGTGTAGACGTAACAGGACGCATCAGTGGTCTCTTTAGGGACAGTATGCCCGGAAGTGTTATCTGGCTAGATGATGCTGCGCAGAGAATAGCATCTCTGGATGAGCCGACTGAGCAGAACTTTGTGCGTAAGCATGTACTGGAGGAAGCAGGCGAGCTGGAAAAATCAGGCTTGGATAAGCAGGCGGCCTGGCGACAGGCTTCGTATCGCGTGTTCGGTGATCCTCCGGGAGCACATGGAGCCGGTACAGGTGCTGTTTTAGAAGCTAAAAATTGGGAAACGATTGATGATATTGCTGCAGTATATACCAGATGGGGCGCACATGCATACGGCGATGGCAGCGAAGGCACATATATGCCTGAGGTTTTCAAAAGGCGTATGGCGCAGATAGATGTTACCGTGCAAAATGTTGACCACAGGGAATCTTCTATGCTTAGCGGAGATGATTATAATAATTATCGCGGCGGTATGATTGCAGCAGTACGCAGTTACAAGGGCAGTATGCCGCGTAATTATGTCAGCGATAGTTCGGATAGAAGCAAGGTGCAGCTGCGTAGCCTTACGGAAGAGCTTAAGCGTTGGTTCCGTGGCGAAGCAATGAATCCCAAATATATTGCAGGTATGAAGAAGCATGGCTATAAAGGCGCAGGCGATTTGGCGACATATGTTGCCGTGAGCTATCAGTGGGATGCAACCAGCGATATTATGGAAAACTGGATGTATGAAAAATATGCAGCCAAGTATGCCTTGGATAAGGATATGCAGCAATGGATGCAGGAGGTAAATCCGTGGGCGTTGCACCGTATTACGGAAGTTTTGCTGGAGGCGGAGCAGCGTGGTATGTGGCAGGCTAAGCCGGAAACAAAGCAGGCCTTGCAAGAGTTGTTTCTGTCGATGGAGGGGGAATTGGAGGAACGAGGAGAATAAATTTTCCCTTGACTGTATGAACGGTATATAGTTTATACTTGTATATGCTATTTGATGAAAATGATTTGCAGATAGAATATTTTAACCTAAAGAATTACCTGCAAATAAAGTATGAGTAAAGGATGTGCAAACTAATGAAAGTAGTTAAAGGTTTGAGCAGCGCGGTGCTTTTGACACTGCTTTTGGGTAGTGCATCAGCTGTTTATGCTGATGAAGTTCAGGAATATGCGTTGGATACTATGGTAGTGACAGCAACCAGAACAGAAAAAACTGTACAAGATACACCTGCTAATGTTACTGTAATTACGCAAAAGGAATTGAAGGACAGCGGATATCAATCAGTATTTCAAGCTGTACGTGAATTATCTCAGGCAAACTGCCATACCTATCAGGAAGATGGTGGCGATTACGGCGGAATGTTGTCAAGAATTCGTGTTCGTGGTATTGATGATGGTACCTTGGTATTGGTAAACGGTAATCCGTCTAACTATAGGAATAAAGCTACGCTTAATACAGTTCCGATGGATCAAATTGAAAAAATAGAAATTGTAAAAGGTTCCAACTCTGTATTGTATGGTCCACAAGCCATGGGCGGTGTTATTAACATCATTACTAAAAGACCAGCAAAAACGGGCGCTGTTACTGGTAGTGTTATCGGTGGTATCGGTAGCAATAAAAAGCTTGCGGGAGCTAATGTTCAGACAGATGTAGTGAATGTAGGCTATAAGAAAACATGGAATAAAGATTTTAATGATGCAGTTTTACCAGGTAATACCGGTTTAGGTACTGCAATCAATATAAAAGATAAATCCTCTGACCAATTTTATCTTGATGCGCAATTAGCTAAAGATTTGACCTTTAGCTGGGGACGTAACCACAGTGAAGTAAAATATCAAACTGGCAGTTACAAAAACTTTGTTCCAGTAATGAATAAGCTGTCGCAATATAATAGCACATATAATAGCTATGCATTAGCATATGATAACAAAAATGCTGGTTGGAAAGCTGTTTTAGGCTATAATACAATGGATTTGAGTTGCCTGCCGCTTAAAGGTTCTTCTTACAGTAAGTATGACGGCTATAATGCAAACTTTGATTTGCAGAAGAAGTTTAATCTTAAAAATAATGATAGTTTAATTTTGGGTGTAAATGCCAATAGAGAGTCCATGGAAACCCAAATGACAGTTTTTAACAAGGCTGGCAGAAACAGCTTTTCTGCATACCAGTCTTGGGATGTGCATACCAGTGACGCGTTTGAACTGATACTTGGCTTACGCGAATATTATATAGGCAGTAACAAATATTATGACAGTGATTTCCAGCTGTTGCCGCAGGTACAGGGTGTTTATAAAGCAAATCCTGTTTCAAATTACTACTTTAATGTAGGTAAATCCTTCGAAATGCCGGCTATTGACAGTACGTTCTATTATAATTCCAATTATGGTATTAACAGTGCATTGAAACCGCAATCTGGTTGGACCTATGAATTAGGATATAAAGTAGATGATGGTACCACCGCATTTACGGCTGATGTATTCCATATGAAGATTAAAGATAAATTCTTCTGGGATAAAGAGGCTGACGGTACCAATATTATGCGTAATCGTGATGAATGGGAAAATACCGGTTTGGAATTGAATTATAAGCAAAAACTTGACGAAAACTGGACAGCAAATATTGGTTGGACTTTACAAAATCCAAAAGCTTGCTCTAAAGGAGTATGGTCTCAGGATACTGCCAAGAATATTCTAAATTTGGGAGCTGATTTCAACAAAGGCAAGTTTGTATGGAATACCAGACTCTTCACCTACCTTGATAGAGAAATAGCATATTATAATGCAGCTCATAGTAGCAGTAAAATAAAGGATCATCACTTAAAGAACAGTGTTGACCTTTCTATGACCTTATCTTACATGCCTACTTCCAAAGATACTTTGAGATTGACTGCAGCAAATTTGCTTGATAGGGATGATGCACTTAACAATTATGAGTATGTTACAATGCCACGCAGCGTTCTCTTCACTTATGAGAGAAGCTTCTAATCAGCCCCTAACCTTATTCATATACACTTAACTCCTTTGAGAAAGGCGGAGCAGAGTAAAATCTGTTCTGCCTTTTTCATATGCCAAACTGCTATAACTTGCTTATACCGAAAGCTGATGTTCGTGCTATAATAGCTATACTGAAGGAAAATAAAGGATGAAGAAAATATGCCGAAACAAAAATATCAAAAGATAATAACAGCACTGCTGCTGTGTTTGAGTATACTATTAATAGTTGCAGGCTGTAGCAGTGATAGTGCGCAAAAATCGAACAGTACAGCAGCCTATACTGTTACGGATTCGCAGGGGCATAAGCTGTATTTTAAAGAAAAACCCCAGCGCATTATATCTATGTCTATAAGCACTGATGAAATCCTCATTGACCTTGTACCAAGCAGTCGCATTGCTGCCTTCTCACGATTGGTTGATGATCCAGGGATATCCAACATTGTAGAGCGGGCGCAGAGTGTGGGTAGCAGAGTTGATGGCCAAAGCTCGGAGGCAATTATGGCGTTGCACCCTGATTTGATATTGATACCGGATTTTGTTAAGCCGGAGGTTATTCAGTCGCTACGCGATATGAACCTGCAGGTTTATGTTTATAAAACTCCCAAAAGCTTTGAAGATGTACGTGAGTGCATACGCTTTTTGGGCGAGGCCGTTGGCGAAAAGGAACGCGGCGAAATGATAGTTACCGCGATGGACGAGCATCTGAAGAAGGTGCAGGATAAAATAGGCAAAATTCCTAAGGAAAAACAGAAGCGCATTGTTTTTATGCGCAGTAACGGTGCCTACTACAGTCCGGAGGCTTCGTTTAACGATGTCTGCAGATATGCGCAGGTGCGCAATGCTTTGGAGGAGCTGCATTATGATAAGCCCGGCATAGTTAATCAGGAGGCAGTTGTTCAGCTTAACCCGGAGGTGTTTTTACTCGCAGGCTGGAATTATGACGGCCAGCATGATCCGAAGCAGATGGAGGAAGATCTGTTGAATAATCCCGGCTATCTGACAACGGATGCTGTGAAAAACAGAAAGGTTTATACGGTGCCGGCTAAGCATGTGCTGTGCGTGTCGCAGTATATTGTCAATGCTGTAGAGGATTTGGCGGACGCTGTATATAAAAACTAAAATTATCTGTGCTGTCGGTGAGTAGCGATATGCTGCTTGCCGACTTTTTTACGCAAAACGGAATAATTCTCAAAAAGTGGAGAAACTAAAATAAAAACACTTGACTATATGATTACTATATCGTTTATGATAACTCATGGTTCAATAGATAGCGCAGGACTATGAAAGACTAGCTGTGTTTGTACGTGAACAAAAACTAAACCGATGATTATGAAAGGATTGAAAATCAACAATGAACAAAGTCAAGGTATTGAGTAACGCGGTATTGATGTCTGCACTTATGAGTACAAGTGTAGTATGTGGTACAACCGCGTTTGCTGCTGAAAACACTCCGGAATATTTTTTGGATACGATGGTTGTTACGGCAACAAGAACTCCGGTAGAAGCATTTAAAGCTAATGCAAATGTAAGTGTTATTACAAGTAAGGAAATTAAGGAAAGACATTATAGTGATTTATCTGAAGCCTTGCGCATGGTTCCTGGTGTTTATATCGGCAACTACGCTCCTGCAGGCTATGATAACAGTAATGCTCTGAAAATTAACGGCGCTGATGAAATCGTTGTTTTGGTAGATGGTGTTAAGATTAACAATGTAAGTAATCGTGTTTCTGCAGTAATGCTCAAAAACATGGACAATGTTGATCGTATTGAGGTACTGAAGGGTTCTGCTTCTACTCTTTACGGTTCCAATGCTAAGGGCGGTGTTATCAATATTATTACCAAAAAACCGGAAAAAATTTCTACTTATTTCCGTGTAGATGGTGGCAGCAATAGCATAACAAATTACTATATGGGTCAGTCCGGCAAAGAAAAAGACTGGTCATGGGATGCTAACGTCAGCAGAAACCTCAGTGGCGATTTCAAAGATGGTGAAGGTGTAACTACACCGTCTTCTTCCAAGTCTACCAGCACTAATTTCAAAATCACTAAAAAACTGAGCGATAAGCATGAGCTGACAGCTACTTATGATTCTTATAAAGCAGATTATAAATATACTGCTTTGTGGGAGCCTGCTTTGAAGAATGGTAAAGTAGACAATCAAAACTATAAATTTATTTTGAACAGTGATTTTGATGGCAATACTACGAATGTTTTATCTTTCGTAAATCTGGATAATGATACTGATTTCAATGGCTATAAGACAAAAACCAATACCAAACGTATTACTGACCAGCTGTCTACACAGTTAGGCAATCATTTACTGACTGCAGGCTTTGAGTTCAGCCATGATAAGGTTATTACCTTTAATGGCAAGAAGATGATGAACAGAGCCTTCTTCCTGCAGGATCAGTTTGATATTACCGACCAGCTGAAGCTGACTGCAGGCGTGCGTCATGATAATAACTCCGGCTTTGGCAAGCACACTACTCCTAGTGCTAACCTGGGATATACATTTAATAATGACAGAACCAATGTATATGTAAGCTACAGCGAGTATTTCATTCCGCCTTCTCCGAGTAACCTTTACAGTGCAGCATACGGCAATCCGAATATCAAGCCGGAAACAGGTAATACCAAGGAAATAGGCATTAATCATAAATTTGATGATACCTTCGCATTATCTGCACATGCATTTAAACGTTATTCTGAGAATAGAATTGGTTATGTATCTCCTAAGTATACGAATGTTGGTGATGAAAAAGCGCGCGGTTGGGATATACAACTGAAAAAACAATTTACACCGCAATTCTCTACTTATGTCGGCTATACACATTCAGTTATTGATGCGACTGCTCAACGTGCAAAAAATGTTGACGGCTATGTACCGAAAGGCGCTTGGGATATCGGCCTGGATTATGACAACAAGGACTTTAATGCCAGCCTGATCGGTAAGGGCGTTATTGACCGTATGGGACCTCAGTCTGCAGATGCCGTAGATGCTTTCTTCCCGGCAACAACCTACTTTGTTTGGGATGCATCTATGAACTACAATGTTAATAAGAATGCGAAGATTTATTTCAAAGTCAATAATATCTTCGATAAATTCTATGCAGAGCATTCTAATGCCCGTTATAACTGGAGTGCAGACCCGGACGGACAATGGTGGCGTGCTCCCGGCCGTTCCTTCCTTGTAGGCATGGAATATGCATTCTAAGTATATTTGACATAACTAAACCTTTTCATAATTTACACTCCCGAAAAAGTGGGGCGGACATATTCCGTCCTGCTTTTTCATATCACAAGGAAATGAGGTGAAAGAATGTGGAAGAATTTACTGCTGCTTTTACTGCTGCTGGCATTTTGCACAGCAGGTTGTCAAAAGCAGTATGTTGAAAAAACAAGCGGGGCAGCCTATCAGGTAGTTGATTCGCAGGGGAATGTAATAAAATTTGCCCAAAAGCCCCAGCGTATTATGACTACGCATTTTAATCTGGACAATATTTTAATGGGACTTGTTGATGAAGAGCGTGTTGTTGCACTTTCTAAATCAATGTATGATGCTTCGGTATCTTACATCAGTACTGAGGCAATAAAAAAGCCTACAAAATTAAATTATGATTTTTCTTCAGAGCAAGTTCTGGCGCTCAAGCCGGATTTAATAATTGCCCGTGAAAGCACCGGAGAAAACCGCATTCAGACTTATCGTGGTATGGGAATACCTGTATATGTTGTGAGCAATGCGAATAATGTGGAAGAGATAAAAAAGCAGATTCAGGATATAGGTCAGGCTGTGGGAGAATCAGAGCGTGCGGAAAAGCTACAGCAGAGAATGCAGACACAGCTTGACTATATCAAAAGCAAGGTTAAACCTTCATTCAGTTTCATTATGATCTCTACAGAGGCCATAAGTTTGCTATTCCCTTTTTGCGTTTCGACGAGATGAAT
>ENA-USZK01000935-USZK01000935.1-human-gut-metagenome-genome-assembly--contig:-NODE-935-length-13495-cov-3.801610_pt1 | contig 13495 bp, 11 predicted proteins | sample MGYA00250043_ERZ773534 | MGnify/ENA primary metagenome ERZ773534 (study PRJEB29103, sample SAMN06112056) | human gut metagenome | biome: human gut; feature: ankylosing spondylitis patient; material... | reverse complement strand
AGATATTTGGAATTCTTTTCAAACTGTAAGAGAATTAATAGTGAATAGTAAACAATCTACTACACAGATTGATTCCATTATTCATTGTATTGAAAACTTACAGAAATCTAAATATATTTGGGAAAAAGCTTTTCATATTAATAATGATTTCGCTTGTATGTATTATAATACTATGGCTCTTAGTATAGTATCTGCCACTTCTATTTATATTTCTTCTGCTATCGAATTTATTAAAAATCCTGATAGCGAAGGGGTAGATATGGAATTAAGTCGAGTTGCTAAAAATAAGAGTAAAGATGGATTACTTTTTACTAATATCGAGAAGTTTAATAAAGCTTATCAAAAAGGTGAAATTGAAAAAACTATGGGTGGATTATTAAAAGTACAGAAAGATATGCATGAATCTGGAATGGTGGTAAGTGAATCTGTTACTTTATTATCACTACTTACTGGATTCTTAGCAGGATCTATCCCGGCTGTAGCCGCATCAGTAGTATTTATAGGAGCTTTAATCACTCTTATAATTCCAATGATGCATCAATTGACTACATTTTATTACCATATGAGAATTAAGTTATCAGAATATTTGGAACTTGAATCTCAGATTATTAGACTTAATGCTGAAAAAATTAAATATGATAGATCAAAAACAGAAGAAGAGAAAAAGAAAATTGCTGATAAACAGCGTAAAATTGCTGATAAATTTTCTAGTGCTGCTCAGAAAATTGCAATCAAATCTACTAAAGCAGAAAAAGTTGCAAATGATGAATGCAGACAAGATCAGAATGAAAAATATAAGATTGATGATGTTTCTGATAATATGCCTGATTCATCCGTAATTTGGTAAGAACAGAGGTGATATTATTGTATGATGAAATTTTAGCACTTTGCTATGAAAGTGACATAACCATACAATGTATAAATTACGAAATTCTTCAAGAGAACTATAATATTCTTCTTGAAGGAGAAGATGGTTCTAATAAAAGCTTTTTTGAAAAATTTAAAGAAGCTATAAAGACTTTCTTCGAAAATGTTTTAATGACTATGAAAAGAGTAGCAACAAAAATTTTAACAATAACAAAGCAAATGAATATGTATGGAGTAAAATCTGTAGTGGATGGTAAAATGGATGATGTACAAGTGCCTGTTTATAAGTTAAATCGTATATGCGATTGGGCAACTAATCAAATATGTAATGTAGCTAAAGAGAAACTTGAATATGTATCATTCGAAAAAAGTAATCCAGATTCAATAAATACACAAAAGGGTACTTATGGAACAGAAAAAGCTATTCTTGATGGATATAGTGGAGCTATTAAGTTTGTAAAATATCAATATAAATATATACAAAATCAATTTAAATATGACTTAACTAATAAATACGAAAGTAGTGAAGAAGGAAAGAAAATCCTTAACATTACATTTAAAATTCAAAAAGAACAAATATTGCTATTAAATTTATTACAACTGCAATTAAACGTTCTTTCAATCCTTTGATACGCTATAAAAAAATTAATTAAATTATGTGTTTTAAGCAAACTTAAATAAACAAATTAGTAATTATAATTAAAGGAGGACATGTAAAATGTTTGATATGGATGATTTATTCCTTGATGAAAGTTTTGGATTTGATTCTGATGATACAGACGCAACACTTACTACAACAGAAGAAGGTTTTGTATGGTGTGATTGTGCTGTAGATGAATCTCAGGTAATTGATGGTGACCCATTCGAATTCATCACAGAAGCAATGTATCAAAATGTTGTTAATGCTAACAACATTAGTTTAGCTATTCTTGCAGATAATTATAAATATCTTCGTGAAAATGGCGTTGAGCTTGTTACAGAAGCTGAGGAAGCTGAAAAACAGGCCAATAAAAAATGGGAAGCAGTAAAAGCATTCTTTAAAAAGATTAAAGATAAAATCGCACAGTTCTTTGAGACTATTATTAGTAAGATGGCTCATCTTCAGACTAAATTCTTAATGCTTTTTAAGAAAGCAAAAGCCGCTGCAGCTGAAAATTATAGAAAGCTTGATAAAGCAAAATACGCTGTTCCGACATACACTCCAAAGAATATTGTTGATTGGGCAGAGAGGCAGTTTAAATCTCTTCTTAGTGATGATGCTACAAGTACAGAATTCCCAGATGCAGACAAAACAGGAGCTACAGAAATTAACTTTGAAATTAATAATGTTATTAAAAACTATGGTAGCTATATCAAAGATGTTAAAAAACTTAAAAAGAGCGCTATCAGGTCTCTTGATCAGCAAGAAAAAGATGCTCTTAAAGCTAACAAAACAGCTCGTATGACAGATCCGCTTAATGCTGACTCTCGAAAAGATGTAAAACAGGGATTTGCTAAGAGAGCAAATGCTGTTGCAGCAGTATCTAAGACTGCTATTAATCTTATTATGAAACGTGTAAACGCATCTGCTAAATTAATTAATGCTGCTGTTTTTTATAAAGAAAAAGACAAAAAAGATAATAAGAAACAGGCTACTGGAGAAAGTGCAAGTTTTCTTGATAGAATTGAAATGATTTGATTGATATGATATGGTGGTGGAATTTCCACCACCATATTTATTTTTTTAACATAAAAAAGGAGAGGATATATGCATGTTTTTTGAAGAAGCTTATCAGACTCAAATATTAAATCAAAATGTATCGATGTTTATTTTAAAAGAACAATATGAGACTACTACAAATAATATTCTTTATGAGAATAATTTAGAAATTCTTAGAGAAGAAGAAGAGAGTCGATTAAAAAAGGCTGGTAATTGGATTAAAGAAAAAGTACAAAAATTTATTAAAATGATTAAAGATTGGTTAGGAAAATTAAAAACTTTTCTTTTTAAAACTATTCCTGATTTCTTTAAAAAGAAATGGGATGGATTATTAATTTTCTTAAAAATAAAAAAGAAACCTGTTGTTGTTGATGCCTCAGAAGCTAAAAATAAAGACGAACTTAAACAGGCTGCTAATATTGTAAATAAAAGTGCAAATGCTCAAGCAATGGCTCAACTTTCTAATAATAAAGAATACGCTGCTACAGCTGCAAAAATAAAATCTGAAGCTATAAAAGAAATACAAGAAAAAGTAAAAGGAAAATTTAAAGGGAATGCTGATTCGGCGAATTATTATTATTCTATGCTGAAAGCAATCCAGAATAATCAATGTGTTTATTTAAAAATGGCTCAAGGAAAAGATCATACTGTTAAAGGTACAATATTTGATTTGGATGTTGCTAAAAAAGTTTTAGATGGAATTGTAAATGCTTTCGGTTGTATGCAACAATTCTCAAGTATATTTGATGGAATGGAATTTGATGAAAATGACGCAGAAAAAACTTTACAAAATATCAAATCTGCAATGGAAGAATCAAAAAAATATACAGCTGAACAGGTATTTAAACAATGTGGAGTTCCATCTCTTGAAGAATTAAAAAATAGTAGAAAAGAAATAGAGGCAAATTTTAAAACAGTAACAAAATACTTAGAAGTAAAAAATGGTCTAGAAAAACTATCTTCTTTATTTCAATCTGAGTATAAAGATTGTGAAAAAGAATCAAATGATATTATACAAAAAATGCAAAAAGTTGCAAATGCACCAGATACTACTCCTACTGATCAACAGATAATGAATGGCATGATATCTCTTACTAGAAGTATGGTTAATTTATTTAGTTCTTGTTGTACTAAATATAATCAATACCAGAATTTTATGTATGATGATATTGCTAATTTTATTAAAGTCTGCCAACCAAATATTCATGAATAAATATTTTTATTTGAAAATGGAGAAATAAAAATGTTATTGATAGTATCGCAGCAGTATTGGTAAAAGCTAAACCTGAGCCGTAATATATAAGAGAAGCATCTAAATAAGATGCTTCTCTTATTTTATCCAAAACATTTAATTAATTAATTTCTGGGAGGTATAAAGAAATGAATAGTAAATTATTTAATTTTTCTACTCTTTTAACTGAAAATACTTTTAATTTAGTAAAATCAGTTAAAGAGAAAAACTATTTATCTGAAGCACTAGAACTTGTATCATCTATGGATAAAGGTGTACAAGAATCTACCAATAATTTGTATTCTTCTATTCTTGAAGCAGAATCTAAAAAACAAGAAAATGCTTGTTTTGGGAATTTCTATGCAGAATATAAATCTGAGTTATTAAAATATAAAAATAAAATGCAAGAATTATCATCTCAGTTTTGTATTAATCTTGAAACATTTGTAGATGCTAATAAAGATATTCTTGACAAATGCTGTTGCTGTCCAGATGGAACAACATTCCAAGGAGCTATGTTTAATAATTTATTAAGTGATGATGTACCTAATATCGATCCATATAAAGCATTCAAAAAAGAATGGGCTTTCTTAGGAAGATTGTTTCAGGATTTAGATCCTACTGCTCCTGAAGAAGAAAAATGTAAAATTATTGCTACTGTATATAATTCTCTTTCTAAAGAAATTAATGATGGGTGGCTTGATAAATGTGTTGAAAAGATTTCTGGAAATGATGATTGTAAAAGAGATACATTTGCAAAAGTTATTTATGATTCTTTTGTAAGTGGAGGTACTGCAGAAATTACATTAGATACACCTACAATTGAGCAGTGTAAATTATCTTTAAAAAATTATACCAATTATGTAGACTGTATTTCTAAATCTGCAGATGATTTCTGTAATGGAATTGACAGAATTGCATGTGAAATTGGTTCTATGATGTTTAGAAATGCTGATAAGAAATTTGTAGTAAAGACTGATGAAGAAGGGGTTGCTGATGCTACTTATAGAATGTCAGATTATTCTATGAACCAAATTAATCTATTCTTAACCACAAAACTTTCTCAAGTTAGAGAACTAGTAAACTTATATACAGTTGCTTTATCTATTAAAATGGATTGTATTTATAAATATTTTAAGCAGTGTGTTGCAATGATCAATGCTTCTTGTACTTCAGATCAAGTTGATAATTCTCAACCTGATACTTTAGATGTAACTCCCGAAGAAGATGATATTGAAGATATGAACCTTCCTACAGATAAGACTGGTGAAGACTCTGGGGATGACGCTACTTCATATGATTTAAGTGATAATGAAGATGAAACCGAAGATAATGCTATCGAAGATGATATAGATGGTATGGAAGATAATACTCCTGTATCAGATGAAGATTATGGGGATGAGAGTGTAGAAGATGAAGTTGAAGATAATGATGAGGAAGATCCACTTGAACAACCTCAAGAAGAAAGTTACATTTCTGATATGGAAAAAGAATTGTATCTTTTTGAAGCAAATGTGTATTTATTTAAAAGATATGGTGATTATACTAGATTGAATAATAATTATATTCATGAAACTGGAGAAACTCCTCCTGCTAAGAAAGAATCAGAAACTGACCAATCTTCAACCACATTACCAGCAGAAACCAAATCAAATGTTGGACAAAAAATAAAAGATCTTGTTTCCAAAATTAATGACAGCTATACAAACACTTTTGCATCTCAGATTAAATTTATTTCTGATAATAAGAAAATTATTATGGGTTGCGAGGTGCCTGATAACTGGACAATTCAAAAATATGATATTAATTTATTAAGTTCTTTAAAAGTTGCTGCATATGATCCTAAAGATGCAGATTTACTTAAAGATACTAGTAAATATCTTGATGCAAAATATAGCAAATTTGTTGGCGAAGGAAAATCTAGTGATGGCAACAATGTTATCACTGATAGAATTACTACAAAAGTTTATGATGAAACTGAGCAAAAATATGGTGATGCAGAAAGAAATGATGGATATGATTTTATTGTAACAGGATACAAAAAAGGAATTGAAGAATTTGAAGATCAGTTAAAATCTTTAGAGAAGAACCCTGCACCAACAAAAACAAAAGATGACAAAAAAGCAACCAAAGAATCTACTATGCAAATGTATTTCTCTGAGGATGTTACTGGAGATAAAGAAGAAGTTGCTACTAATGCATCTTATGATGATTATTTCCTTATCAATTCACGAGTTCTTACTGTATGCATGAATATTTATATTAAGAACTTTAAAAAGCAGTATGCATTTTTAAAGAAGCTTTATGATATTAATAGTAAGAAAAAATAAAAATAAAGAGGATTAGGGAAATTCCCTAATCCTCAGCTTTTCTTAAATTAAATGATACTGTGCATACAAATGAAGATGTTGTTCTATAAAATATTTCTTTTTTAGAACAAAGTATATATCTACCATCATATTTTCTAACTAAGTTATGGCTTTTAATAAAATATTGCTTATTAGGAGTTAATATAGAAGTATCAATTTCATTCTTAATTACTGATACTATTAAAGAACCTGATTCTAATGAAGATTTTGTATTATTGATAAGTTCCATATTATCATTTGGTACTCTCTCAAATATATTCTTTTTAGTAGCATCAGCATATGTTGGAAGATCTAATTCTAATTCATTTATATTTCCTAATGTATCTACACCTATTATAGAATTAAACTTCTTAGATAGGACTCTATTAGGTTTAGTAGTTACATTATTAGCATTAACGTAAATCACATATGCTTTATTTGTAGTGTCGAATTCAATAGCTGTAGTGTTAGCTTTTTCATCTGTAGGATCACATACATAAATTACGATTGAGTTATAATCTGTATCAGAGGTCTCCACTGGTTTTCCTTTCATACTTAATAGATAAGAAGTAGAGAAATCTCTAAAGAATCTATATCCTGATTTATAAAAACAAAAATTCTCATTCATATATGCTAAGAAATTAGTAATTGTATTTATAGGTGGAATTATAAATTGATCTATAGTATCAATATTATCAAATGGCTCAATACACATTTTCATATGATGTGTATATCTGTGAATTATTGAAGCTAAGTTAGTATTTTTCACTACATCGTTTATCAAGATATTATTTTTTTCTGATAATGATAATGATACTAAACCTATATGACCTTGCATATAAGAATTAGAGTCAGTATCACTCGAACCAGAAGATCCAGCATATTTTTCCATAGCTTCATTATAGTTCGGATCACCAGATATGATATATGTAAAACTATCTTGAATATATGGTGATATAATTGAGTTTTGCAATTGGGTATTAAATTTATATAGTCTAAAACTTATTATTCCGGTTTCTGCATTTGTAACCATTTTATTATATAAATCAGTAGTAAGTCTTAATGCTACATATATAGCAGGCATATTTTTTCTATCGTAATCATAATCTACTATAATAGAATTTATAGTACCATCTGGAATTTTGTAATCAGTATTATCTATAATAACACTTGCTTCTACTTTATAATTAAAAGAGCTTATTACTGAACTCATAATACTCTCCTTTCAAACAAAAAATAAATACCACTAAGGAATTTCTTCCTTAGTGGTATGTTTTTCGATTATAAAACTTCTAGATCTAAAGGATAATCTTTGAAATATTTTTCATTTATTTCTTGCATACCCTTTGGATCGTAGAGATTTATAATACCATTGTAAATTTTGCTTTCTGGCATCTGTTTATAACCGAGTAATTGAAAGAATACTGAATCAACCGCTTTAAATCTATTTACTAATTGCGGGATATCTTTATTAATAGATCCAGATACATAATAATCTAATCCATTAAAAAATAGATTTGGATCCCATGGATATTTTAACGGGACTGATGAATTTGCAACTCTGATATCCAACATATTTAAAGCATTATCCAGTGAATACATACTCTTTAATCCTCTAGTTGGAACTCTAGTAAGTGCCATAATAATTCCAATAATATCTGTAGGATACTCAATCTTTGATGGAACTCTTTTAAATGATTCTTTGCAATAATAATAAATTGCATTAGTATTATTTACAAGATATGAAACATCTTGACCTTTATTTTTCTTTGGCCTCAATACCCAAGTATTCGGTCTTGCACATAATTGGAATTCATATGGATCTTTAGTAAGTGCAATATATGGAAATCGTGAATTATGGTATCCCATAATAAAACTTGCAATAGTAGCAAAATCTACGCTACCATATACATATTGTATATCTGGAATATATCTGCACATTGCATCAAAAATACTTCCATCTATAAAATATTGTTCTCCAGGAACTTTTGGTTTAAAATTCCTATCATATAGTGGTGAAATGCTATTATCACCAGAATTTATTAACCATATTTTTGTTGTACATCCGTATCTAGTTTTAAAAAATTGTCGATAATGTGCAACTAGATTAATTAATCCTGCCATTAATACAAGATCGCTACTAGGAGCAATTTCGTTATAAAGACATTGAGATTCAATCTTACATAATATATCTCCTACATCAATAAGTAAATTAACTTCAGTTGCATCCGATCCAGCAAATTCTTGATTGATGAGTTCAGTTAATCTATCATATTTAACATAATAACCATAAACGAAATTTAATACGTTTTCGTCTATTTGCCTTGATGAATTTATACTAACATTATTCATTATTAATACCTCATTATATCATATCTTCTAGATTATATAATTCTTCTTCTTTAGTTTCATCTTCTGGGATTGGATGATCTTTAAGATGCTCTTCGATTTCTTTATCTGAAGAATTACGAATTGTTTCAATAAATCTACTTGTAATTTCTGGACGATTATTAATAATGGCATCGTAGATTTCTTTATCTGAACCATATCCTTGTTCTACAAGAATCTTAGTTAATTCGTTTGCTCCTTCATCTGTAATAGAGCAACCTTTCATCATCATTTCTCCTTCTTCTGTTGCTCGATATTTTCTGATATCTAATTTAGCTTCTGTTTGAGATCCCCATTTGATTTTTCTAAGAGCAATAAATGTATTTGCTCTCTCCTCAAGTACATAATCAAAATTTGGATCAACTTCATAACTGAATTCTTTATCTTTATTAAACATACTTAATTCTCCTCTTCGTCTAGATTTAATCTAATACCTGCTTTATTAATAATGTCTTTACAATAGTCGTAAACTATATCAGTACAGAATACATATGGATCATCATCTCTAAAATTTCCAGTTACAGCATCAACATGCTTAAAAAGCTGCAAATCTATAACTGTTAAGTATGATTCTGGTATGAATAAGAATTTGTACCCATTATTATTAATTAATCCGTTATGATTATATGCACAGCCATCTACATCAACCCATACCATATAATTGCTTGGATAAGCCAAACAGATTTCTCCTCTATTGAAAGATGATTTCAATATGGATGCAAACTGATAAGAATAGTTATTATTACTGATACAAGAAGCATTACTAAAAGTAATTAATTTAGATACTTGTTTGGTTCTTGGAGATTCTGTTACATTTGCACATAAAAGATATTTTGCTAAATAAAGTGCGATATCATTTTTATTCTTAAACTTTGTTTTTTGAGACAATAACCATCTCTTATACGCATATGCATTTCTTCGATGATCGGTTCCAATGAGTTTAATATATGCTTCTTTGTTTTTATCATCTTTTGAGAAGTTAGCCCAATAGTTCATACTGTCCAAATGAAGAAAAATATCAATGGGATTTTTATCTTTCTCGATTAATATTTGTCCAATAGAATTTGTAATAGTTAAAGCATAGTCGCTAGGAACAAGATTTAATACTTCTACTAATAATCCTTCCATCATAACATAATTCCTCCTTCATAATTAATCTTCTTAAATAAAAACATATCCAGCCGATGAACATAATTCTTTTGCATAGCAATACATTATATCTTTTGGATCAGAAATTTCTTCTTTACCAATATGATAAGCATTTACATGTTTAAAATCAGCCAGATCTTTTTCAGAAAAATAACTGACAGGTACATATAATTCTACTTCGTGATCATTCCTGATTCCATCAGCATCATAAACATTATCATTTATATCCATCCAACAGATATGTGAATATGGAGCTGCCCATACAATTGTTCCTCTATCAAAAGCTTCTTTTAATATATTAGCAAAATAATAGCAATATCCACTCAAGAATGTTTCTCTTATATCATCTTGAGTAACAATTTTTTTAATAAACTCATCCGGACTAATAAGTTTCTTATCAATATTAATTTCTTTTTTATCTGCTTTTTGCGTTACCTGAATAATATGCGCCATATATATCCACATATCTTTATAACTAAAATCTTTATTATTATCTTTTTCATCTTTAAGTAATTTAAAGCATCCTTCTAACGATTCACGAGTTGTTACGGTATCAGAATCAAATGGAACTTCAATCATAGCAATGTTATTTTCTCCATCATATTCGATAAGATTGGCTCTTAAAGTTAATTCGATGCTTTTTATTATTGTATATCTGCTTGATAACCCAAACCAAGGGTCGGTTCCAAGAAATACTTCAATACGAGTATTATACTTTGTTTCACTAAGAATTTCACCCAAGCTTTTCATTATGTGATTATCCTTCCTATAATAAAAAATAATTGGAGGATGCATTTGCATCCTCCAATTATAGTATGTTAAATTTATCGTGCTGTTTCAATATTTGGTCCCATAGCTGGACCGGAACCAAGTTCTGTGAGAATATTTCTCATTGAAACTTCATTCAGTCTATTCAGAGACAGAAGCCATTTCTGCTCTCCGATATTGCCCATCATACCGACCATCTGTGGAACAATTGGTTTTACTGGATAAATCTGATAGTACACTTTACTATCGTTTACTTCATTTCCAAAGATAGCTTTGAAAACTTCGTTAATGTCAACATAACGAATAACTCCATATACTGTCTTCGGGTCATTATAATAACCCGGATTGCTACCTGTATTAACACAAGTTTCTACAGAAATTCCTCGATTATTATATTCTTTAGCGGTGGTTTTTTCCGGAATAAATTTCCGAATTTCATACCACAGAAAATCATACATAATATCTACGGCATCCTGTGTGATACAGGTAACTTTGTTTTCTGTAATAGCTGCATTCCAACTGGAAATTTTAGATGTATATCCCATACTTCCTGCTGGAGTTTCTTTTTCTTTATGATCTTTTTCTCCGGCTAATTTAAAAGCGCGAAGAGTATCATCATTGCCATCCGATGGGGTGGCTTTAAAATACAGATCTACCTGGATTGGATGAGCTGCATTTAATTGAGACTGCGGATCACTGTCTCTAGCAATACTCTGATCAATTCTTACAATACATCCGGAATAATCAGAGAAGATACGACTAAAAAAGCCGTTTACATACTTAGCTGCTTCTTTAGTAGTGATTAATGCTCCATCGAGTGTAGATGGAAATTCAATTGTTTCAATTCCTGTTACTCTTGTTCTTTCTGACATTATAATGTCCTCCTTGAATAATAGATTTGATAATATTATCATTATATAATCGAGTAAAGTTTACTCTATTATATCGCTTTTATAATATATAATTATTTTTCATATTTCTTTTTTGAGAATTTAATATTTTCATATGCGTGTTGCAATGATTTTGAAGTTCCCATCAAAGTTACTAATTTCTCTATATTTTGTTCATTATCATCATCTAGATTTGTGTAATAAGTACCATTAACAAAATAAGCAACAATGTATACTGTTCCATTTTTATCGGATACTAAACAATATTTTTTATTAATTGCTTCTAAATCAATGTCCTTATCGTATTTAATTACTAATGATTTATATATTTTTGCTCTTAATATTTCTGATAACACTTTTTCTGCAAGTTTAGATAATACACCATCTGTAAAATGTTCAGAATCTAAAGTGGTTGGAATAATATTAAATGTTCTATATAAATCATATTCGAAGTTATTTAACTTCAATAAATCGGATATATTTTGTACATATCCATCAGCTTCACCTTTTCGTCTAAGATAATCAGCCATAGCAGGATTAGTTTTTAAGAAACTATCGCAATGGCTTATAAATAAACAATGTAATGTGTTATCAAATTCATTGTGTTTAAATAAGCTTAAAATATCATCTAAAGTGTCGCCAATATAATATGCTAATACTACAGAATGTTTAATAGATTCACATGCCAAAAAGTTTTCGAATTCTATATCAGCAGGACAAGTTTCTTTACTAATAGAAAGACCAACATAATCTGCTTTATTTGGATCGATCATTTTTGCAAATAAATCTAATACACACTGCCTGCATACTACATTTGGAATATTTATTCCTTTAATCATATCTTCAGATCTAAATACTGTTACCATAACATCATCTAATGTATTATTAATTTTTACTATATTAAAAATAATAATCCCATCATTAGAAAGCATTGTGTATTCGTCTTGTAAAGTTTTTATAGGAATATTAATTTCGATTCCTGTATCCGGTCCTTTGGTTACTTTACATTTGCATTTTTCTGCATTGTAGAATTTAACGATTTTTAATTCTATAACGGTATCTTCTACATACTTATAAAATCTTGTGTTAATAAAAAATTTGTTCATATTTTCCTCCTAACATGTACGAACTATCTTTAAATTAATTCAAAGTTACACCATTATTAAAATAAAATATCCAGGTAGAATTATCTACCTGGATATTAATTTCATTTTAATAATATATAATTAATTGCAGCATTCTTCATAGAACTGGTTAAATGTAAGACAATCTAATTGATCGCTATCCATATAAGATTTAATTTTTTCAATTACTTTTTCAAAAGAAATTTTATTGGATTCAATATCGCTTCCGTATCGGGTTACACCAGCCGTATAAATACATAATACTTGGCCTGTTTGAACACAATAATCAATCTTTTCGCAAATAGCATCTGCCCCATGTCCTTCTTCGTTACTTAAAAGATGCATTGGTATTGTAAAATCATCTTCTCCAAAGAATGAGCAGAAATTATCTGCATCTGCTTTAGCAATCTTAAATCCCATTTTTTTAAGAATTTTCATAGTAAGAGGTCTTAAGTTTCCAAATGGAGCAGAATACGAAATAACGTCTTCTTGGAAATTATCAATTATCCATTGTCTAGTATTTCTCAATGATGTATACTGTTCTCTTGAATTGTTATCTTCAATCATAATTTCCTTATTAGGATTTACACCATTATTACCAATTTCCCAATCTTTAAGATATACTAAATCGGCAATTTTGTTTAAGAAATCTCTTGGTAAAGTTTTTTTATCGTTTGCAAATATAGTGGCAGGGATTCCTCTACTATACAAATATGGATAAGTATAGTCGAATCCATCTTCTTGAAAATCATCAAATGCAAATAGAATAGTAGGTCTCATTCTTTGATCGATAATTACAGAGTTAAACCACAATGTTTTACCAGCAGTAAATTCAGATGAATAAATTCTGAAATTAATCTGAGTAATATTTGTAATATCTGGTGATCCATGAGGTAAAAATTTATCAAGTCTAAGTTTGATAGTATTCCAACCTTGTACGAACGATTCTTTGCCAATATAGATCGGAAGAGCGTCGTGTAGGGAAAGAGTGTAGATCTCGGTGGTCGCCGTATCATTAAAAAAAAAAAAAA
>ENA-USZK01000927-USZK01000927.1-human-gut-metagenome-genome-assembly--contig:-NODE-927-length-13633-cov-5.604456_pt1 | contig 13633 bp, 11 predicted proteins | sample MGYA00250043_ERZ773534 | MGnify/ENA primary metagenome ERZ773534 (study PRJEB29103, sample SAMN06112056) | human gut metagenome | biome: human gut; feature: ankylosing spondylitis patient; material... | reverse complement strand
GTGCCGTGTTTCTTTTTCGTATTCGTTGACATAAATTGATTTCTCCTTGCGTATTTTTGTCAGCCTGCGGCCATTATACGCCATTCCGCGCCATAAATCCACCCAAATCTTGTGGCGCCGGTGACAAAATTTTCATATTTTTTGTGTTTTTCTCGTTTTTTTGGTAGACAACGACGCAGACCGATGGTATACTACACATGACTATTGTTATGTAAATCGGCGGAGGGGCCTTCCCGCCGCCGGCGCTTCCCATACAACTTAGAGATAAGGCAGGGTGTATCGACATGAATAGGACGAAACGGGGAATGGCATTGATCCTGGCGGCGGTGATGGCGGTGAGCTGTTTGACCACCATACTGCTGGCTGCCAGTAAGAACTGGAGCAGCCTGAAGGACCTGGGCGCACTGAGCCAATATTATGAGACGGGCGCGGACGCTGACCCGGGCGCTGTTTCCACCGTACCCGGCGACCCCGGCGGTACATCCTTCGGCCTGTATATGTTCTCCAGCAAGGCGGGAACGCTGGACGCGTTCCGCACCTGGCTGCGGAACTACCAGGGCAATGCTATATACAATGGCTTCGCGGCCACGCTGGATAAGGCCTACGGCGAGAACACCAGCGGCGCAGCCGCAGCAGGCTACGGCCCCAACTTTGAAAGTGCCTGGAGGGAGCTGGGCCACGGCGTCAACAAGGGTGAGTTTGCCAACGCCCAGACAGAGTACTGGGGTACCGAGCGCTACTCGACCCTGATCAGCCGCCTGCAAAGCAAATACCCTTCCCTGAACCTGAACGACTACTCCATCGCCCTGAAGAACGTCCTGTGGAGCCGCAGCGTCCAACATGGCGTGGACGGCGCCTATAACGTGGTCACCCGCGCCATCGACAACCGGCTGGGCGGCTTCAAGATGCAGAGCGAGGCGGAGCTGATCGAGGCCATCTACACTGAGTGCAGCAAGCTGGCGGAGGATATCCCCAAGTATCGGGATATGCAGACCCAGCTGTCTGACCGCTATGGCGTGAAGAACCGTTCCATGGCCTATTACAGCGCAGCGGACGGCGATGTGCAGTCCTCGGTATACAGCCGCCTGCACATCAACGAGCCTGCCGATGCGCTGGTCATGCGCTATCAGAACACCACCTCCCACCTGGAGGGCAAATACACCCTGTGCTATAACTCCGATGGCAGGACCTTCAGCTACAGCGTAGGCAGCACCGACCTGGTGGCCGAGGAGAAGGCCTCTCAGCTGATCCTGACCTACTACAATTCCGACAAATACACCCTGGCCACCACGGATGGCAAGCGTCTGGCGGTCGTTGACGGCGCACTGATGCTGCAAAACGCTGCCGCCGACAGCAGACAGTTCTGGACACTGACCGGCAGCAACAACGGCTACATACTGTACAACGTGGGCACCAAGCAGTATGTGACCGTGACGGTGACCAGTGCGGATGTCACAGCGGACGGCCAGAACAGGGATGACCTGATTGCCGCGAAGCTGGTCGAGATCAGTAAGGGCATTACCGAGAATGGCCAGTATACCAGCGAGTTGGCGAACGACTTTGGTACTCGGCTGGAGACAAAACTGAATGATTTGTTCGAGGCGAGCATCGAAGGCAAGTCGGAGGAGGACTATACCGAGGAGATAAAGGATAAGCTTGCCAGCGAGGGCATGAAGGACGAGGATATAAATGCCCTTATCAAAAAGCTAAGCAGTGATGACGAAAACGTATCCTTTACAGAGGAGGAAATCCTGCTTCTTGTGGAGGTGCTTACCGGCAAGTCACTTGAGGATATTACGGTGGAAGTCGTGGGGGAGATGGTCGACGAGGATCTGAAGAACAACCCCACCACCACTGTCACCGCCTATAAGGTCGGTTTGAGCAAGGAGAGCAAGACCGCCGCTGTTGTGACCATGAAGCCCGCGGCCGGACAGGACGCCTGGAGCACCATCGGTCTGTTCTATCCCCAGAAGGCGGAGAAGGACGAAACCGGCAAGAGCATCGTCCACAACCTGACCCAGGGCAACTCCTCCTTCCCCCTGCGCGGTATCGTCACCTGCACCCAAAACATCAGCACCGTAAAAGCGGTGGTCACCAACATAGCTACCGGGACAGAGCCTACCTACGCCAGCCGCAGCGGCATCAATGCCAAGTGGTTCGACCTGTGGGAACTGGATGAGACCCTGAAGTTCAGTAAGCTCTCCGCCGGGAAATACTACCTTACCATTACCGGCACCACCGATAGCGGCAGCACCGTGACGCTGCTGGATACCACCTTCACTGTGGGCGCGGCCACGACTACCACGCCCGAAGCCCCCAACAACACCTACACGGTGACCTTCGTGGTCAACGGTAAGACCTTGGAAACGCGCACCTATAAAGAGGCACAACCCTACGGCGCGCTGCCTGAGGTGAACGAAAAGGGCTTCCAGGGCTGGTTCTACAATGACCGCGAGATATCCCAGAGCACGCCTGTGGCACCCAAGAATCATACCGTTACGGCCAAGTTCGGTACGCTACACACCGTGAAATTCATGTCCCAGGGCGCTGTGTGGGATTCCTACAAGCTGGCCCAGAACGACATTATCACGCTGCCTGCGACGAATCCGGTCATGCAGGCTGACAGCAAGTACGTGTACAGCTTCGATTATTGGGCGGATGCCAGCGGCAAGCGCTATACCAGCGGCACCGTCATGCCCGACGCCGATGTGACCTACACCGCCGTGTTTACCAAGACGGCCAACAGCGGCGGCACCGGCGGTAGCACCGGCGGCAGTACCGGTGGGAGCACCGGCGGCGAGACGCCCAAGCCCTCCGGCAACTATCTGACCGGCGTATCGCCCAGCACGTCTGTCTCCGCAATGAACAGTGCGGGCTACACCATCTATAGCGGCAGCACCAAGGTGACCTCCGGCCTCGTGGGTACCGGCATGACCGCTGTCAGCAGTTCCGCCACCGTGACCATCGTGGTCACCGGCGACGTCAGCGGCGACGGCAAGATCACCATCACCGACGTGGTCAAGCTGCAGAAGTACGTGGTGGGCTCCAACAGCCTGTCCGGCGCCTACGCCAAGGCGGCCGATATCAACGGCGACGGCAAGATCACCATCACCGACGTGGTGCAGGCCGCTCAGGTCACCGTGGGCCAGCGCACCATCGGCTGAGGAGGAAACATCCTATGAAAAACAAACTGTTCCGCGCCGCAGCCTCCGCGCTGCTGACGCTGCTGCTGGTGGTCACGCTGCTGCCCGTGCAGGCCCACGCCGCCGGAGCGACGCTGACCGGCACCGCCGCCCCGCAGGCGGGCGACACCGTCACACTGACGCTGTCCGTGCCCAGCAAGGTCTACGGTCTGACCGCCGACCTGAGCTACAGCGGCAATTTGTCCTTTACCAACTACAACTGCTCCGTCAGCGGATGGAGCATCGTGGTCAACAACAACAAGTTCAGTGTTTACGGCACGTCCAGCTCCAGCGGCGGACTGGTCACCATCAAAATGAAGGTGTCCGGCAGCGCCAAGGAGGGCGACGCCCTGACCGCCACGTTCTCCAACATCGTGGTGTCCGACGGCAACAGCGACACCAGTCTGGACAGCGCCAGCTGGTCCGGCAAGGTGGGCGCGGCCCCCAGCGGCAACTGCAGTCTCAGCTCGCTGAGCTGCTCCAATGCCACGTTGAGCCCGTCCTTCTCCAGCAGCACCACGTACTACACCTGCACGGTGCCCTTCGCGGTGGAAAAGCTGGATCTGAACTACAAAAAGGCCGACAACAGCGCTACGGTGTCTGTCAGCGGCAATGAGCTGGCGGTGGGCGTCAACACCGTGACCATCAAGGTCACGGCGGCCAACGGCGCCACCAAGAGCTATACCATCGATGCCACACGCCAGCAGGACCCCAACTACAAACCCTCCACCGACGCGTCCATCGCCGCCCTGACGCTGGAGGGCGCCACGCTGTCTCCGGCGTTCACGCCCACGGTGACGGATTACATCGCCTACGTCCCCTATGAGACGAAGCAGGTGACCATCGCCGCCACGGCAAAGGACGAAAAGGCCCAGGGCATCACCGGCACCGGCGAGGTGCGGCTGTCCGCCACGGAGGCGGAGACTGTGCTCACGGTTACCGGAACCGCCGAGGACGGCAAGACCAAGCAGAACTATACCATCCATGTGCTGCGGATGCCGGCCTATACCGGTATTGTCCCCACGGTGGAGGTCATCGACCCGGCCACCATCCCCGAGGTACCGCCGCTGGAGATCCCCGGGACCATTGCGATGCCGCTGATCGGCGAGGTCAAGACCGTGTATGTGGCCATCGCGGCGGCGGTGCTGCTGGTGGCGGTGCTGTTCCTGCTGGGCTTCCTGATCGGCCGCGGCCACACGGGCGGCGGCGATGACGAGGAATACGACGACGAACCGCCGCGGACCCCGGCGAAGCCCCTGCTCCCCGAGGAACGGCACACGGCACGGGTGCCCCGTCTGGTGCCCCGCGAGGAGAGCAGCGACAGCGAGCCTGCCGTCATCCCCGACAAGACCCCGGCGGCACCTATGACGCCCGCCGCGCCGGCGGAGACGCCGGCGACCGCAGAGCGCTCCGCCCAGGACGAGCCCACCCAGGCCGACGAGGACGAGGTGCGGACCATGTCGCTGGACGATCTGCTGGACGATATCCACAATATGTAATAAAAATGACCTAAGCCTTGGCTTAGGTCATTTTTACGCAGCAAAAGCATCCGGGATAGCGCCCGGATGCTTTTTGCTCAATAATCCACCTTCATCAGGCACAAGCCCTCCGGCGGCGCGGTGGGGCCCGCCTGCTTGCGGTCTTTGGCGGCCAGGATGTCACGCACCTGCTCCGGCGTCCAGTAGCCGCGGCCCACCTCCAGCAGCGTGCCCACCATGATGCGGACCATGTTCTGCAAAAAACCGGTGCCATGGAAGGTGAAGACCACCCGGTCCTTCCGGCGCTCGATAGCGATGTGGTCCACCAGGCGGACGGTGGACTTCTTCATCCGCGGATTGCCGCAGAAGCTGGCGAAGTCGTTTTCACCCAGCAGATAGGCCGCCGCCTGACGCATTTTCTCCACATCCGGGTCGTAGTCCAGCAGGGTAACGTACTTCCGGTCAAACACCGGCTTCACCGGCCCGGTGTGGCAGGTGTAGCGGTAGGTCTTGCCCAGGGCGTTATAGCGGGCGTGGAAACGGGGCGCGGCCTCCTTGACCTCCCGGACAGCGATGGCGTCGGGGAGGTAGCGGTTCAGATAGTCGCGGAGGGCGTCGGGCGTCTCGGTCACGTCCAGCACCACATTGGCGGTCATGGCCCGGGCGTGGACACCGGCGTCGGTGCGGCCCGCGCCGATAACATTCACCGGATAGCCCTGCAGCGTGCCCAGCACGGCCTCCAGCTTACCCTGGATGGTATCCTTGTCCGGCTGGCGCTCCCAGCCGAAGAAGCGGGAGCCGTCGTAGGCGATGGTGAGCCGGTAGTTCTGTTCCATAAAAAGATCACGCCCTTTCTGCCTTATTGTAACAGAAAGAGCGTGATTTGTGAAGTGTTTTACAGCCAGCCCATCATCTGGACGAAGCTGTACAGCAGCTTCAGGCCGTAGAAGATGATGACGGCGCCGCAGACCTTGTTGATGATGTTCAGCACCTTCTCGTTGAACTTGCTACCCAGCAGAGAGACAACGGTGGACAGCGTCAGGAACCAGATCACCGAGGCGGAGCCGAAGCCGCAGATGAAGAACAGGTCGCCGCCGTTGGTCAGGGTAGCCCGGAAGGCACCCAGCATCATGGTGCCGTCAATGATGGCCTGGGGGTTCAGCCAGGTAACCACGAAGGCGGATCCTGCCAGCTTCCAGATGGTGACGTTCACGTCCCGGCCGCCCTCCAGACTGGCCTTGGACCGCAGCAGACCGATGCCGATATAGATGACGATCAGACTACCCAGCCCCAGGATGACCTTTTGCAGCCAGGGCAGCGCCTGCATCAGTGCGCCGGCGCCCAGGAAGCAGGCCACACCCAAAGAGATGTCCCAGAAAATGACGATGAGCGCGGTGATGTAGACGCGGCTGCGCTTCTGCGTCAGGGCACTGTTGATGACGAACAGGTTTTGCAGGCCGATGGGCGCCACGTAGGCCAGACCCATGGTCAGCCCCTGAAGATAGATATTCATGGCTGTGATTTTCTCCTCATGCTATTTACTCCGGTTTTCTTACCTGCTATAATGATACCATAGCTTTGGAGAAATGCAAGAGCGCAGATTTTTATGGGCAAGTAAGGAGGGGCTTACCATGTCACAGACCATGCTGCAAAGCCACTACGACTGTCCCTGTATGGAGAAATGTCCGCTGCACCACGCCATGCAGCTGATCGGCGGCAAGTGGAAGGTGCAGATCCTGTGCGCCGTGGCCAACGCCGGGACCATCCGCTACAACGCCCTGCGGAGCAAGCTGGACGGCATCTCCAACACGGTGCTGGCCTCGGCCCTGCGGGAGCTGGAGCGCGACGGGCTGGTGACACGGCGGGAGTATCTGGAGGTGCCGGTGCGGGTGGAATACGGCCCCACGGACAGCTGCCGGGCACTGCTGCCCATTTTGGAGCAGCTCAGCGACTGGGCAGAGGCCAGGATGTGAGCTTTCGATTGGACAAATACCGGATTTTGTCTGCAAGATACATCATTTTTCACAAATTGCAGTGGGAATTATAGAGCAAATCGCGGGATTTTCGTATCAATGCCCATTGCAATCCTGCCATAATCCAGTATAATAGGAAATGGTGAGGGTTAGTTTCTGCGCGCTGCACCCTCTGGCGCGAGAGTAAAAATGTGCGTAAGGAGTGCTGGTTCATGTATACACGGGAGATCACGGTGAAAAATGAGGTCGGTCTGCACGCCAGACCCGCGACCTATTTCATTCAGAAAGCCAACGAGTTCAAAAGCGGCATCTGGGTAGAAAAAGAAGAACGCCGCGTCAACGCGAAGAGCCTGCTGGGCGTGCTGAGCCTGGGCATTATGAAGGACACCACAGTGACACTGATCGCGGACGGCAGCGATGAGAAGGAAGCTGTGGATGCGCTGGCTGAGCTGATCGAGAACCTGGACGAGTAAACACAACGAAAGAGAGACGGCTTCGCCGTCTCTCTTTTCTTTTGCGTACGACGTACCTCCGGCGCTGCGGGGGCACTTTTTTATCCGTGGAACTTCTCATATACCGCCCGGGCGGCCGCCTCCGGCACCACGGCGGAGAGCTGCTCGAGCGTGGCGTTTTTTACCGCGGTGACGGTACCGAAGTGCTGCAGGAGCCGCTTCTTCCGCGCCTCGCCCACACCGGGGATACCGTCCAGCTGCGAGCGCTTTGCGGAACGGGTGTGCTTCTGGTGGTGGTAGGCGATGGCGAACCGGTGTACCTCCTCCTGCACCGTGCCGATAAGGGCAAACAGGGCGGGTGTCTGCTGTATGCCCAGCTCCTGGCCCCGGGCGGTGATGAGGGCCCGGGTGCGGTGGCGGTCGTCCTTGACCATGCCCAGCACGGGCACATCCAGCCCGGTCTCTGCCAGCACCTGCTCGGCCACACGGGCGTGCTCCTGACCGCCGTCGATCAGCAGCAGGTCCGGCAGGGGGGCGAACTTTTCATCGCCGTCCAGATAGCGCCGGAACCGGCGGGTGAGCACCTCGCGCATGGCACCGTAGTCGTCGGCGCCGGCGCAGGACTCGATACGGAAGCGGCGGTAGGCGGACTTCAGCGGCTTGCCGTCCTGAAAGACCACCATGCCGCCCACCTGGTCCGCGCCGCCGGTGTGGGAGATATCATAGCTCTCCATGCGCCGGGGCAGGACCGGCAGCTGAGCCGTTTCCTGCAAAAGGCGCAGGGTGCCGTTAATGCGCTGTACGGCGTCGGTAACTCGCTCCACCTCCTCCCGGGCGTTGCGGTGGGCGATGTCCAGCAGCGCGCGGCGCTGACCTCGCTGGGGGACCCGGAGGGCCACGGCGTGGCCGCTGCGCTCCGTCAGCAGGGCCGAGAGCGCGTCAGCGTCCTCGATGGCGGCGGGAAGCAATATCTCACGGGGCAGGGACTGGCGGGTCAGATAGTACTGGGGCACCACAGCGGAAAGCAGGGCGCTCTCGCTGTCGGCAGCGTCGGGGAACACCTCGGTCTGCCGGGCCAGGAGATCGCCGTCTTCAATGTGGAGAATGGCGCAGCCGGACCGGGCGGGGCTGGTATACGCGCCCCAGACATCGGTGTCGGCGCAGATACCGGCGATGACTTGCTGGTCCTTGGTCAGCACGGACAGGGCCCGCACACGGTCGCGGAGGGCGGCGGCCGTCTCGAAGTCCAGGGCCTCTGCCGCGGCGTTCATCTGTTCCGTCAGCTGGGTCGTGACGGCGCGCAGCTTGCCCTCCAGCAGGGCGGTGGCCTGGGCCATGCGGCGGCGGTATTCCGCCGCGTCCGGGCCGTCCGGGCGGCAGAAGCCGTCACACCGGCCCATGTGGAAGTTCAGGCAGGGGCGCTCCTTGCCGATGTCGCGGGGGAACCTTCGGGAACAGGTGGGCAGGCGCAGGGCGGCGCACACGGCGTCCAGCGCCAGGCGCGTTTCGTGCCGGCCGCCGAAGGGACCGTAGTATTTCGCGCCGTCGTCGGCGGTGCGGTTCACCAGGGTAAAGCGGGGGTAGTCGCCGCTGTCCAGCCGCACGAAGGGATAGCCCTTGTCATCCTTCAGCAGAATGTTGTAGCGGGGCTGATGGCGCTTGATGAGGGAGTTCTCCAGCACCAGGGCCTCGAACTCCGACCGGACAATAATGGTGTCGAACCGGTCCACATGGGCCACCATCATCTTCGTTTTCTCGTTGTGGCTGGCGGTGTCCTGAAAGTATTGGCTGACGCGGTTTTTCAGTTTTTTGGCCTTGCCCACATAAATGACCTGGCCGGTCTTGTCCATCATCAGATAGACGCCGGGCAGCAGGGGCAGGTCGTTGGCCTTGGCGCGGAGCTCATCACGGGTCATGGCGTCATCTCCTTTCATGGAAAACTACAGATACGGGGATAGTATACCACCGCCGCGTCCCCTGGGCAAGGGGTGGAAGTGCCGGAAAGTACAGAGAAAAGCCTGCGGCGGCGAAAAAGCAGTAGCGCGGCGCGGCAGGATGTGATACAATGGGTGCGAAAAATATGACGCGGGAGGCGCGGGATATGGAATTGCAGTGGTTTGACATCCGGGAGTTGACGGAGGACGCGGCCCAGACCGTGATAGGCATGATGGATGAGACGCGGCGGCGGCGTGTGGCCGACATCGCCGGTGAGGACGACCGGAAGCGCACCATCGCCGGAGAGCTGCTGGCGCGGCGGATGCTCGCGCAGACGATGGGCTGCGCGGAGAAGGACGTGCCGCTTCAGTGGGACGAGCTGGGCAAGCCCAGCGTGGAAAAGGATGGCGTGTATGTGTCCGTGAGCCACTCCGGCCCGTGGGCAGTATGCGTAACGGCGGACGCGCCGGTAGGCGTGGACGTGGAGGTGGTACGCTCGGCCCAGGAGAAGTTCATGCGCCGGGTATGCAGCGAGCAGGAGATGGCGTACATACGGTCCGGGGACGACGGCGACTGCCAGCGGTTCTGGGAGATATGGACGGCCAAGGAGGCGCTGTTCAAGCTGACGGGCAAGGGTCCGCTGCTGGCGCTGAGCCGCTTCAGCCTGCCGGCAGGCGTAACGCTGGACTATACGGCACAAAAGGGCTGCGCCCTCACCATCGCGGCGCAGATTTTGTGAAAAATTTTGCAAAGTTGGCAAAAAAGGCTTTTCTTTCCCGTTTTCTTTTGGTACAATAGGGGCAGAAACATACGTCGGAGCCCAGGGCGCCCGGCGGTTTGAGGACGGACAGAGGAGGTTCGCTTTTTATGATCCGAGTCGGCATTATCGGCTGCGGCAAGATCGCACAGGTGCGCCATCTGCCTGAGTATGCAGCCAACCCCAATGCGGAGATCGTCGCATTCTACGACAAGAACATGGAGCGCGCGCAGGAGATGGCGGCGCAGTACGGCGGCAAGGTATACAACAGCTTCTATGAGCTGGTGGATGATCCCAACGTGGACGCCGTGTCCATATGCGTGGAAAACCGCAGCCATGCGGAGATCTGCACGGCTGCGCTGTACGCCGGCAAGCACGTGCTGGTGGAGAAGCCCATGGCGGTAACGCTGGCGGAGTGCGAGTCCATGGTGGCCGCCGCTGAGCGCAATGGCAGACACCTGATGGTGGGCCACAACATGCGTTTTGACCCGGTGCACCGCAAGGCCAAGCAAATGCTGGACAGCGGCATCATCGGCGATGTGATCACCTTCCGCACCATTCTGGGCAACTCCGGCCCCGAGGGCTGGTCTCTGGAGGGTACGTGGTTCTTTGACAAGAACAAGGCGGCCATGGGCGCCCTGTCCGACATGGGCATCCACAAGGTGGACCTGATCCAGTACCTGCTTGGGCAGAAGGTCATCGAGACCACCGCCAAGGTAGTCACCCTGAATAAGCGTGACGACAACGGCAAGCTCATCAGCGTGGATGACAACGCCCTGTGCATCCTGAAAATGTCCGGCGGTGCGCTGGGCACCATGGCGGCCAGCTGGACGGTGTATGGCCACGAGTGCCAGTCCACGGTGCTGTACGGCACCAAGGGCCTGATGATGATCTACAGCGAGCCGTCGGCCCCCATCATCATCAATGACCTGGAGGGCAACCGCACCAGCTTCGCCTTCGAGACAACGTCCCACAACTCCGGCGTCATCGACGAGTTCGTGGACGCGCTGGTCCATGACCGGGAGCCGGAGGTATCCGGCAAGGAGGCTCTGACCACCATGCGGACCATCTTCGGCAGCATCCGGTCCTCCGACATCGCACGGCCGGTGGCGGTGAACACCGATTTTGTGACCCATATCTGAGACAGAGACGCACTTGGGGCGGGCGATACGCCCGCCCCGTTTATTTCCCCGGAACGCGGGGACAGAAAGCGCAAGGAGGCAGCATATGTATCGTATTGGCATTGATCTGGGCGGCACCAACATCGCCGCCGGCGTGGTGGACGAGGGCCAGCACATCGTGGCGGAGGTCAGCCTGCCCACCGGTGCGGAACGCCCGGCGGAGGCCGTTGTCGCGGATATCTGCCGCGCGGCGGAGAAGGCCATGGAGAAGGCCGGCATCACGGCGGCGCACTGCGCGTCCGTCGGCATCGGCTCGCCGGGGACCTGCGACAGCGCCAACGGCGTGGTGGTGCGGGCCTATAACCTGGGCTGGTTCAATGTGCCGGTATGCAGCATGGTGACGGCGCGGCTGGGGCTTCCCTGTCATCTGAGCAACGACGCCAACTGCGCCGCGCTGGCGGAGACGGTGGCCGGCGGGGCCGTGGGCTGCCGGAACATGATACTCATCACCCTGGGCACCGGCGTAGGCGGCGGCATCGTGGCCGATGGCCAACTGCTGGAGGGCGTTGGCGGCACCGGCGCGGAGGTGGGCCACACCGTGCTGGTGCTGGACGGCGAGGACTGCACCTGCGGACGGAAGGGCTGCTGGGAGGCGTATGCCTCCGCCACAGCACTGATACGTCAGGGAAAGCGGGCGGCCGCGGCGCAGCCGGAGTCCCTGCTGGCCGGATACGGTGAGGGGCTGACCGGTAAGGACGTATTCGACGCGGCGGCCGCCGGAGACGCGGCGGCGCAGGCTGTGGTGGACCGGTACTGCGTGTACGTGGCGGCGGGCATCACGGACCTGGTGAACATTCTGGGACCGGAGATGGTGCTCATCGGCGGCGGCATCAGCCGCCAGGGCGAGAGACTGCTGGCCCCTATACGGGCGTATGTGGCGGCCAACTGCTTCGGCGGGCACGACCGGACACCGCCGGTCATTGAATGTGCCCGGCTGGGCAATGAGGCGGGCATCATCGGCGCAGCGGCACTGTGAGTAAAAACGCACCTTGGGTCAGACCCGGGGTGCGTTTTTTATGCCGTTTATGGGGAATAATATTGCACATTCCGGCGATATATGGTACAATATGTCGTACCACAACAAATTTGGAGGGGCAACATATGGAAATGCGCCGATACGTAAGACACTCCCCTGCCTGGTGGATCGTGGGCGGCATACTGGCCCTGCTGACGGCGGGGTGTATCGTGCTGGGGCTGCTGGCGCAGCGGGACAGCGCAGCTGCGGAGGCCGTGCCCATCGGGGACGATATCTATCTGGGCGACTACAACTACATCGACGTGCAGTACATGACCACCTGGGCCTATCGGGTGACGCTGGGCGACGGCCGCAAGCTGGTCTTCTATCTGGCGGAGGACACGGAGGGATACGGCTATCTGGTGCAGCTGAACGACGCGGAATACGCACGGTATGCGGACATTGTGGACTATACCTATGCTGACGACAGCGGTGACGGCGCAGTACCGGACGATACGGCCGCGCCCTCGGAGCTGGCCGTCTATATCCCGCTGACGGAGACCACCGCGCCGGCACCGGTACGTCTGGTAGGCGTGATCTGTGAGACGCCGGAGGCATATATCGACGATATTGCCGCTGCCGTCGGCATGACCGCCGAGGACTTTGTGTACACCTACGGCGACTATTACATCGACAGCGAGCTGACACCGGACACGGGGAGCAGCTTTTGGTCCCTCATCGCCAGCTTCCTCGGGCTGGCCGCCTTTGTACTGCTGGTAAGCGCCGCCTCGTACACCGCACAACTGAACAGCACGCTGAAGCAGCTGAAAAAGGGAAAGCTGCTGGAACGGGCGGAGAGCGAATTCCACTATCTGGAGGGTGACCGACGCTCTGACGCACTGGTGAGCACGGCGTTCCTGTACGGGCGGCGGCAGAACATCGTTCTGCCCCTGGCGGACGTGCTGTGGGTCTATCGTCACGACCTAAAGCTGCTGTGGGCAAAGCGCACCGTGGTGGAGCTGCTGACCTATGACGGGCGCAGCATCACGCTGCAGCTCAAAAGGGGCGGCAGCCGCCGGACGGCGGACGCTATCGTACAGGCGGTGTCCGCCCGGAACCCGGAGGCACTGGTAGGCCTGAACCGGGAAAACCAGCGGCTGTACAGCCAGCAGGTACCCCACGCCAAGCGGAAGCGGGTGTGGGCTACGGCCGCCGGCATCGGCGGCGGTGTGCTGGGCTATGCCATCGCCCGTGTGCTGATACGCCTGTTGCTGTCGTAAATAGCGCTGCCCCGCCCTCTGGGCGAGGCTTTGTGCGGAAAAAGCACCCCCTGTCGGGGGTGCTTTTCTATTCAGTCGATGGTGCGGACGAAGTTCATGCCGCTTTTCTGCATATGTACGTCCAGGCGGACCCGGTCGCCGCGTATGTAGCTGCGGGTGTACTCGTAAATACGGCCATCCTCCGTACGGGTGAGCCGCTGGTGGAAAAAGGCACAGCTGCCGGAGGGCACACCCAGCAGGGCGGCGCAGCTGTCCTCCAGAATAACGGCCTCATAGCTCTCGTCCGCAGCGAAGGGGACGATGCCCACATGGTAGAGCAGGCTGTAAAAGCTGTGGGTCTGGAGCATATCGCGGGTCAGATTGGGGTAGATGTACTGCGGGTAGTAGCTGGTCTCCAGGATCAGCGGCTCGCCGTCCACGTTGCGGACGCGGGTAAAGCA
>ENA-USZK01000925-USZK01000925.1-human-gut-metagenome-genome-assembly--contig:-NODE-925-length-13659-cov-5.326609_pt1 | contig 13659 bp, 9 predicted proteins | sample MGYA00250043_ERZ773534 | MGnify/ENA primary metagenome ERZ773534 (study PRJEB29103, sample SAMN06112056) | human gut metagenome | biome: human gut; feature: ankylosing spondylitis patient; material... | reverse complement strand
GGTTCAGTTGGTTAGAATGCCGCCCTGTCACGGCGGAGGTCGTGGGTTCGAGTCCCATCCGGGTCGCCAATGCGGAAATAGCTCAGTGGTAGAGCACCTCCTTGCCAAGGAGGGGGTCGCGAGTTCGAATCTCGTTTTCCGCTCCATAGGGGCATAGTTCAATGGTAGAGCAACGGTCTCCAAAACCGTCGATCTGGGTTCGAGTCCTAGTGCCCCTGCCATAGCAAGTGTAGCCTGAGAGTTTAACTCTCAGGCTTTTTTCATGTCTGCGTTTAGCAAGATACTACTTTATTAGCAAATAGTTTATGCAAGGCTTTGCCGCTAATCCCTTTACCTTGCATCTTACAAGCTTTTCTGTAACTTTCAAGACAATTTTATTGACAGTGTGACGGAAAAAGCATATAATAAAATAGTTTAGTAATACTGTGAAAGGATGCACTTGACAAGCATCCTTTTTCTTGTCTTTTATGAAGGAGAGAAAAGGAATAATGATTAGAAACGATATTCGTAATATAGCAATTATTGCCCACGTTGACCATGGCAAGACTACCCTGGTTGATGCTATGCTGAAGCAAAGCGGCGTTTTCCGTGCTAACGAGCGCGTTGAAGAACGTGTTATGGACTCCAATGCTCTGGAGCGTGAACGTGGTATCACCATTTTGTCTAAAAACACCGCTGTTATGCACAACGGCGTAAAAATCAACATTCTGGACACCCCGGGCCATGCTGACTTCGGCGGCGAGGTTGAACGCGTACTGACCATGGTTGATGGCGTACTGCTGCTGGTTGATGCTTATGAAGGCCCGATGCCGCAGACCAAATACGTACTGCGTAAAGCATTGGAACAGCATCTGAAACCGATTGTTGTAATCAACAAGATTGACCGCCCCGACCAACGTGTTGATGAAGTTATTGACGAAGTTCTGGACCTGTTCATTGAGCTGGATGCAGATGAAGATCAGCTGGAGTTCCCGGTTGTTCTGGCTTCCGCCCGTAACGGTATTGCCAAACTGTCCATGGACGAGGAAAGCAATTCTCTGGAGCCTTTGTTCAAAGTAATTCTGGAAAACATTCCTGCTCCGGATGTTGACGTTAATGCACCGCTGCAGATGCTGGTTAACACCCTGGACTATGATGATTATGTAGGCCGTATTGTTGTAGGCCGTGTAGTTCGCGGTACCATCCACAACGGCGAAAACATCATTCTGATGGATGAAGCAGGCAACCGTAACGGTAAAATCGGCCGTCTGTACACCTACCAAGGCCTGAAGCGTGTAGAAGTGCCTGAGGTTGAAGCAGGTGATATCGTTGCTCTGATTGGTCTGCAGGACGCTAACATCGGCGACACTATCGCTGACAGCGAAAATCCGGAAGCTCTTAAGGGCATCAAGATTGACGAACCTACCCTGTCTATGATTTTCTACGTTAACAACAGTCCGTTTGCCGGCCGTGAAGGTGAATTTGTTACCAGCCGTCATCTGCGTGACCGTCTGTTCAAAGAGGTTAAGACCAACGTTTCCATGCGTGTTACCGAAACCGAAAGCCCCGATGCTTATGAAGTTGCCGGCCGTGGCGAGCTGCATCTGTCTATTTTGATTGAAACTATGCGTCGTGAAGGCTTTGAGCTGCAGGTTGGTAAACCTAAGGTTATTATGCATCGCGATGCAAACGGTAAGCTGATGGAGCCTATGGAAGCATTGACTATCGATGTACCGCAGGACTTCATGGGCGCTGTTATGGAAGGCCTGGGCCTGCGTAAGGCTGAGCTGCAGAACATGACCGAAATGGCAGGCTATCTGCGTATGGAATTCAAGATTCCTGCTCGCGGCCTGATCGGTTTCCGTAACCAGTTCCTCACCGATACTAAAGGTAACGGCATTATGAACCACGTATTTGCCGGTTACGAAGAATATAAGGGTGAAATCCCCGGCCGTACCCGTGGCAGCCTGGTTGCTTTTGAAACCGGCGAAACCACTTCCTATGGTATCGGCAACGCTCAGGAGCGCGGCACCATGTTCGTTGTTCCTGCAGAAAAGATTTACGAAGGCCAGTTGGTTGGCGAAAACAGCCGTGAGGACGACATGGATGTTAACCCCTGCAAGAAGAAACATGTCAGCAACATGCGTGCTTCCGGCAGTGACGACGCTATCCGTCTGATTCCGCCTCAGACTTTCTCTCTGGAGCAGGCTCTGGAGCACATCAATGACGATGAGCTGGTTGAGGTTACTCCGAAGAGCATCCGTATGCGTAAGAAGGTTCTGGACCGTCTGGAGCGCGGTAAGATGCGTGGCCGTATGAAGAATGTTCAGGCATAATTTTTGACAATCTGTTAAAAATCTGCTACAATTAATATTACTAAGCAGGACTTTTGCCTATAGGCAGCGAATAATAGTCTAAATAACTGTTTTGGTTTGGAGGCTGATGGCCATGGGTTTAAAAAATACAGCAATGAAATTCTTTTGGTCTGATGAAATGGAAGAGCAGCAGGAGGAATATACCCGTCCGCGTCTGCTGAAATCCGGACATCTGAATATTATGGTGCGTACACCGAAATCCTTTGCGGACGTGCGTGAATATGCTGATTCGCTGATGAACGGCAGTGCCATTATGGTATGCTTTGATGCAGTTGACGAAGCACTCAGATATCGTATTTTTGATTATCTGAACGGTGTAAGCTACATCATTAATGCCGATGTGAAAAAAATTAATGACGATTTGCTGCTTTATGCGCCTGAACAGGTGCAGGTCAACAAAGAGGAAGCAAGAACTTCTTCTAATGTACGTTCCTGGCTTAGCAAATAAATAACAAAAGTTAGCCGTTGCTTGTCACCTTGCGGGGTGGCCGGCAACGGCTTTTTGTGTGCGGATACAGCAGGTGATATTTGCAAATAACAGCCCGGTGTGCTAAAATTATAAGCAATTTATTAATCCTATAAGCGATGCTGAACAAGAAAGAAGAGGTATATATGAGCGAAAAGAAAATGATGAAAAACGGTAAAAAATTAGGTGTTGTCGGCGGCCTTGGCCCTGCAGCAGCTGCAGAGTTCTTGCGTCAGTTCACTATGAGATGCCCGGCGAACTGCGACCAAGAGCATCCTGTTGTATATATGATCGGTGACTGCGATATTCCGGACCGCGGCACAGCAATTTTCGGCAAGGGTGAATCCCCGCTGCCGAAGCTGAAGGCTGATTTGCTGCAGCTGTGCGATATGGGCGCAGATGTGCTTGCTGTTCCTTGCAATACCGCACACTTTTTTATCGACCAGTTTGCTGATGAGCTGCCGGTGCCGCTGCTGCATATCGTTGACGAAACCGTTAAGGCTGCCAAAGAGCTTTCTCCGGAAAAGGGTGCCTGGATGCTGTCCACCAAGGGTACTCGTGCTTGCGGACTGTATCAGAAATATGCCGAAAAGCGAGGACTGACTTTGTACATTCCGAATGAGGAGCAGAGCGATAAATCTCAGGAGGTTATCAACTGCGTTAAGGCTAACCAGCTGGCAAGGGCCGGCGCTATTATGAAAGAGCTGGTAGAGGAGCTGTGGGCTGAGCGTGATATTCCTGTAATGACCGCCTGCACCGAGCTGCCGCTTGGCTATGATGCATCCGGACTGCCGCAGGAGCGCAGCGTTTCTAGCATCGGTGCGTTGGCAGATGCCTGCGTGCGTGCGCTGTATGAAGAAGTAAAATAATATTTGCGTACTGCAACCACCTTGGCTTGAGGCTGAGGTGGTTTTTATTTTACTGCGTTTATCCTAGCAGTGTGCTATAATATAAACATACTATCGCCGGCAGCAGCTGGAGCAGCTTCTGCCTTTTGTTAACAGAGGTAAAAAATATGCAAGAATTTTTAATTGTAAAGGGTGCGCGACAGCACAACCTGAAAAATATAACGGTAGAAATACCGCGCAATAAAATGGTAGTTATCACAGGCCTCAGCGGCAGCGGCAAAAGCAGCCTGGCCTTTGATACGATTTACGCCGAAGGCCAGCGCCGCTATGTGGAATCGCTTTCGGCCTACGCCCGCCAGTTCTTGGGACAGATGGACAAGCCGGATGTGGACTACATCGAAGGGCTGAGCCCGGCAATTTCCATCGACCAGAAGACAACGAGCCGCAATCCGCGTTCTACCGTAGGTACGGTCACGGAAATATACGATTACCTGCGTCTTTTGTTCGCGCGCGCAGGTGAACCGCACTGCCCTAAATGCGGCAAGCTCATTGAGCAGCAGAGCGTGCAACAGATAGTCGACAAGGTGCTGGAGCTGCCGCAGGGAAGCCGCTTTATGGTGATGGCGCCGCTGGTACGCGGGCGCAAGGGTGAGCATATGCGTGTGCTCGACGATATGCGGCGTGCAGGCTATGTGCGTATGTTTATCGACGGCGAGGTGCGCACGCTGGATGAGGATATCCGTCTGGAGAAAAATAAGAAGCACAGCCTTTCTGTAGTCATTGACCGTTTGGCAGTGCGTGAAGGCATCAGGCAGCGTTTGACGGATTCCGTGGAAACGGCGCTGAAGCTGGCAGACGGCTTTGCGGAGGTGGCAACGCTGGGAGAAGCAACGGAAACACAGCTTTTCAGCGAGCATTTTGCCTGCAATGACTGCGGCATCAGCCTGCCGGCGATTGAACCGCGCCTGTTTTCTTTCAACAATCCCTTCGGTGCCTGCCCGGACTGCACCGGTCTTGGCATGCATATGGAGTTTGACAAGGCTTTGATAGTTCCTGACGCTGACAAGAGCTTTGCTGACAGGTGCATTGCCTGCTTCAGCAATAATCTGAATTCTTATTTTATGAAGCAGCTGGGCGCTGTTCTTGCTGCCTATGGCTATAGCTACGACACCAAATGGAATGAGCTGACGCCCGAGATGCAGCAGCTTTTGTGGGACGGTGCCGGCGAGAGCAAGTTTAAGTTCCTGTATGAAAATCTGCAGGGTGAGGTCAAGGAGCATAACACAACCTTTGACGGTATTTTGAACGTGTTGCGCCGTCGTTATCGTGAAGCCTTCAGCGATGCTATGCGTCAGGATTTGGAGGAGTTTATGACGAGCACTCCCTGCGCTGCCTGCCATGGCAGCCGCTTGAAGCCAGAGGCTCTGTCGATTCTTATCGGCGGTAAAAATATCTGCGAGGTTACGGCGCTGACGGTGCGTGACTGCCTGCAGTTCTTTAAAAAGCTTGTGCTGACGCCGAAGCAGCAAATAATTGCGCATCAGGTGCTGAAGGAGATTATGGCACGCCTGCAGTTCCTCAATGACGTAGGCCTTGATTACCTGACGCTGGACAGAAGCGCCGGTACGCTGAGCGGCGGCGAAGCGCAGCGCATCCGTCTGGCAACGCAGATAGGCAGCGGCCTGACAGGCGTGCTGTATATTCTGGACGAACCGAGCATTGGTCTGCACCAGCGCGATAACGGTAAGCTGCTGGAAACACTCAAGCATTTGCGTGATTTGGGCAATACGCTGATTGTCGTAGAGCATGATGAGGAAACGATGTATGCTGCCGACCAGATTATCGACATCGGTCCGGGAGCAGGCGAGCATGGCGGTGAGGTAGTAGCACAGGGTACGGTGGAAGAAATTAAGCAGGTGCCTGCATCCGTTACCGGTACCTATCTTAGCGGCCGCAAATTTATCCCGGTTCCTAAGCATCGCCGTGAGTGCGATGGCAGGATGCTGACGATTCACGGTGCCCGTGCCAACAATCTCAAAAATATTGATGTCAGCATTCCGCTCGGAGTCTTTACTGTAGTAACAGGCGTGAGCGGCAGCGGCAAATCAACGCTGATTAACGATATTCTTTACAACTCCCTGGCTGCCAAGCTCAACGGTGCGCGCTTGCGTGCTTCCGAGCATGACAGCATCGAGGGCATAGAATATACGGATAAGGTTATCAACATCGACCAGTCCCCAATCGGACGCACACCGCGCTCCAATCCCGCAACCTATACCGGCGTTTTTGATTTTATCCGCGAGCTATTCAGCCAGACCAACGAGGCCAAACTGCGAGGCTATAAGGCAGGCCGCTTCAGCTTTAACGTTAAGGGAGGACGCTGCGAGGCCTGCAAGGGCGACGGCATGAATAAGATAGAAATGAACTTTTTACCGGACGTTTACGTTCCCTGCGAGGTCTGCCACGGTGCACGCTACAACCGCGATACGCTGGAGGTGCATTACAAGGGTAAATCCATCGCTGAGGTTCTTGATATGACGGTAAGCGAGGCCTGCGAGTTCTTTAAGAATCAGCCGCGCATTTACCGCAAGCTGGCAGTGCTGGAGGATGTAGGCCTTGGCTACATTCATCTGGGACAGGCAGCGACGACGCTGAGCGGCGGCGAAGCGCAGCGCGTAAAGCTGGCAACGGAGCTTTCGCGCCGCAGTACGGGACGCACCGTGTATATCCTGGACGAGCCTACGACAGGCCTGCATATTGCGGACGTGCACAAGCTGCTGGATGTGCTGCAGCGTCTTGTAGAAGGCGGTGACAGCGTTATCGTCATCGAGCATAATCTGGACGTTATCAAGGTGGCGGATTACATTATCGACCTCGGTCCCGAGGGCGGCGACAAGGGCGGTACTTTGGTGGCAAGCGGTACGCCGGAAGAAGTAGCGAAGGTCAAAAAATCCTACACCGGGCAGTACATCAAGCAGGAGCTGGCGAAGGCGAAAAAGAACGGGTGGTACGTATGACAGAATTAGCCGCAGGCTTTAGCGATAATATAAAAAATGCCTTGGCCGTACTGCCGGAAAAGCCAGGCGTTTACCTGATGCATGATGCCTCCGGCAAGGTTATCTACGTCGGCAAGGCTGTTGTACTGAAAAACCGCGTGCGCAGCTACTTCCGTAATCTGGCCAGCCATACGCCGAAGGTGAAGGCGATGGTGGCAAAAATCGCGGAGATTGAAACGATTGTAACCTCCAGTGAGGTAGAAGCACTGATTTTGGAGTGCAACTTAATCAAAAAATATCGCCCGCGGTACAACATTAGTCTGAAGGATGATAAAACATATCCCTATCTTAAGGTTACGTTGCAGGAGGATTTCCCGCGTTTATATGTGACGCGCAGACAGCTGCGCGACGGCGCACGTTATTACGGACCGTATGCCGACGCTGGCGCCATGCATGCCACGGTAAAGCTGCTGCGCAGCATGTTTCCCCTGCGCACCTGCCGCAAAATGAACGTGGACCGACCATGCCTGAACTACCACATTAAGCGCTGCCTTGCGCCCTGCGCCGGTTACATCAGCAAGGCGGATTATCACAAGATGATTAAATCCGTCTGCATGGTGTTGGACGGACGCACCACGGAGCTGGAGCGCGATTTGAAGCAGCAGATGCAGGAGGCAGCGGATAACTACGCCTTTGAGGAGGCTGCCAGACTACGCGATCAGCTGCAGGCTGTGGCACGTCTGAACGAGGCGCAGAAGGCTGTTACTAATAACGGCGGGGATATGGATATCTTCGGCCTGGGGCAGGATATGACAGGCCTGTGTGTGCAGTTGTTCTTCGTGCGCAAGGGCAAGCTCATCGGCAGAGATAACTTCTTTATGCCCGACGGCGGCGATACGCCGCAGGAGGTTATGACAGCCTTCGTCAAACAGTATTATAACGAAGCAACCTTTATTCCCAAGGAAGTAGTGCTGCCGTACCTGCCGGAGGAGGATGAAAAGCAGCTTATCGAAACGTGGCTGGCAGACAAGGCACAGCGAAGGGTGGAGCTGCTGCTGCCGCAGCGCGGCGTGAAAAAGGATTTGCTGAAGCTGGCGAATGAAAACGCCGTTAAGCTGTTGAATGAACGCTTGCGCAAGGGCAGCCTGTCGCTGAAAAATGACCTGCAGGCAGCCGAAGAGCTGCAGCAGGCCTTGGGCTTGGAACATCCTTTAGAGCGCATGGACTGCTTCGATATCAGCCATACGCAGGGCAGCGAAACGGTTGCTTCCATGGTTGTGTTCCGCAACGGCACCAGCAGTAAAAAAGATTACCGCAGATATAAAATTGTCTCGGCAGAAGGCAAGCCTGATGATTTTAAATCCATGCAGGAGGTTGTCTACCGCCGTTACAGAGATTATGAGGACTTGCCCAGCCTGGTGGTTATCGACGGCGGTAAGGGCCAGCTGAGCTCGGCGCTGGAGGTTATCCGCGGCCTTGGCCTTGACGATTTGCCGGTAGTAGGTCTGGCCAAGCGCGAGGAGGAAATCTTTAAGCCGCATCAGAGCGAAAGCATCATGCTGGACCGTGACGGTGCTGCACTGCATCTTATCCAACGCATCCGTGACGAGGCGCACCGCTTTGCTATTACCTACCACCGCAAGCTGCGCGGTAAGCGCAATCTCGTTTCCGTGCTCGACCATGTGGAGGGAATCGGCCCCAAGCGTCGGCAGGAGCTGTGGAAGGCATTCAAAACGCTGGACGCTATGCGGGCAGCAAGCGTTGAAGAGCTTGCTGCGGTAGAAGGCATGAACCATGCGGCGGCGCAAACGCTGTACGACTTCTTCCGTCTGGATTTACCGGAAAAGCAGCAGGCGCTGCAGTAAAAGGTTCACAGCTATTTTGCAGAATATCCTCGCATACTATGCTATAATAATTATAGGTCAAAAATAATAATTATTATGTAGCTTGCGCTTAGCTTTCTTAAAAGCGCAGGCTATGGTAAGAGGAGGACGAAGCTAATGGCAAAATGGGTATGTGATGTTTGTGGTTATGTGTATGATCCTGAGGTTGGCGATCCCGATAACGGCGTTGCAGCAGGCACTGCCTGGGAAGATGTACCGGAAGAGTGGGTTTGCCCTCTTTGCGGCGTAGGCAAGGACCAATTCTCTGAAATGTAAAATTGCATAGGATATAACAAACGAGGCTGGGGTTCTCCCAGCCTAAAAAAGAAAAACCAGTGGAGGTTTACCGTCAGGTAAATTTCCACTGGTTTTTTAGTGCAAAAAATTAAAAAATACTTAACTCTAGCGATTCTTTAATTTGTAAAGTTTGTTTGTTCCGACCTCGTTGATGTTACTTATCAATTATAAAGATTTTTGTATTTCTCGTAGACAGAATGCAGCAGCTCCTTACTTTCCTCTTCAGAATAAACCATACTGCTTTCCGGCAGGTAAACCAGAAAATCATGGAATGCATGTACCAGGCTTAATTCCTGCAGATGGAAGATATACTGGCCTTTATTGGGGCTGAAGTAATAAATAACAACCTTTTGCTCGCTCGGTGCGCAAATGCAAATAGGCGAAGGCACGGAGAGCTTTCCACTGCGCACAATCCTTGGCGTGAAGCTGCCATCATCAACGCTGTTGATAATTTTCTTTAAAAGCGTCATGCGTTGTGGCGGCGTCAGGTAGGTGTACATGAAATCAGGGATTTCTGTTACGCGTCCAGTTTCCATAAAGAGGTTTAAGCCCTCCAACGTAAAAGAAACATGATGTGTGCTGTATTGTGCACGGATCTTGTCAAAATAAGCAGTAATAACACCTTGCATTTCAGCCGGTATAATATCCTTGTTTAATCTGTCCATAAGTATATCTTCCGGGCAGAAGCTGGGAAAGCATGGCTGGTAAAAAAGCTCATGCACTTCTTCAGAGTTTACTTCCTCGTCGCTGAGTAAGGTAGACTGCAAATATTCCTCCGGCGTAGGATGGAAGGCTTGGCAGATAGGATTAGCAACACTGAGGCTTTTTTGGAAGGTATCACAGGTAAGTGCAACCATATCCTGTGAATGATAGAGAACTGCCTTATCCTGTTCGTAGGATATTGTTAAAACAAAATCACTGGTGATGATTTTGAACGGCAGCATACTGGTGTTGTTGAACAACGTATCAACATTGTCATAAACATAGTAAGGATGAAAAACCTCACATTGGAATAAAATAGGCACAAGCTTTTGCAGGATGTTAAGGTTATAGGTTGTGCTTTTATGTCCTTCGTTTTTGTCAAAAACGATGATAGCTTCCACAAGCGTGTTATTGCGGTTAAAATCAATGGAAGTAAGACAATCAAAAATATATTGATATTCAGGCTGTACCATTAATTTGATATGGCCTGATTTTTTATTGGCTTCAATTTCCAAAACCGCCTTCAAAATGCGATTGATATTAGCCTGACCGTTGATAGTTTTTAATTGTTCCTGCATATCGAGCATATCCTGTACGCCTGTGGGAATCACAAGCTCGTCGGCAGAATTCATATCGTAAAAACCGGAGATGATTTTGCTGACGTGCTCACGACGGAAAAAGTTTTCTTCTCCCATATGTGATATATGATAGGCGCGCAGTAATTCTGCTGTTTCACTGGGGTTGAGCATCATGGCTTTGGCAATAGCAGTTACGTCTGCAACATTCGCAGGCATACGCTTACCAACCTTCATGTGCTGTATCATTGTTCTATCTACACCACTAATTTTTGAGATAGTGTAAATTGTTGTATTTTTGGTTTCTAGATACTTTTTGAGCGTATCTGCAAATAATGTCATAAGCAAAACCCTTCCTAAAAATAGTTCATCGTCAATATATATATTATAGATGAATTTGTGACAATAATAAAGTCTTGAATATGCAAAAAGCCTGTCACAAAAGTTGTCACATGTGTCAGATGTATGTCAATTTGGTTAAAATTAAAAGTATAATAGAAATTTTATAATGATATATAAGAGCATTGATAAAAGATACCCCTATATGGCGATGCTTTGCGAACTAATAGACAAGTACTTCGTAGAAACGCTATTGTGTAGTGGGGGGGGTAAAATGGGTATTGAAGGTATACATTGGAGGGAGAGATTTATAATGAGATGGAAGGTTGTAACAGCTATGCTTTTGTTGGCATTGAATAATATTACATATGCGCAGATTGCTGATGTTTCCGGTGTCGGTGAAGACAGGGACAGTGCGGTGCGCGATGCCAAACGTAATGCAGTGGAGCAGGTTGTCGGTACATATATTAACTCTGAAACCTTGGTGAGTCAGGCTTCGGTGGTAAGCGATGAAATTTATGCTAAATCCGTTGGCTTTATTACGGATGTGCGTGTAATTGATGAGGGTAAAAGAAATGGCAGCTATTATGTTCATGCGAAGATTGATGTCAATACTAACCCGAATTCGGAGCTGATGAATCGCATTGAAATGATAAAAGCTTTGGGCGATCCGCGGATTGGTGTAGTGGTTACATATTATAGTGATGCAGATAACGCAGCCAAAGAAAAATATCCTTTAATGTGCGAGGCTGCTATAAACAGAAAACTGGTAGAATTGGGTTTTTCGCATGTTATTGATTCAGCATTGATATATAATGAAAAAAATTTTGACAGAGGTATGGCTTTGGACGCTTCTGCTTTACTGCCTAATCCGGAGATGGATTACCTTATTATAGGTAAATTAGATTTGCATACCGGTAATATAAGCCTGCCGAGATATACTGATTTGGGCAGTGGTGACTTTGTAGAAAATTTTTCTACTAATCTGATAAATAGTGTTGCGGAAATCAATGTTGAGGTTGTTAAGGCTGCTACCGGTGAAGTAGTCAACACGTTTAGAAGTGAAATGAAGTCTATAAATAACAGCAATAATAGCTCTGAGAATACTGCAGTACTTCAGCTTTCCGAAATTGTTGCGACAAAAATAAAGTCTGTTTTAGCAAATAAGGCTTCGGCTGCAGATAATCAAATACAGGTAGAGATTGAAACGGACAATTATAAATTTGTATCAGAAATTATCACAGCTTTGAAGCATACAGCAGGCGTGAGCAATGTTCAAGAGAAAAATTTCAGTAACGGAAAAGCAACGGTGACAATTGAAACAACTCTTAAGCCGCAAACAGTTTTCAGAATGCTCAAAGAGAAATGCAAATGCAATTTATTTATAAAAAATATTACCGCAAATAATATTGTTATAACGGCGGAATAATGTGGAGGAATAAAGATGAATTTAAAAAAATTCTTCAGTGGAGTTACTTTAGTCAGCTTACTGGTTGGGGCTTCTGTTGCACAGGCTACGGATATTAAGAATTTTCCTCGTGTGGCTGTTATGAATTTTGGTAATAAGGCTATTACCAGCCAAGGATTAAGAGATCAGGATTTCAGCTCTGCTACAGAATATGCTATTTATCAGCTTTCTGCCAGCGGTTGGTTTGATTTGATAGATTACGAACAGCTGAGTACGATTGCCAATATGCATAGTATAAATATGTCCGGATTGGTTGACCCTTCTACCACAGTAGAAATTGGCAAATTTGCCGGTGCGGAATATATGGTTGTAGGCTATCTTACCGGATTGACAACTAAAGAAAATGTTTTGGGCTACCAGCATGGTGATAAAGGCTCCTTTGACAATGCACAGCATGTAGTTACAGCAAATGTTGCTGTACGTATTGTTGATATAAAAACAGGTCGTATTATCGTTGCTGGTTTAGGCAAGGGCAGTTCGACAAGTACATACAACGAATTGAGCTTCACTAAATATCGTAACAGAAAAATAGAAACCGAGGACATTTTCAATACTGTTAATCATGACCGGAAAAATGAGTATAGTAAGAATACTAATACTACAAACAGCCAAAGCAGTACCTATGACAAAAATAGGAACAACACTAAAAACAATACCCGTACTGATGAAAACAATAATACATACAGTAAAGAAAACAGCATAAATAAAAAGACTGAAACTAAAGCTACTGATAACAGAAATACCACAACAGAAAAAAATAATCAGGTTACCGACAATAATGTCAGCAACACACAAGCTAATGTTAATAAAAGTCCGGCTTTTAATTTAAAAGGGGATGTTAATTATGACGGTGTTGTCAATTATGATGATGTTAAGCTTTTAAAAGAGGTGTTAATTGATAAGGATGTTGATTATGACGCTTCTAATGCTGACATGAACGGAGATGGCAAAATTACTATTACGGATTTAGATCAACTGAAAATTTTGGTTGATAATGCTCCTAATCATACAATTTATCCTCAGTTAATAACAGATGGCGAAAGTACTGTTGGCAGTCAGGAAAATACAAAAGGAACCATAAACAGTACCGTTACGACAGATAGTGTCGGTAAAGAAACAGCTAAAACAGATACCATTGATAATAGCAGTTCGGAATCTGTAAATAAAGGCAATACAAGCAGTGCAACCTCATCTGATATAAACGAAACAACAGAAACAGAGCATACCGAAAAAAATAACAGCAGTACTGTAGATGAAAGTATTACCAAAGCTGATAATGTTAATACGGTATCTACTCATAACAAAAATATTTCCTATGAGCGTGAAACATTGGATTATGTCATTAGAGTTGGTACTGTTGAGGTTTCTGATATTCAGGTGCGTAATGCAATCAGTAAGGCTGTGCGTGATGCTATTTACGGTAATATGGGGATTATGACGACCTTGAACAACGGCAAAAAGCTGAAAATCAAAACAGGTTTCTAAAATATTTGTGGGGTGAGAAACGATGAAAAAAATTTTAGCACTGACACTGACTTTAAGCACTTTTGTGGCTTCTGCTTTTGCAGAGCAGCCTAAGGCAGCGGAATATAAGCAGATGATGTCATCTGGCAATTTTTATGTTGAATATGAATTGAATGATGTAAAAAAATGCTTGGCTGTAAAAGATGGTAAGCGCATGGATTACACTGTTTATACATCTATGCGTAATCCGTTCTTAGCATCTGTACC
>ENA-USZK01000924-USZK01000924.1-human-gut-metagenome-genome-assembly--contig:-NODE-924-length-13662-cov-4.706146_pt1 | contig 13662 bp, 28 predicted proteins | sample MGYA00250043_ERZ773534 | MGnify/ENA primary metagenome ERZ773534 (study PRJEB29103, sample SAMN06112056) | human gut metagenome | biome: human gut; feature: ankylosing spondylitis patient; material... | reverse complement strand
TTTTTTTTTTTTTAATGATACGGCGACCACCGAGATCTACACTCTTTCCCTACACGACGCTCTTCCGATCTCAAGGATATTCTTTACCGTGAGACCGGCAAAGAATATCCTTGCGCCACCGTTGCATGGTATTGCGGTCATCTTTGCTGGATTGACAGAAAGTTGACCTACACTAAAAAGGGAAGCCGGAGCTACTACTCCATTAGAAAAGAAAATTGAAAAAAAATAAGAAAAGGGCTTGACAAGAAGCCCTTTTTCTGCTATACTTAATGTATCAAAGGAAAGGGGAATAAAAAAATGAAATTTACTGAGGAACAGATTAAAGCTATTTTAGAGTGTATCGGCAATACGAACATTGAATTGTTCAGAAGCGAATGGGAAGAAATCGAAGAGAGTTTGAGAAAGGGGAACTAAAATGGAATGTCCTTATTGCGATGGAAAGTGCGGAACACACGCTCAATGCGTTAAATGCGGAAAGGGGAAATAAATAATGAATGAAAAATCTATTCAACAGGCTTTGAGAGAACAGGCAGACGCCCTTGAAAAATTGGCTCAAAGAATTGCAAAAGAAAGTAAAGAATTTTCAGACGCGGAAGACCTCAGAGCTGGCAGAGAAATCGCGGACGCCTTGTTTGCATTTCAGTCGAAGCTCCGCTATGAATACTTTTGGATTGCAGGAGCTATTTGGGACACGTAATTTTCAGGCGAGATTTAATTATCTCGCCTGAAAATTTTTTTTTCAAAAAACTATTGACAAATTCGCCCCGTTGTGGTATTATAATCATGTCAAGAGGAAATGGTAAACCTCTTGAAGTAGTAAACAAATTCTTCATACTATGGTTTGCGCGGTAGCCGATAATTACCGCGCCCTTTCTATTTCATTTTTGTGAAAATTTTAACAATGGTTGTTCGGCCGGGCGCGCACGGCCCACGCGCCCGGAATTTCCATTATATCACAGGGTCAGCAATTTGTCAAGCAAAAAGTTGCAAAAACTTGCACAAATTATTTTTCCCAATTTTGTGCAATTTACCAGTAGACAAATCTCTAAGGCGGTGCTATACTATAATTGTTCCAAGGGAACAGAAAGATGAGGTAAATAAAATGACTAATTACAACATTCACTCTTTTATCAAGACCCAGCTTCTCTATGCCGAGCAGATGCCCAGTGATGCCGAGCTTTTCAAGCATAACGCTTATGGCGCAGTCCAGTGGGAATTATATCGCACGAATGACTCAACTCTTGAAACACAGTGGGAAATCATATATGCTCCCAAGTTCGATGCCATCATCAGAAATTATTATTTCTGATAAAAAGGGCTTGACAAAAGCCCTTTCGCATGATATAATATAATCAATCCAAGAGGAAAAGAAAGAGGTAAATAAAATGCTTATCAAAATGTCAAAACACGCCACGCAAGACCGCATTGACCGCCTGCTCTTCATCTACGACAATGTAGGAATCGGCGAACCGTATATCGACAGCGTTGAGGACGATGTTCTCTACACTATTACTACAACCGGTATTCTTCTTATTCGTAGTGCTAAGGACGGCACACTCATTACAGCCTATATCGCGGATATTGATAAAATCACCGCGATATGGAGAAACAAGCACGGCGAGCGCCCCATGCCTGATAACCTTTACAAGCGTGTTCTCGCAAATGCGTTCTTCGATAGAATGTGGAATAAACAGGAAAAGGAGAAAAAGAAAAATGTTCGGTAAGAAAAATAACAAGCCTTTTAATCTTTATGAAAGTCGTGCTGATGAAATGATTTATGAACTTTGGGAAGAGCGCGACCGGCTGAACGAAAAAGTAAAACAAGTCATTACGCGCTTAGGAGTAATTAACCTTTATCCCGATGGCGCTGACCGCAAGAAAGCCGTCTCTGACGCTGAAAAAGCAAAACAATCTTTGCTTGTAGCTATTGGAGCATACGATACCGCGCGCATGGAATACAATGACTATATCAAAAAATACGCGGGACAGTTTGAAAGTCTCAGAAAAGAATGGACTACCACGAGCCATGAAGTTATTGAACAGGCTTACCAAAATTATTATATGGAGTGAATGAAATGAAAATTACTGTTAAGCATAGCAATAAAATGGTTGCATTTGAAGACCTCCCCGAGGGTATGATTTTTCAAGACCCTGCTTCCGGAAATAATGTCTATTATATCAAAACTGCGTCAGTGGTTGATGAAGATACCGGCGCAGAAGAATGGAACGCTCTCAATTTGGACACTTACAATCTCGACTGCTTTGGCTCGCCCTGCATGGTTCGGCCTATCTACGATGCGGAACTGATTATCCCTTGATAAAACCGAACTTTTGTTCGTGTTTTTCTCCCCCTTTCCTATGGCTTTGGCGGTTGTGCCTAAAACAACCGCCACCCTTTCCAAAAAATAAATTGAATGGAGATAGAAAAAATGAAAAATGAAAAGCTTAGCGAGACTGTCAAGGCTGTGTGCATGATGGCACGACACGGCGTTCAGGAAAAGTATTCTTCAAAAGACACCGCGGGGAATGAAATGATTAAGCGCATCGAACTTCTTGAAGATAAGCTCGTCCCCATTCTCGAAGACCTCGAAGCGTAAAAAACTAAATGAAAAATCACCCAATTTGGGTGATTTTTTTTGTTTAATTTCACTATTGACAAAGTTCCTTGAATGTGATATAATTGGCGGCGCGTGCACGACTGTGTCGCGCCGAGTTTTTGTCAAGAGGTAGATTCAACAAATTTTCGCACGAATTTTTGTGTAAAATGCCAATAGACAAAAATCCTATAATGTGGTAAGATGTATACAACAAATAAAGGGGGACTAAAATGATGGTGGCATGGTATTGGTTGATTCTCGCGTTTTGTGTGGGTATTGCGTTCGCTACAATCACCGACGAGTGGTGTGAATGGGAAAATACCTTAACTGATATTCTCGCATGGATTGCTCTGATTATCGGCTTCGTTCCTTTGGCTTTCTATTGCATATTTCTCAAACTGACAGTTTTTCACCCCACCACGCGAGAGAAATTTGAAGAAGTCAAAAAAGTTAGTGGAGAGACTTGCAAAATCTATCGAGTATGCGGTAATATGTATTTCTGGATTGACCTTAAAGCAAAGAAAATCTATAACAAGGTCTTTTTTGTCCGAGTAAAGGAGAATGACGACAATGTATGAAGAAGTTAACACTTTGCGTCTAATTGACTGGTTGCGCGCTTGGACAGAAACATTCAATGATTGCGCTTGTTGTCCTTTATCTAACCAATGTGACCGCAGAAGCATCTGCTATGAATGTGCTGATGACCTATTAGAAAAATTAAAGGAGTAAATCAAAAACTCTCTATTGACATTTCTATTATATTATGATATTATTATAATAGAAAAAGGAAAGGGAATGATAAAATGACCGATAAAGAATTTATCGCTATTTATAGGCGTTGGCTTGATGAAGTCTGTCATTGTCATGAAGATGAAAAAGGAAATTACCCCTGTGATTATGGGGTAAAATGTAATTATTGTGAAACAGTTGACCCAACATGGGAAAAATACTTGGAAAGAGAGAGAAATAAATGAATACAATTCTTCTGTTCGCGCTTTGCACGGCGGTGAATGTGATTCTGTCAACTATCAAAAGCATTTTGACTGTCAACGGCGGAAAGTTTAGCGCATCTCTTATCAATGCTATCACTTATGGTTTTTATTCCTATGTGATTGTGCTAACTTCCGCAGACGGTATGCCTATCTGGTTAAAAATGGCTATTACTGCCGTTTGTAATTTCGTGGGCGTTTACTTTGTCAAGTGGATTGAAGAGAAAGCCCGCAAGGAAAAATTATGGAAAGTCGAATTTGCTGTTCCCGCGAGCTATAATGCCGACATTGTAAAGTTGATGGTAACTGACCATGACATTCCGTGTAATTATTTCTATGCGGGTAAATGGATTATGTTTAATTGCTATTGTTCCACGCAAGAACAGACAAGAGCAGTTAAGGAAATCGCGCATAATTGCAATGGAAAAATTTCTGCTTACGAAAGCAAAAATCTTGAATAAAGGGCTTGACAAAAGCCTTTTGTTCTGTTATACTTAACGTATCAAATGAAAGGGGAAAATTAAAATGAAAGCTACTGGTATTATCCGCAGAATTGATGACCTTGGGCGTGTGGTCATTCCGAAAGAAATTCGACGCACTTTGAAGATTCGCGAGGGCGACCCGCTCGAAATCTTCATTGAAGATAACGACTGCGTTTGCTTCAAGAGGTATTCGGTGCTTGGTTCGCTGACCGAAGAAGCTCTGCGAACTGCTATTACAATGGCGTCAAATTCCGGTCTGCGTCCTATCGCAATCTATGATACTACCGTGAAACTGCGGGGCATGGAAAACTATCCGGCCTATGTTCCGACCCAGTGGGAATTTGAAAGAAAGCCATTTGTTTTCAATAACACTTATGGAGTTTACCCGATTTGTGCGGACGGCGACCTTGTGGGTTATGCGGTTTGCGACCAGCAGGACATGGGTTGCGAAATGGACATGATTGTCCGCTACCTCAGCATTGTGTCCGAGCGTTAAAAAAAATAGCACAAGGGGCTTGACAAAACAAATCCCTTGTGCTACAATAAAACCATCAAAGAAAAAGGGTAAATAAAATGAAAATTGAAAAGAAATTTAGTGTCGAATACAGCGGTAAAAATCCTTGGGACCAGTATTATGATAATCGGATTAATTTTGATTCCGAAGAAGAAGCTGATGCTTTTATCCAAAAGTTGATGGAAGATGAAAATATCTATCAGATTTTCAAAACCGTAACCACCAGCTATCACAAATAAAATTTGAGGTGAAAATTCACCTCATTTTTTGGTTATTTTGCCTATTGACAAAAATCCAATAGCATGATAAAATTTCCGGCCGTTTGCGTCTGCCACGGCCGGAATTTCCATTATACCACCATCTCAGCAATTTGTCAATAGGAAATTTAACCAAAAGTTCAACTAATTATTTTCCCGAATTTGGTTATTTTACCAATAGACAAAAATGTAATAATTTGCTATACTGTGAATACAGTAAAGGAAGGGGATACAAACAATGTATTACACTCACGATTTTTCTACTGAAAAGTTCTCTACTCGCGGAGAATGTGTGGAAGAACTTCTTTCTTCTATGAATTCTCTTGATATTTCGGAATTTCTCGCTCAGCGCGTTTCTCTTAGCGACATTATTGATGAACGCATGACCTGCGACCCCGAGGATTTTTATAACTGGTTAGATAGAGAAATTCAGATTGCGACTAATGTCTATCTTGAATGGCATATCAATGAACATATGGGTCACTTGGAGGATTTAGAATGATTATTTTAATCGGCATTTTCGGCCTTGTTTTTGGCTTTATTTTTGCTTACGCCTGTGAAAGTCTCGGGTGGGACTATTTCAATATCGTCTACGCTATCCCAGTATTGATTTTGCTTAATTTCTTATCTTTCGTATATTGAGAAAGACCGCGAAAATTTTGAAAAAAACACTTGACAAGCGAATCCAATAGTGATATAATACAATCATGGTAAAGGAAAGGAGTAAGCACCTATGAGTAAACCGAAAACTTATGAGTATGAGGGAAGAACCTTTGAGGTCAAAGCATACAGCGAAGAAGCGTATAGGGATTTCTTATTCATCTATGTCTATGAAGTTATCCGCCCTAACCGCAAATTCTTTGGCCGAACTCGGTTCTTTTGTGAGGACTTTGTTCTTCTTGACCAGTATCTCTCTATTGATGACGCAGTAAAAGAAGTCATCGCACTCGGCCTTTGGCAGGAAGAACATAAAAAGTTTGCCGAAGATAAATGGAAAGAATGGATAAATAAAGCAAGAAATTGCTAAAATTTCTCTTGACAACCGCGCAGATGTATGGTATAATACAGATACAGTAAAGGAAAGGGGTAAATGCTTATGAAAATCACTTACATCAAGTCCCACGTTGTGGCCACTCGACGCTCCATCAACTTTGACATGGACGGCACTATTGCTGACCTCTACGGCGTCAAGGACTGGCTTGCGCTTCTCCGTTCGGAAAATCCTAAGCCCTATCGAACTGCTGTTCCCATGTGCGATATGGCTGAACTGAATGAGGTTTGCGAACTTCTCCGCGCCGAGGGCTGGGAAATCAACATCATCACTTGGCTCTCCAAAGATTCGAGCAAGGAATACAAAAACCTCGTGCGTGAAGCAAAGCGCGCGTGGCTTGAAGAGCAGGGCTTCCACTATGACCACTTCCACGGCGTCCAGTATGGCGCGACAAAAGCGGATAGCGTGCGCGACCGCTATGACGTGTCCATCTTGATTGATGATAATGAAAAGGTTCGGAATGGTTGGCACTTGGGTGAAACTATTGACCCGACCGCAGTAAACATCATCGAAAAACTTTCGGAACTTTTGGAGAAAAGGGCTTGACAAAGCCCTACTCCAATGGTATAATAAATGTATCAAATGAAAGGGGAAAATAAAATGTTTGTTCTTTTGATTCTTCTGTCTCTCGCAGTTTCGTTCCTTGCCACTTCGGGTCTTGTCTGGCTTCTCTGCTGGCTTCTTCCCGCCCTCGGTATCACCGCTATTGGCACTTTCGTTATCGTGTTTTCGTGGAAACTGGCACTCGTGGTTTGGATTATCCTCGCGCTTCTGGGTGCTATCTTTCCGAGCAGTAAGTAATAGGGGGTAAAAAAAATGATGCCTTATTTTTGGCTTACCCTTGGCGTTCTCGCCAAAGTGACCGGACGAACTGATGGTGGTAATTACCGCTATGAAACGGTTGTTTCTAAGGAAATCGGACTTGTGACCGCAGAATGGGTTAATACCCATCTACTTTAAGAGAGGGGAAATAAAAATGAAAGTAAATTTTGGCACTAAGGGTCAGCTCCAAATTATCAACATTCTCAGCGGTGGTACATTTACCACTCCGCGTTCCAATGGCGTTGGTATGGGAATGTATCTCAAAATCGACAGCAATAACAACACGCCGTTCGTTCGGTCGAGAGGTTCGCAGTATTGCTACGCGGTGAACCTCGAAACGGGTCAGGTTCGCGAGTTCTCGCGCGACAAAATGGTAACGCCTGTCAAAACTGAGGTCAATGTGGTTGGCTAAAATAAAAATCTCCCCAAAAATGGGGAGATTTTTTTGTTTACTTTGCCTATTGACAGAGTTCCTTGAATGTGATATAATTGGCCGGTCGCCTACGTACGTTGCGACCGGAATTTTCAATTATACACCCTGCCAGCATTTTTGTCAAGAGAAATTTTGCACAAATTTCAATTTTATTTTTTCCCGTTATTTGGTTATTTTACCAATAGACAAAAATGTAATAATCTGCTATACTACATAATGTCAGGAGGAAAGAGTAAGACCTACGGAAAGGCAGTCCCCTTGACCATCATACCAGAAGCCGACACAAGGAATGTTCCAAGCGTGGCGTGCCGAACAAACTTTCAAAAAAGTTTGAAAAACCCCTTGACAAACCGCTCGACCTATGGTATAATGAATACATCAAATGAGAGAGGTAAAAACAAAATGACTTCTAATGCTCGCCCACCGCCTTAAAAACTGATTTGGTTTAGTAAAATGAATTGGATTAAGAGTATAGATAAAGGTAGGTATAAACAAGATGTATAGTAATAAACCTCGCGACCGTCCCTAAAAAAAATTTGTAAAAACTATTGACAGCCTGCTTCATCTATGATATAATAACTACATCAAAGACAAGGATAGTCTCAAAAACCAGAAAGGAATTGATACTATGGCTACTTCTACTACTAAGAAGCTCACTAAGCGCGACCGTTTCGAGGCCCTGCTCAAGATGAGTGAGGTTCAGACAAATCCTGATATGGTGACGTTCATCGAGCATGAGATTGAACTGCTCGCCAAGAAGAACGCGGGCGACAAGAAGCCCACGGCCAAGCAGATGGAGAATGACACTGTGAAGCAGGTCATTCTGGACGAGATGACCGCAAACCCTGACAAGCTGTATACCGTGACCGACCTCATCAAGGGCGTTCCCGAGCTTGCGGACTACTCCAATCAGCGCGTTTCCGCTCTTCTGCGCCAGATGATTGAAGCCAACACGGTTGTCAAGACGATTGACAAGCGCAAGTCCTACTTCTCCCTCGCGTAAAGGAAAAGGGCAGGGGATAAAAAAATCCCCTGCCCTACAAAAAACTATTGACAAACCAATAGCAAAGTGCTATACTATTATCAGAGGTTGAGAGAACGATGGTAAACCTCAATCTACTTTTCCAATAGGAGACGATAAGATGGGTATTGATAGGCGCAAAAACTACGGTATTATGCTTGACACGGAAACCGCAAACACCATTCAGGACGGTGATAAGCTGGATATGTCAAATGTGCTTCCCTATGACTTCGGCTGGGCGGTCATTGATTCCAAGGGTAATGTTTATGAGATTTACTCTTTCGTGAATCGCGACATTTTCTGCTACGAGCGCGACCTCATGCAATCCGCATATTACGCCGATAAGATTCCCCGCTACATCGAGGACATTAAGAACGGCTCTCGCATTATGGCTGACCTTTACGAAATTCGTCAGGCTTTCTGCGATTGCGTTGAGCGGTATAACTGCTCTTTTGTCTGCGCTCACAATATGCGGTTCGACCTTAATGCCTGCAACAATGCGCAAAGATGGGACACGAAAAGCAAGTATCGCTATTTCTTCCCCTACGACCTCGAAATCTGGGACACCTTGAAAATGGCGCGACAGGTTATCGGTCAGATGCCCACTTACCGCGACTATTGCGAAAAGAACGGCTACAAGACCAAGAACGGACAGCTCCGCTTTACCGCAGAAATTCTTTACCGCTTTATCAGCGGTGAGGACAGTTTTGATGAATCGCACACGGGACTTGAAGATGTTCTCATTGAAGTTGAGATTTTGCGCTACTGCGTCCGACAGCACAAGCCCATGGAAAAGTCCCTTTTCAAAACTCCCACGGTGGAACGCCCCAAGCCGACCGAGTTTCAGCGCGCGCTCATGCGAAATATTAAGGAAAATCCTATTGTAAACATGAGCTAAAAAAAATAGGGAATAGGGCTTGACAAGTCCTATTCCCTATGGTATAATCAATACATCAAATGAAAGAGGTGTTTCACATGAACGCTAAACAAGTCCTTTTTGTAGTCCCTGATGACAATGACCCTCACATGGGTATTTTAATCGACCACGATTATATTATCTGCGCCGAGTGCGGGGGCGTCTTTGAAGCCGATGAGGTTTTCATCATTAAGACCTACGATGTTTGGGTAAACTTTGAAGCCGAGATTGCGGACGAGCTTGACCTACTGACCGCAAAGGACATTGGCAAGAAGTTAGACCGCGAGGAAAAGTTCGGCCGTGAAGTATGGGAAAAAGCAATTAAAAGGGAGTTTTGAAAATGGATTTGAATTTTAATTACATGACTGACGAGGAACTGGACGAACTCATTATCCAGATACAGGAAGCCAGAAAAGCCCGCGAAGAAAGCCGAAAGATTGACCTTTGGAGAAATGTTCAGCGGGCGGTGCAGAATTACATCACGGAATGTGGAATGATTGACCTTTTTACCGAGGACTACAATTCCACGCTGGACGCTGATTCTTTCAAAATTCCTGGCGAGATTAACCTGCTGGACTAAATAAAAAAAACTACCCAAAAATGGGTAGTTTTTTTTGTATATTTTGCCTATTGACAAACGCGGATTTTTGTGATAAAATGGTCGGCCCGCTAACGCCCAAAGCGGGCCGAATTCACCATTATACCACGCCCCGCCAATTTTGTCAAGAGAAAAGTTGCACAAAAGTGAAGAAAATTTTTTCCCGTAATTTGGTTATTTTGTCAATTGCAATCTATGGGCAATCTGTTATAATAGATAATGTCAAGAGGGAAACCCCTGAGCCACAGGTCGGTGTGGGGCTACGGTTGGAAGTAGCAATAGACCGTTCACCTATTACGTTAAGGTCTTTTCGGAGCGGAACGCACGGGATAAAAGAAAAAAATCCATGGATTTTTTCTTGAAAACCTCTTGACAAATCCCAGCGAGTGTGCTACAATAGAAAATGTCAAGAGGGAGTAGCCCAAGAAATCCGAGGGCGCGCGACCTTGAGAAAGTACAGGAAGTAAACAGAATACACCACGTTGTAAAGCCAAACGTTGAACGCGAAAGTGAGTTTGATTGAACCAACTATCCTTGACGCGGTTTTCCGCTGACAAATAGATTGAATCAACAAACAATAAATTATCCGTCAGGTCGGGGTAGTAATTCGTGTAAAAAGTTTGCGAAACCTCTTGACAAACCCTCTAAAATGTGGTATACTCAATAATATCAAAAGGGTAGCGACCTACCGCCAAAGAAAGGAATTGATACTATGTCTACTTCTACTGTTAAGAAGCTCACCAAGCGCGACCGTTTCGAGGCCCTGCTCAAACTGTCCGAGGTTCAGGCTGACCCCGCTATGGTCGAGTTTATCAACCACGAAATCGACCTGTTGGCTCGCAAGAACGCGGGAGACAAGAAGCCGACCGCGAATCAGATTGCCAACGATGGCTACAAGGACATTATCTTCGCTGAGCTGTCCGCGAATCCTGACAAGCTGTATACCGTGACCGAACTCATCAAGAATGTGGACGGTCTGGGCGACCTCACCAATCAGCGCGTTTCCGCTCTTCTGCGTCAGATGATTGAAGCGAACGGCGTCGAGAAGATTGTGGACAAGCGCAAGTCCTACTTCCGTCTCGCCCACTAATTCAGGGGAGCGCCTGAAAAAAATCAGGCGCTCCCAAAAATTTCTCTTGACATTTGCTGACGGCGGTGTTATAATCATACTTGAAAGGGGGCAAAGAAAATGCCTAAAATGAGTGAAAAGGACTTTCAGGCAAAGATTGACAATCTGATGAAAAAGTTGGATTGTACTGCCGAGGAAGCAAAAGAGATTCTGATGGACGATGATGACATTGACCATGGAATCGCCAAGGACTTTGACCTGTCTGCGGAAAAGCTGAAAGAAGCTAACAAGTATTCTAAAACCGGAACACGCAAAGCGCCGACCGCTTATAAGTTTGAGAAGCGACAGCGCAAGGAAAATCCCACAAAACGCTCGATTATCGCGGAACTTGCAACTTTTTTGCGAGAAAACAGCGAAAATGCGTGTGAAAACGTGGAAATTACGAATGTGGAGCGCATGATTGCGTTCCATGTGGGCGAAAATGACTATGAATTGACCCTGATTCAGAAGCGAAAGCCCAAAAACTGACAAAAAAGGGTGAAAAACCGCTGAAAAATGCGGTTTTTCACCCAAAAACAAGCAAAAAAATGCAAAAAATAATGGTTGAGAGAACGATGGTAAACCTCAATCAATAGAGAGGATTTTGTGCCAATGGAAGAAATTACTATTAAGTTACGCCGCTTTAAGGACGGTAGACCGCCCGTTTCCATGGAATTTATGCCTGATTGTGGCGAGAATCTGAAAAATGAACAGGCAGTTTACTTTTTCAAGTTTTATAACAACGATGAACTTGAATTTAATAAGGTAGGCACTTCCGCAAAAGATGTTGTGGGGCGTTTGCGTGATGAAATTGGTGAGTATGCAAAAAAGTATGCTATCACGCGCGTAGAGATTCATCGAATCCGTTCTTGCGGAAACTACCCCGCCGAGGGTGCGGAATCGGCATTGCGTGCGGAACTGATTAGACGCTACCCCAAGGCGTTTAGAAAGAACGACCGCTTTTTCAATGTAGACATTAACCCCACGGTTTTCGATGAAATTGTAAACGCATTTCTTGCATAAATATTCAATCAGCAGGTTGACTAAAACCTGCTGATTTTTTTTGTGTATTTTACCTATTGACAAATGCGGTTGGGTGTGATAAAATGGACCGCCCGATCACTGACGCTCCGGTCGGAATTTCGGAATAATTATAGGTTTAGTAAATTTTGCGCGAAATTATTGGACAAAAATAAAAAAACATGGAATCCCGAAATTTATATAATAACGAAAGGACTGATTATTTTGAATAAACAAGAATTAGCAGATTACTTTGGAGTAGCGATCTCCACAATCAATACAAATTTTCCTTTGTTTTGTAAAAATCAATTAAAGCGAGGATTTTTAATTACAAGAACAGGTCTTGGAGCAAAAGCAATTTATACCGTTGAACGTGCAGAAAAACAAGATGTTGATAAATCTTTATTTTCTACTCGCGGAAGTGATACTACAGAATTAGAAGGTGAAAAATGGATAGAAACTTATTGCTCTAAAAATTATGAAGTTTCTAATTTAGGTCGAGTAAGAAATAAACGAACTAAAATAATTTTAAAAGGTTCAATTAATTAGGGCTATGTTAGAGTCTCTATTGATAATTAGAATTATAATTTACATCGTGTTGTATTACAATCTTGGGAACCAAATATTAATTTTGAAGAATAGATTGTAGACCACATCAATGGAAACCGCACTGATAATAGATTAGAAAATCTTAGATGGGGTTCACCGGAAGATAATACCAGATGGATGTTAATGAATCGAAAAGAAATTACAATTGAAACAACTCGATTAATAAATAAGTATGGATACGAAAAAACTTTAGAATTGCTTCAAAAACTCTAATACCTGGGTTGGCCGGCTCGGGGTGGGACGTCCCGAGCCGAGTTTCCGATCGGTATACCCATATGCAAAATTTCTCATACTTCTAGCACCTCTCCATATGGCCCAAAAAAATCCCGAAAATTGACTTTTTATAAAAAATATGTTATAATAGTAAAAAAAGACTTTTTTAAGCCCGCGTAGGATCATATGCCTGTATGATTAATTAAAAATTGCTTCGCCCTTACATTGTTTCACGTGTATGTTTTCATTTAAAAAAATCTTGACATTTTTAAAAAAAAAGTATATAATATATATAGAAAATAAGAAAAGAGGTATTCATATGGATATGAATGATATTGTTGCTCGTCTGAAGAATGGTGAGGACGCTCAGGCTATTGCGGACGAAATGTCTAAGTCTCTGAATGATGCGGTTAAGCAGATGGAGCAGGAGACCAAGAAGCAGGCCGATCGGAAGACCGCGCTCGCGCAAGAAATCGCCGATCGGATTAACGAGTATGCCGCTCTTAATGGCTACAAGGATTCCGCACTGACCGCGTCTGATGTGGAGAACATCTTTGCTGAGGTTTACGGTCTTATGACCGGGGTTAACGATCTTCTTGATGTGCTTTTTCCCAAGAGTACGCCAGTAAAGGTTAAGAAGGTCAAGAGAACTGATGATGATGTAATTGCCGATTTTTTGAATACTTTCATCAATAAGTGAACAATGTGTCGGGTGGAAGATAAAACATCCTAAAAATCGACAATTTCACCAAGAATTGCCTAATACGAAAAAAGAGAGACTAAAAAAGTCTCTCTTTTTTTTAGGTTCGGAGAACGGAGACGTGAAAAATGCATCCATCACTTAGTTAAACCGATCGGCAGGATACAACCGCAATTTCTTACAATTTCTTACAATTTCTTACAATTTCTTACAATTTCTTACAATTTCTTACAATTTCTTACAATTTATTCTAACCGCGTTTTTATTCCACATCATCCGATTCCGAATCCATTAATTTAATTGTTATCCAGAAGCGAATCAACCAATAGAGG
>ENA-USZK01000917-USZK01000917.1-human-gut-metagenome-genome-assembly--contig:-NODE-917-length-13737-cov-5.267936_pt1 | contig 13737 bp, 10 predicted proteins | sample MGYA00250043_ERZ773534 | MGnify/ENA primary metagenome ERZ773534 (study PRJEB29103, sample SAMN06112056) | human gut metagenome | biome: human gut; feature: ankylosing spondylitis patient; material... | reverse complement strand
TCAACGCCTACGGCGCAGACGCAGTCCGCTGGTATTTCTACACTAATTCCGCTCCCTGGCTGCCCAACCGCTTCCACAAGGCCTGGACCAGGTGCATTGCAAAGCCGGCGATCTCGTCAGCAAAGTAGCAGGCAATGGTCTTGCCGTTCTTGACATTCTTGCTGTCCAGATCGAACTTCACGCCGCGCTGAGACAGGTGATAGATGGCACGGTCAACGTTGTTGCAGGCGATGGCAATGTGGCCATTGGTGCCGCGGCCGGGCTTCTTCATGATCTCGAATTCCTTGTTGCCCACAAAGATGCTGGAGTTGCCGGGAGCGACCTTCATGTTCAGCAGACCGCCCAGCAGGGTGGCGACCTTCATGGCCTCTTCCTCGTTGCCGGTGTTGATGCCGACATGGTGCAGGCGCAGGCCCAGCATGGTGTCAACAGCTTCCTTGCTCTGAGCGGTGATCTTTGCCCAGTCGCCAGCCTTGATCACGTCGCTCTTGCACATCCAGGTGCCGCCCACAGCGAAGATCTGGTCATAGCCCAGATAATCGTTGACGTTCTTTGCGTTGACACCGCCGGTGCACATCCAGCGTGCGCTCTTCAGGGCAGCGCCGATGTTCTTCAGCATGCCGACACCGCCGTTTGCCTCAGCGGGGAAGAACTTCAGGGCCTCGCAGCCCATGTTCATAGCCTGCTGCATCTCGCCGGCAGAAGCGGTACCGGGCATCATAATGCCGCCCTTGTCGATCACGTGCTTGCAGACCTCGGGGTCGAAGCCGGGAGCAACGATGAAGGAAGCACCAGCTGCCATTGCACGGTCAGCCTGCTCGCAGGTCAGGACAGTGCCTGCACCCAGCAGCATCTCGGGCATCTCTTCGTGGATCTTGCGGATGCACTCCTCAGCACATGCAGTGCGGAAGGTGACCTCGGCTGCGGGCAGACCGCCCTCGGCCAGAGCCTTGCACAGGGGCAGGGCCTCGTCCACGCTGTTGAAGGCGATAACAGGGATAATGCCGATCTGATAGACCTTTTCAATGATGGGATTCATAACGCATTTCTCCTTTTTATTTGACACTCAGGGCGGGGCAGGGCCGGATGGGCACACTCTCCCCACCATACGTTCACAGTATTAGTATAAACGACCCGGCCGCTTTTGGTAATGCTCAACAAGCACAATGTTTTGCATAAGAGCTTGTATACATTGCACAAAAATGCCCAACGGTCACAGCCCGAGCCGCTCAAACAGCTCTGCAACGCCGTCGTGGTCGTTGTCGCGGGTGCTGACGATATCCCCCAGTGCCCGGATCTCGGGCAGGGCGTTGGCCATCACGGCGGCCACACCGGCCCGGGCCAGCATGGCGCGGTCGTTTTCACTGTCGCCGATGGCAGCGGTGGCTTCCCGCGGGATGCCCAGCATGTCTGCCAATGCCAGCAGGGCCGTGCCCTTGTCCACGCCCTGGGCGGTGACCTCCACGTTGTCCGGCGACCCCTGCACGGCTTCCACGCCCGGCAGGGCCCGGAAGCGGGGGAGAGCTGCCTGCGCGATCTCCGCGCTGTCGAAGAACATGCAGAACTTTTCCACTTCGTGGGCGTGGCGGCTCAGCCACTCAGGCTGGTCACGCACAACGTGATAGCGGCCATCGTCCGGCTGGCGGGCCTCGGTGGAAAGTTGCCGGTTTTTCCGGGCTTGAAACAGCTCCATGCCCGGCGCGTCCAGATAGGCGCACCCGTCCGAAAAGATGCTCAGCGGGCCGTGGTACTCCTGATAGAGCGCAAAGGCTTCCCGGGCAGTCTCCGGCGGCATGGGGCGGTGGAGGAGCCGGACCGGCTGGTGGGTCTGCCGCCGGGCCGCATCGGCATAGCGGCTGTATACGGCACCCAGCGGGTCTGTGCCCATATCCCAGACAGCGGCACCGTTGGTGGTGATGGCGTACCGGATGCCGGAAACAATGAAAAACATTGAAAAATATGCAATTAGGCAATAAAATATAAACATAGTTTAACGATTTGGAGGACGAAAAAATGAAACAATATGCATACGGAGTAGATATAGGTGGAACAACTGTAAAGATAGGCTTTTTCGAGACCACAGGAAAGCTTGTCGATACATGGGAGATTCCTACACGCACAGAGAATTCCGGTGAGCTCATCCTGCCTGATATCGCAGCATCCATCAAGGAGAATAACGAGAAGCACGGCATCGAGATGGGTGACATCGAGGGTGTAGGCATGGGAGTTCCGGGACCTATAAAGGATGACGGAACAGTATTGAAGTGTGTCAACCTCGGCTGGGGCGTGTTCAACGTGGCACAGTCACTCTCAGTACTGTGCGGCGGCATCAAGGTAAAGGCCGGAAACGATGCCAACGTAGCTGCACTCGGTGAGATGTGGCAGGGTGGCGGAAAGGGTCATCAGGATGTAGTCATGATCACACTCGGCACAGGCGTAGGCGGAGGAATCATCCGCGAGGGCAGAATCGTAGCCGGAATAAACGGAGCAGGCGGAGAGATAGGACATATGCCTATGGTAGATGATGAGTCAGAGTGCTGTGGCTGCGGCAAGAAGGGCTGCTTAGAGCAGTATGCATCAGCAAACGGACTCGTAAGAGTGGCAGAGAGATACATTGCAGCACACAGGGATGTGGCAACAAAGCTTGATTTAAATGCAGGCTTCACAGCAAAGGATGTATGCGATGCGGCAAAGGCTGGCGATGCAGCAGGCATTGCAGCAGTGGAGCAGTCTATGAAGCTTCTCGGCAAGGCAATGGCAGCAGTAGCATGCGTTATGGACCCTGAGGTATTTGTTGTAGGCGGAGGCCTTTCAAAGGCAGGCAGCATCATCATCGATACTGCGGCAAAGTACTATAAAGAGTATGCCTTCCATGCAAGCCGCGAGACTGAGATAAAGCTTGCCACACTCGGCAACTCAGCCGGCATGTATGGCGGGGTAAAGATGGTTATCGGCTAACATTGGATTGCAATTTTTAAAGAAATAAAATATAATGGCTACTAAAGATACACTACAATCGAGGTGAGACTATTGGCAGATTACTCAACAGAAGAATTAGAAAAAATAGCGGACAAATTTCGCTCAGATACCAGCGGTATAAGGGGAACAAAGGATTTTACGAGCCCAGAGGAGCTTTACGATGAGCTTAAAAAGGAAATCAAAAAGTATCATCCGTCGGATGACACAAGCCTTGTGGACAAAGCCTACAGGGTAGCTTATGATGCCCATAAGGGGCAGGCGCGTAAGTCAGGAGAGCCTTATATCATACATCCGCTGTGTGTTGCCATAATACTCGCCGAGCTCGAGCTGGATAAGGAAACCATTGCAGCAGGACTGCTCCATGATGTGCTGGAGGATACCATCATGACTATGGATGAGATGCGCGCGGAGTTTGGAGACGATGTCGCACATCTGGTGGATGGTGTCACGAAGTTAAAGCACCTGCATCTGACAGACAGCACCAAGGATCCGAAGGACAAGAACGCGGACAGGCTTGAGATGCAGGCTGAGAATCTGCGCAAGATGTTTCTCGCCATGGCAAAGGATATCAGAGTCATCCTCATAAAGCTGGCAGACAGACTGCACAATATGCGTACACTCAAGTACCAGTCCAAGGAGGCACAGCAGCGTATCGCCAGAGAGACACAGGATATCTATTGTCCTATCGCGCAGCGACTTGGTATCAGCAAGATAAAGATAGAGCTCGAGGACCTTTGTATGAAGTACCTCTATCCGGATGCCTACTACGATCTGGTAGAGAAGGTAGCCCTCAGAAAGGCAGAGCGCGACACCTACATCCAGGGCCTGGTAAACGATGTCAAGAAGTATGTTACAGATGCCGGCATCAAGGCTGAGATATACGGCAGGGCAAAGCATTTCTTCAGTATATATAAGAAGATGGTCAATCAGGACAAGACGATAGACCAGATATATGACCTTTTTGCCATCAGGATTCTGGTGGACACCATACCGGACTGCTATGCAGTGCTTGGTATCATACATGAGAAGTATAAGCCTATACCGGGCCGTTTCAAGGACTATATTGCCATGCCGAAGCAGAACATGTACCAGTCGCTTCACACGACACTCATAGGCCCGAGCGGACAGCCGTTTGAGATACAGATACGTACCTATGAGATGCATCGTACAGCTGAGTACGGTATCGCAGCGCACTGGAAGTACAAGGAAGCAAACAACGGCAATGCCACTACCACAACTGTCACAGAGGAGGAGAAGCTCAGCTGGCTGCGCCAGATACTCGAGTGGCAGCAGGACATGTCGGATAATAAGGAGTTTATGACTTTATTAAAGAGTGATTTAAATTTATTCTCCGACAATGTATTTGCATTCACACCGTCCGGCGATGTAAAGAACCTGCCAAAGGGCTCCACACCTATAGACTTTGCCTACAGCATACACTCTGCGGTCGGCAACAAGATGGTTGGAGCCAAGGTGAACGGTAAGCTAGTGCCGATAGACTATGTCATCAAAAACGGTGACCAGATAGAGATAATCACCTCACAGAACTCCAAGGGACCAAGCCGTGACTGGCTCAAGGTCGTAAAGAGCACACAGGCCAAGAACAAGATCAACCAGTGGTTCAGAAGTGAGCTCAAGGAGGAGAATATACAGCACGGCAAGGATCTGATAGCAGCCTATGCCAAGGCAAAGGGTATCAACTTTGCAGAGATAAATAAGCCTGAGTATCAGGAGAAAATACGCCGCAAATACGGCTTCCACGACTGGAACTCATGCCTTGCAACCGTCGGTCACGGCGGACTCAAGGAGAGCCAGATAGTCAACAGGATGTACGACGAGTACAAGAAGGATCATGTGGTGCCGGTGACAGATGCAGATGTGCTTGGCAGCATTGCAGAAAAGCAGCAGGCGGCAGCAGGCACACAGCCCGAGCACAAGTCAAAGAGCGGTATTGTGGTACACGGACTCTATGACGTGGCTGTGCACTTCTCGAAGTGCTGCAATCCTGTTCCGGGAGATGAAATCGTGGGTTTTGTCACAAGAGGCCGAGGCATCTCCATCCACAGGACAGACTGTGTGAATATCATCAATCTGTCCAAGATAGAAAAGGACAGGCTCATAGAAGCAGAGTGGCAGGATACAGCCCTCATGGACAACGGTGCCGAGTATCAGGCAGACCTAAAGATATTCTGTCATGACAGGCCGGGACTGCTCGTAGATATCACAAAGATATTTACCGAGAAGGAAATCAATATCAGTGGTATCCAGTCCAAGACCAGCAAGCAGGGCATCGCTACAATCGAGGTATTTTTTAATATCAAAGGCAGGAACCAGATAAAGGTTCTCGTGGAGAAGCTCAGACAGATAGAAAGTGTAATAGACGTAGAGAGGACCACCGGCTAAATCCCGGTGGTTCTTGCGTGAAGCATAACATATAACAAACAAGGAGTACACTCATATGGTAAATATGAAGATAGACCACTTCGTAGTGGGACCGGTGCAGACCAACTGCTATTTTGTCACCAATATAAAGACAAAGGAAATGATAATAATAGACCCTGGCGCGTGTGCTAATCAGCTCGCCAAAAAAGTGGATGAATCAGGCGCAAAGCCAGTAGCAATACTGCTCACACACGGACACTTTGACCATGCCACTGATGCAAAGCCGCTCGCAGACCGCTACGGCATCAAGATATATATCCATGAGGCAGACAAAGCCACACTCGATGACCCGCAGCTTAATGTCAGCTACATGATGGGGCAGTCAAAAACATTTTATGCAGATGTATTTTTGAAGGATAAGCAGGAGCTTGACATCGCAGGCTTTCACATAGTAGTGCTTCACACACCGGGGCATACACCTGGCGGCTGCTGCTATTATTTCCCGTATGAGGACGTGATCTTTACAGGAGACTCACTGTTTTGCGGCTCAATCGGACGTACGGATTTCAAGGGCGGCAGCATGTCAGACCTCGTGCGCACAGTGAAGGAAAAGATCATGACACTGCCTGAGCATACAGAGGTATACCCGGGCCACAACGACACAACAACCATAGAAAACGAGAGGATGTATAACCCTTACTTATGATAGTAGTAGTATTTAATAAACCGGATTTTGAATATGATGTGCACTCATTGCTCAAGGAGTTCTTCCCTCAGGAGGATGTGCAGATGTACTATAGCTGCCCACCTGATGAGGTGGAGGGAAAAAACCTGGCATGCACACACCACGAGATGACAGATGATGGCGTAAAGGAATTTGCGGATGCCTCACAGGTATTTAAGATAGACTATGTGGGCGATGAAATTGCAGTGGAGTGGACAGTAAATAGGACCGGCGGAAATAATTCCATGACAGATGAGATGCAGCATGCTGACAAAAGTGACATTGAAACAGCCGGAAAAAGTATATGCACAAAAATATCTGTGACCGGCGCAGACCGCAAGGAGACCAAAAACCACCTCAAGCTCGCCCTGTATTCCATGATAGAAAAGGGTACAGGAAAGAGCCTTCCGTGGGGCACACTCTCAGGTATCAGACCGACCAAAATAGCCATGAAATGTATAGAGGACGGCATGAGCGATAAGGAAACCTACGACTATCTGAAGGAAACTTACCTCGCAAGCGATGAGAAAATCGACCTCTCAATAGGCATAGCAAAGCGTGAGAAGGCACTGCTCGATAAGGTGGACTATGACAACGGCTACAGCCTGTACATAGGCATACCCTTCTGCCCGAGTACCTGTGCATACTGCTCGTTTACCTCATACCCGCTCGGTGTGTGGAAAAACCGCGTGGACGATTACCTAGACGCACTCGAGAAGGAGATAGACTACACAGCACAGAAATTCTACCACAGGAAGCTAAACTCCATCTACATAGGAGGCGGCACACCGACCACTCTAAGCCCTGCGCAGCTTGACAGGCTTATCAGAAAAATCAAATGCAGCTTTGATTTAAAGGACTGCCTGGAATTTACCGTGGAGGCAGGCAGACCAGACTCCATCACGAGAGAAAAGCTTATGGCACTAAAGAAAAACGGCATCAGCCGTATATCAGTAAATCCACAGACCATGAAGCAGCAGACACTTGATATAATAGGAAGACACCACACAGTAGACGATACGATACAAAGCTTCAAGCTCGCGCGTGAGCTGGGCTTTGACAACATAAACATGGACCTCATCATGGGACTTCCCGAGGAGACACTCGATGATGTAAGGCACACAATGGAGCTGGTGAAGGAACTGGCGCCTGACAACGTCACCATCCACTCACTCGCAGTAAAGCGAGCTGCAAGACTCACCATCTTCAAGGACCGCTACAGCGATATGCAGATGATCAACACTCAGGAGCATATGGATCTCTGCGCAGCCTACTGTAAGCAGATGGGGCTTGAGCCATACTACCTCTACAGGCAGAAGGGCATGGCAGGCAATATGGAGAACGTGGGCTATGCGGCAAAGGGCAAGGCCGGCGTATACAACATACTGATCATGGAGGAAAAGCAGACCATCGTGGCGTGCGGAGCCGGAGCAAGCACTAAGCGCGTCTGGCCTATACCGAATCCGGACGGCACACACCGCATCGACAGATGCGAGAATGTCAAGGATGTAGGGCAGTATATTGCAAGGATTGATGAGATGATAGAGAGGAAGCAGAGGTTGTTTGAGGAGTAATAAGCAGCATGACATATAATAATGTATAATTATTGGTGCTGTAATATCATAGCGATTAGTGAATACGTCGAAAATTGTAAAGAAACCATGAGATTAATTGACAAAGTATAAAAAATGAGCGAAAATATATTATTGAAAACCCTGATTAGATACAGAAAAAGATACAAATAACCGAATAAAACATACGTAAAACAAAATAGGCTAAAATAATTCGGGGGGGATACAAAGGTACCTCCCCTAGAACAGGTATAAAGGAAAATAAAAGATACCATAAGGAGAATTTGGAAAGAATGTACAGAAAGAAAGGCAGAGGATGGACAAAGCATATAGACTTTATGCTTATAGATATCGCATGCATTGTTATAGCATTTTTTATTTCATATGTGATACGCTTCGGCTTTAATAACCCATACATGGACAAGGACTACCGTATACTGGGGGTAGCATTTCTTCTGATAGATTTCTTTGTGGAGATAATGACAGACTCATTCAAGAATGTCCTAAAGAGAGGATATCTGGATGAGCTTATATCGACCTGCAAGCACGCAATGCTTGTATTTCTGGCGACAGCACTATTTCTGTTCACCACACAGATGGCTGATATATACTCGCGATTATCATTTTATATCATGTTTCCAATCTATGTGACAATATCATATGTAGCAAGAATTGCACTCAAGAGCTTCCTTAAGAAAAAGGGCTTCAGAGCATCTAAGAAATCACTGCTTGTCATAGCACCGGATGCCATGCTTCGTGATACACTGCGCACAGTGGAGAAAAGCTGTATAGGCTATACAAGGATAGTAGCAGCTTCGCTGGATACAGATATGAAGGGCAAGACCATATGCAGCATACCGATAGTTGCAAACCACGATGGCATAGTGGACTATGCGTGTGATGAGTGGGTGGATGAGGTGCTCATACCGCCGTGCAGCGAGGATGAATATCCGGAGAAGATGGCAGATATATTCCTGGAGATGGGAATAGCAGTACATACAGGAATAGCCAAAAACGGCACAGCCCAGGGCGGTTATAAGCAGATAGAAAAGATAGGCGACTACACAGTAGTCACATCAAGCGTGAACTATGCCAATACCAGTGCACTTCTGGTAAAGAGGGGCATGGATATAGTTGGAGGACTGGTGGGCTGCCTGTTCACACTTATCATAATGATATTTGTGGGTCCTATGATATACATAGCATCGCCGGGGCCGATATTCTTCTCACAGGAGAGAATCGGCAGAAACGGCAGGAAGTTCAAGATGTACAAATTCCGCAGCATGTATATGGATGCCGAGGAGCGAAAGAAAGAGCTAGCGGCGCAGAATAAAGTGGGCGACGGAATGATGTTCAAGATGGACTTTGACCCGAGAATAATAGGCAATAAGGTGCTGCCAAACGGAAAAAAGAAAACCGGAATTGGGCAGTTCATCAGGAAAACAAGCCTGGATGAATTTCCACAATTCTTCAATATACTAGTGGGAGATATGAGCCTGGTAGGCACCAGGCCACCAACACTCGATGAGTGGGAGAAGTATGAGCCACACCATAGAGCCAGAATGTCATTCAGGCCGGGATTGACCGGACTGTGGCAGGTGAGTGGAAGGAGCAATATCACGGACTTTGAGGAAGTGGTGAAGCTGGATACACAGTATATTGGGGAGTGGAGTGTTAAGGGGGATATAAGTATTCTCTTTAAGACAGTTATGGGTGTATTAAAGAGTGATGGAGCAGTTTAAGAGACGTGAATAGACGAAAGAGTAAGCATAAAGAAAAACTTAATATTGCTATGTTTGGGCAAAAAAGGATTCCGTCAAGAGAAGGTGGAGTTGAGATTGTTGTTGAGGAACTTTGCACAAGGATGGTTGCACAAGGGCATAATGTGACTTGCTACAACAGAGGTGGGCATCATGTAAGCGGTTCAGAGTATGATTCAAAACGGCTTAAAGAATATAAAGGAATAAAGCTTAAGACAGTTCCAACAATAGAAAAGAAAGGTCTAGCGGCTGTTTCGTCATCATTTTTTGCAGCTTTATGCTGTGCTTTTGGTCAGTATGACATTGTTCATATTCATGCAGAGGGACCGGCATTTTTTGCTTGGTTGCCAAAAATGTTTGGCAAAAAAGTGATTGTCACTATACATGGGTTGGATTGGCAACGTGAAAAATGGAAAAGTGGATTTGGTTCAAAATTTATTCATCAGGGTGAAAAGAATGCTGTGAAGTTTGCGGATGAAATTATTGTACTTAGTAAAGGTGTTCAGGATTATTTTGAAAAAACATATGGTAGAAAAACTGTATTTATTCCAAATGGTGTAAGTCATCATATAGAAAGAGAACCACAGATTATAAAAAATAAATTTGGATTAGATAAAGATAAATATATTTTGTTCCTTGGACGATTAGTTCCGGAAAAAGGAATCAAGTATTTAATAGAAGCATTTAAACAGGTTGATACAGATAAAAAATTGGTTATTGCTGGTGGCAGTTCGGATACAAGTGAATTTGAAAATGAAATGAAAGAACTTGCTAAAGAAGATAAACGAATCTTATTTACTGGATTTGTTCAAGGTCAAGAGTTAGAAGAGTTGTATAGCAACGCGTATGTGTATGTACTCCCATCTGACTTAGAGGGAATGCCTTTAAGTTTGTTGGAGGCAATGAGCTACGGAAATTGTTGCCTGGTATCGGATATACCGGAATGTGTTGATGTGGTTGAAGATAAAGCACTTATATTTCAAAAATCAGATGTAAATAGCTTATATACAAAGCTCGTTGATATATGTTGTAACTCTTCAAAGGTGCATTCATTTAAACGTACAGCAGAGGAATTTGTATGTAATAAATATAGCTGGAATAAAATTGTAAAAGATACTTGCTGCTTATACAGATAAAAATAAAAAGGTTGGAAATAAAATGTCAGAAAAGAAATTAAACGGAACAGTAATAGTAACTTATAGATGTAATGCTCGCTGTAGCATGTGCAATAGGTATAAAGCACCTTCAAAACCGGATGAAGAAATCAGTATTGAGACTATAAAAAAACTTCCTAAGATGTATTTTACAAACATTACAGGAGGCGAACCTTTCATAAGAACTGATCTGAAAGATATTGTAAGAGAATTATATAAGAAAAGTGATCGAATAGTTATATCTACTAATGGATTTTTTACAGACCGAATTGTGGATTTAGCAAAAGAATTTCCTCAAATTGGTATAAGAATATCTATTGAAGGACTTGAAAAAACAAATAATGAGATTCGTGGCTTGGAAAATGGATTTCAGAGGGGATATGGTACGTTAAAGAAATTACGTGAAATGGGAATGAAGGATGTAGGTTTTGGAATGACAGTTCAGGATAAAAATGCTCCGGATCTTGTCCCTTTATATGAGCTCTCTAATGAAATGGGAATGGAGTTTGCTACGGCGAGTCTACATAATAGTTTTTATTTTGTTGAGGCGAAAAATATTATAAATGATCGCCCGATGGTTGCAAAGAACTTTGAAAATCTTGTTAATGAACTGTTGAAGAGTAATAGTCCGAAGAAATGGTTTAGGGCATATTTTAATCATGGACTTATTAATTATATATATGGACAGAAAAGATTATTACCATGTGATATGAGTTTTGACACTTTTTTTATTGATCCTTATGGAGATGTTATGCCATGTAATGGAACAAAAGATAAAGAGGTTATGGGAAATCTCAATAATCAATCATGGGATGAATTATGGAATAGTGTGGAAGCAGAAAATGTTAGAAAAAAAGTACGTTGTTGTGATAGAGATTGTTGGATGATAGGCTCAGTTTCTCCGGCTATGCACAAATATATTTGGAAACCGGCTTGGTGGGTATTTACGCATAAAGTTAAGAGTGTTTTTGGTGGAAAGTATTCTATGTATGAGAACAAAATATGCAGAGAATATCGTGACGGTAAGGTGTGTAAAGATGAATTGGATAAATGTAGTACATGTGATAAAAACTGCATTGTAAATAATGGCTTAAGTGAAGCTAGTAAGGCACAGTTGGTTGGAAAAACTGGTGAAGAAATAGTTGATGCTGATATTGCACTACAGATGGGAGAAAAGTCATGATAAAAGTTTTAATGACATTACCTGTAAAAATAGGATTTGATGGTATGAGTAAACAGGTATTATCTTATGGAAAATATATGGACAAATCTGATGTTATTATTGATTTGGTTTCTTGTAGAGGATTTGATCCTAAAATGAAATCTAATGTTGATGAGGCTAATTTTCATAATATCTATAGATTAGAATATAGAGATACAAATCAGATAAAATATTTTTTAGATCTTTATAAAATCATGAAAAAAGAAAAATATGATGTTATTCATGTAAATGGACAGAGTGCGACTATGTCAGTTGAGATGCTGGCTGCGAAATTAGCTGGTTGTAAATTGAGAGTTGCACATTCTCATAATTCGAGATGTTTGCATAAAAAGGCTCATAATATGCTGAAACCATTATTTAATGCTACTTATAACGATGCTATTGCCTGTAGTAAGGAGGCGGGCGATTGGCTTTTTGGAGATAAACCATATTGGATTTTAAATAATGGAATTGATATTGATAAATATAAATTTTCAACAACAACAAGAACAGAATTTAGGAAAAAGTTAAAATTATCAGATAAAGATATAGCAGTATGCCATGTTGGAGCATTTGAACCATGGAAAAATCATAAGTTTTTAATAGACGTTTTTGATGAGATTAAAAAGGAAAATTCAGGATATAAATTGTTCCTGTTTGGAATTAATGGAACAACACAAGAAAGCATATTGTCTCTGATTAATGAGAGAAGGCTTGAGGATACGATTAGATTTATGGGAACTGCAGATGATATTAACAATTATTTACAAGCTATGGATTTAATGCTTCTTCCGTCATTATATGAAGGATTTCCAGTAACTGTAGTTGAATGGCAAGCAAATGGTCTTCCATGTATTGTATCCGATACAATTACAAAAGATGTAAAAATTACAGATTTGGTAAAACAGTTATCTATAGAGGATGGAACTACTATTTGGAAAAATGAAATACTAAAGCATAATAATGAAGTAGATGTTGAAACAAGAAAGTCATATTATATAAAGGTTTCTAAGGCGGGATACAATATTAAGAATAATGTGTCATCGTTGAAAGAACACTACATAGAAAGATTAGGTGATAATTAGTGGTTAATATGGTAGTAGACATTATTGTGCCTGTATATAATGTGTCAAAATATTTGAACAAATGTATTGAGAGTTTACTGGCTCAAACTTATAAATATATCAAAATTATATTAGTAGATGATGGGTCAACAGATGGCTCGGAAAAAATATGTGATAACTATGCTAGAATTGATGATCGCATTAATGTAATTCACAAGGAAAATGGTGGTTTGGTATCTGCGTGGACTATGGGCATAAAGAATTCAAAGTCAGAATGGGTAGTGTTTGTCGATGGAGATGACTGGGTGGAATATAAGCATATAGAGTTACTTGTAAAAGAGCAGATAGAATCATCGGCAGATATTGTTGTAACCCGAATGAAACAAATCGATAAAGGAAACGAGGAGTTTATTGAATTTTGTGTTCCAGAAGGAAGATACATTGGAGAAAAACTAAAAACGGAATTACATCCGGTTATGATAAATGCAGGTGGATTTGAAAGAAGGGGTGTACCATTTTCTAGATGTAGTAAACTTATTAGAAAAAGTATTATAATTAGAAATCTTAAATACTCATATGAAAAAGCTACCTATGAAGAAGATTTTAATATTATTGCGCCATGTCTTATGGATGCAAAAGCAATATCATTGCTAAAAGTAGAGGGAGCAGCGTATTGTTATAGAAAAGTTGAAAGTTCTATGCTTCATGGATATGATTGTAATATGTCTAATTCAATATATCATATATATCCAATATTGTTGAAAGCATGTAAATCAAAGAATATGGGGGGATTTGTCAGACAGATTCAATTTGAATATGTTTCTGCGGTTGTCAGATTGTTTTTAAACGAAACAAAAAATTCTGAAGGCTATATAAATATGAGTAGAATTATAAAAAAATAT
>ENA-USZK01000903-USZK01000903.1-human-gut-metagenome-genome-assembly--contig:-NODE-903-length-13849-cov-4.477636_pt1 | contig 13849 bp, 10 predicted proteins | sample MGYA00250043_ERZ773534 | MGnify/ENA primary metagenome ERZ773534 (study PRJEB29103, sample SAMN06112056) | human gut metagenome | biome: human gut; feature: ankylosing spondylitis patient; material... | reverse complement strand
GGTGACTGGAGTTCAGACGTGTGCTCTTCCGATCTAGTATCACTGGGGCCGCAGGTGGTGTGCTCCGCGATGTTTTTATTAATGAAATTCCGCTTATTTTTCGTAAAGAAATTTATGCAATGGCCTGTGTGGTGGGGGGATTGGCCTATTGGATATGTGATCTGTTTGGTCTGGAAGCCTTTATTTGCCAGATAATAGGAGGTAGTACTGTGTTTTTGGCGCGTATTTTAGCTGTTAAATATAGTATCTGTTTACCAATTTTAAAGGGGGAACAACGCTAAATAGCACCTGAAAACTATCAAAACAGGGGGTAAAAACTGATAAATGACGGTTTTTACCCCCTATTTTGATAGTTTTTTCTTTGACACCTATTTAAAATGCGCTATCCTTGCATTACCGAGAGCATGGAAAAAGAATATGAACCTAAACTGAAAGACTTATGAATAGCGTTAGTTTTAAAAAGAACCTGCTGGGTGTGCAAGAAGAATTACTTCGGTTTGCATACAAACTCACAGCCGACCGTGAGGAGGCTAATGACCTGCTACAAGAAACTTCATTGAAAGCGCTGGATAATGAAGACAAGTATATCCCCGATACAAACTTTAAGGGATGGATGTATACCATTATGCGTAACATCTTTATAAACAATTATAGGAAAATCGTGCGTGACCAGACATTTGTGGACCATACAGACAATCTCTACCATTTAAGTATGCCTCAGGATTCCGGCTTTGATAGTACCGAGGGAGCTTATGACATGAAAGAAATACATCGTATAGTCGGTTTGCTTCCTAAAGAATACCGTATTCCATTCGCTATGCATGTGTCGGGATTTAAATATCGTGAGATTGCCGAAAAGCTGGGATTGCCGTTGGGTACTGTAAAAAGCAGAATTTTTTTTACCAGACAACGCTTGCAGGGACAGCTCCGTGATTTTGTATAATCCAAGGGGGAAAATTATCAAAAAGGTAGAGTGAAATTCTTTTGCTCTGCCTTTTTTGTTTTTATTGGTTTACAATATGATATTAAACATGTTTTTGGAAGCTAAAAAACAGCTTCGAATATTAACTTTATTTTTATTCATTTGTTATATTTGCAAAAGGACAAGACACCTTTAAATCAAGTAATAATTATGAAAAAAGAAATCAAATTCAGTTTGGTCTACCGCGATATGTGGCAGTCATCAGGGAAGTACCAGCCCAGAGCTGATCAGTTAGCCAAAATTGCTCCTCTAATCGTTGAAATGGGGTGTTTTGCCCGAGTCGAAACTAATGGAGGTGCTTTTGAACAAGTGAACTTGCTATATGGTGAGAATCCTAACAAGGCAGTGCGTACATTTACCAAGCCTTTACGTGAGGCGGGTATTCAGACGCATATGTTGGACCGTGGTTTAAATGCATTGCGAATGTATCCTGTTCCAGCTGATGTACGTCGGTTGATGTATAGGGTAAAACATGCGCAAGGAGTGGATATTACTCGTATTTTTTGTGGTTTGAATGAAGTTCGTAATATTATTCCTTCCATAAAATATGCTAAAGAAGCGGGGATGATTCCTCAAGCCACTCTTTGCATCACTTATTCTCCTGTACATACGGTGGATTATTATTCTTATATTGCCGACCAGTTAATAGAAGCGGGGGCACCCGAAATCTGTTTGAAAGATATGGCAGGTATCGGCCGTCCTGAAATGTTGGGGCAGTTGGTGAGAAATATCAAAGATAAACATCCTGAAGTCATTGTACAATATCATGGACATTCCGGTCCTGGGTTATCTATGGCATCTATTTTGGAAGTTTGTGAGAATGGTGCGGATATCATTGATGTCGCTATGGAGCCGTTGTCATGGGGAAAAGTGCATCCTGACGTAATTTCTGTACAGGCTATGTTGAAAAATGCAGGTTTTCAGGTACCTGAAATCAATATGAAGGCTTATATGAAAGCGCGTAGCATGACGCAGGAATTTATTGATGATTTTTTGGGATATTTTATTGATCCTACCAACAAACATATGTCTTCCTTGCTGCTGGGATGTGGACTTCCCGGTGGCATGATGGGTTCAATGATGGCCGATCTGAAAGGGGTGCATTCGGGCATCAATCTGATTCTGAAAGGACAGGGAAAGGAACCTATGAGTTTGGATGATTTGGTAGTGATGCTGTTTGAAGAAGTGGAATACGTATGGCCGAAATTGGGATATCCACCTTTAGTAACACCGTTTAGCCAATATGTGAAGAATGTGGCTTTGATGAATGTTATGCAATTGGTGAAGGGAGAGGAGAGATGGACGATGATTGATAACCATACATGGGATATGATTTTGGGAAAAAGTGGAAAATTGCCGGGTGCGTTGGCTCCTGAAATAATCGAACTGGCGAAAAGTAAAGGCTACGAATTCACTGATGAAGATCCTCAGGTGAACTATCCTGATGAGCTGGACAAGTACCGTAAGGAGATGGATGATAATGGATGGGAATATGGTGAGGATGAGGAAGAGTTGTTTGAACTGGCTATGCATGACCGGCAATACCGTGATTATAAATCGGGTGTAGCCAAGAAACGTTTTATGGATGATTTACAACGTGCTCAGGATGCGGCTATGGTAAAAAGTGGCTTCGATGAGGAAACGATCCGAAAATATAAGCGTGCTAAGGCAGATCCTATTATTGCACCGGATAAGGGGCAGATTTTATGGGAAGTTTCCGTGGAAGGTCCTTCTATGGCACCGTTTGTCGGACGGAAATACCAGCATGATGAAGTGTTCTGTTATATTTCCACTCCGTGGGGAGAGTATGAAAAGATTTTTGCTAATTTTACAGGACGTATTGTAGAAGTTTGCGCCCAACAAGGAGCTGTAGTTAATAAAGGTGATGTTATAGCTTATTTGGAAAGAACAGAGTTTACTGCATGATTTAAAGGTGCTATATAGCTTTTTTTATCCGCTATGGCAAGTGTTGAATTTGTCATGGCGGATGTTTTTATCTTTTCATTCTTTTAAAATTTGCATTCATTCAGTTATGTGTTATCTTTGTTGCCATGCAGAAAAAACAGGTAGATAAGAAAAAATATATGAGAAAGCTGTATCCGTGGTTGCTGGGAATGATTTTAGGAATAATGCCTTGTATCGTTTCAGCATCAGAAAATGACAGTATAAAAGTCGAGAGTCTGCTTCAAAAAGCTGCCCGGTTGCCGGCCGATAGTTGTAGGATATTGTTTTTTGCCCAAAATCTATTAGGGGTTCCATACGTAGCGAATACATTGGATGGGACAGATGAAGAGAGATTAGTTGTTCATTTGGATAAGGTGGATTGTACTACATTAGTTGAAACAGTACTTGCATTGAGTCTCGCTGACAAGTATGGGAAAAGTGACTTTGAAAGTTACAAAAAAGCGTTGCTGTGTATCCGCTATCGGAATGGAAAACAAGCCGGTTATGTCTCGCGTTTACATTACTTCAGTGATTGGATTAAGGATAACGAACAGAAAGGAATTGTACATGAACGTACAGGGGAATTAGGGCTTGCTGTATCACAAATCTTGAATTTGGATTTTATGTCCACACACTCTGACAATTATCACCGGTTGAAAAATAATCCTTCCATGATATCCCAGATGATTGAAATAGAGAGAAAATGGAAAAATGTTCCTGTTTCTTATATTCCTAAAACAAGTCTGAACGTTTCTTCTGAGGAGTTGGATATAAAGAATGGGGATATCATAGCGATTACTACCAATATAAAAGGGCTGGATGTGGTGCATACAGGATTTGCCTGTTGGGTGGATGGTAAATTGCATTTGCTTCATGCTTCATCGGTCATGAAGAAAGTTATTCTAGATTCTCAGACTCTCTTTGAATACTCTAAAAATAAGAAAGCCCACACGGGGGTGCGGGTTATTTCTTTTTCTTCTTTGAAACCGTAGAGGACGTATCTTGTTTGGGCGGAAATGTAAGATCGGAAGAGCACACGTCTGAACTCCAGTCACCCGTCCCGATCTCGTATGAGCTTTCATAAGATAAAGTATCTTCTTTTGTCTTTTAAGCATGTAGTTGCCAGGTCTGCTTGAATTGAATTTGCGAGGATTGGGAAGGCTGGCTGCAATTAGTGCGCATTCTTCCGGTGTCAGTTTGCTGGCATTCTTGTGAAAGTGTTCACGAGCTACTGCTTCGGCACCATAGATACCATTTCCCATTTCTATAGAGTTCAGATAGACTTCCATAATCCGTTCCTTATTCCAAAATAGTTCTATCAAGGTGGTGAAATACACTTCAAGTCCTTTCCTGATCCAAGAAGAAGCAGGCCACAAGAAAATGTTTTTAGCTGTCTGTTTGCTGATAGTACTGGCACCTCGAGGTCGTTTTCGGTTCTTGTTTTCTTTTAAGGCTTTCTCTATTTCTTTGAAGTCAAAACCATTATGCTCGGCAAAGCGATTGTCTTCAGAGGCAATAACAGCCATAGACAGATGAGGGGATATGTTTTCTTTAGGTAGCCAAGAGTGTTTCCACTTTATATCTTCTCCATGAATGATTTGCTGGGTAGTACGGATAAACATCAACGGGGTAAAGTAAACCGGAATAAATCGTAAAACGATAACTGCGAGAATGGAAGAACCAAAGAAAAAAAGCAGCAGATTGCGGATGAATTTTAAAATCTTTTTTTTCATGCTTGTGTATTAAAAGCAATTTCGGGCAGAAATAACCTGTCCGAAATTGGTTTATTTTATATGTTATTCCAATGTTGTGACCGTTGGTTCGGGCGTATTGGATACGCTCTACAATAACGTCATTGATATCATTTCAGTGTTCCTGCTTCCGCTTGCTGAATCATCTGTTGGCTGGCATACATATATACTTCTACACGACGGTTCTGCTGGCGTCCCTCGGCTGTGTCATTATTACCTATCGGATCTGCTTGACCCAAGCCTTCTACGGACTTGATCTGGGAATTACTTACACCGCAACCCAACAGATAACTAGCCACACTTTGAGCGCGTTCTTGTGACAGATTGAGGTTTTTTTGGATACTTTGTTCAGCTGTACTGTTTCTCCAGCCCTGGTTGTCTGTATATCCATAAATGGATACATCCATATCTCTGTTCTGGTTCAATACGTTGTTTGCAAACTTGCTCAAGGCTGATTTCGCTTGTGCACTCAAGGCTGCATTTCCTGTATTGAAGAGAATACCGGAATCAAAAGTAACTTTTACAGCCTGAAGGCCATTGTTATCTGTTACTTGTTCTACCTGTGCTCCTTGGATTTGAGCAGCTTCTTCTGCTGCTTTATCCATTTTTTTCCCAATTAACACACCGGCACCTGTACCTACTGCCGCACCTACTGCCGCACCAATAGCCGCACCTTTACCATGTCCGGCTATTCCGCCGATAATTGCTCCCAATGCTGCACCGCCGCCGCCGCCGATCAGACCGCCTTTAGCGGTATTATTCATGTTACCACATCCACTGAATACTAATGTAGCACTCAGTAATAAAGCCATAATTTTAGTCTTTTTCATAATCATGTTCATTTTAATATATTAATGACTTAATGCAAAAATTGTTCATTAAACGGCCTGATAATTTAAAGCTTTCTTCTTGATAAGCATAAACCAGATCAGACAAATAATTCCTTTCATAGTGCTAGTGATGCTTATGCTCCACCAAATACCCGGCAAACCCCAGCCCCATGATACAAACAACAGTGCCATCGGGATGCGCAGATAGTTACAGGTGACGCTGATTACGGCAGGAGGCATGGTGCGCCCCATCCCATAAAATACGCCCTGTATGGTAATTTCCAGCATCATAAATAGTTGCGAGTATCCGTCAATACGTAGAAAGACACCGCCGGTTTCGTAAGCTGCTTTTTCAGGAACAAAGATAGAAAATATTTCGTTTCCATAACATATAAAAAGGAATGTGCAGAAAGATCCGAATATAAATGTCATCCATAAAGTGGTGCGATAGGCTTTCAGCACACGGGAGATTTGCCGCGCTGCATAATTCTGAGCTACAAAGGCACTGAGAGCTGTAGAAAAACCTTGGGAGGTGTTCCAGGTGATAGCTTCGATTTGTCCTCCGGTGGTGAGTGCCATCAGCCCTAAATGACCACCTTGTTCTGTGGCGGTTCTTCCGAGAAACATATTGACGAAAGCGAATAATGTATTGAGTGCCGCTACCGGTAATCCTATTTTCAAAATGTGGCGTGTATATTGTTTTTTCAGTTTAGTAAATAACCGAAAATCATCCCATAATATTTTCTTTTGTTTCAATTGATAGATAAACAGTATGCATACCGTAGCTTCGGCCAGCCAAGTGGCAATTGCTGCTCCCGTAGTTCCCCAGCTTAAACCAAAGATAAAGATAGGATCCAGTATTATATTTGTAATCAGTCCGATACCGTTAATGGAAAAAGGTATTTTGCTTCGTCCGGCGGCATTGAATATCCCTGTAAAGGCAGCTGATAAAAAGACGAATGGAAAGGCGGTTGCTATAATCCGTAGATATTCCACAGCCATCTTGGCTATATGAGGTTCTAGTTCATAGATACTGATAATAGGGGTGGCAAAGATAAATAACAATGCTCCCCAGCTCAATGATATAAGTAAGGACAAGGTAAGATTATGTGATGCGAATGCACGGGCAGCTTGCTCGTTTTGTGCCCCGATGGCTTGTCCTACGCTGACTTCCGAACCTACTTTGTTCAGAAGAGAGATAGATGTGGACATCCATGTAAGAATTCCTACCGAACCTACGGCGGCTATTGCCTCACTTCCTATTCTTCCTACCCAAGCCATGTCGGTCAGACTATATGCCATTTGTATGAATGAAGTAGCCATAATGGGCATTGCCAAAGTAAACAATTGCTTTAGGATAGGGCCTTGAGTCAGATTCTTAGTTCCTTTCATTCGTCATTAACGGATAAATTGTCTGCAAAGGTAGAAATTTATACTGATTTCTGTGGGGAATGCTGATAAAAATACTTTTCTATTACTCTTTTTAAATGGTCTGGATGTTTCATAAAAAACTTTGAAGTTCTTGAAGAAGGATAAAACTTTTTCAAAAACTCCAAAGTCTTTTATGAGTATATTGATAGAAGTCGTTGATTAGTAAGCGAAAATAGGATATTTCTTCATTGTTTCGTTTACGCGTGCACGAACTTGTGCAATTACTTCTTCATTGTCTACGTTTGAAAGAACTGTCTCAATCATTTCGGCGATTTCCAACATCAAGTCTTCTTTCGCTCCGCGAGTTGTGATAGCGGGAGTTCCCAAACGGATACCTGAAGTTTGGAAAGCAGAACGGCTGTCAAATGGAACCATGTTCTTGTTTACAGTGATATCAGCAGCAACCAATGCTTTTTCTGCTACTTTGCCTGTCAGATCAGGGTATTTGGTACGCAGGTCTACCAGCATGGAGTGGTTGTCTGTACCACCGGAAACGATCGTAAAGCCACGGTCAATCAAAGCCTGTGCCAATACGGCTGCATTCTTTTTTACTTGTGTTTGATATTCTTTGTATTCCGGCTGTAAACATTCACCGAATGCAACAGCTTTGGCTGCGATGACATGTTCCAACGGGCCACCTTGTATACCAGGGAATACAGCAGAATCCAAAAGTTGTGACATCATCTTGATTTCACCTTTTGGAGTTTTCTTGCCCCATGGGTTAGGGAAGTCTTTACCCATCATGATGACACCGCCACGAGGGCCACGAAGGGTTTTATGGGTTGTTGAAGTGACGATATGAGCATATTTAACCGGGTTGTCCAACAGTCCGGCAGCAATCAGTCCGGCAGGGTGGGCCATATCGATCATCAGGATGGCACCCACTTTATCTGCGATTTCACGCATACGTTTGTAGTCCCACTCGCGAGAATATGCAGAACCGCCACCGATAATCATTTTGGGTTTTTCACGTAATGCGATTTCTTCCATCTGATCGTAATCTACACGACCTGTTTCTTTGTTCAGGTTGTATTCACACGGAGTATAAATAATTCCGGATGTGTTAACCAATGAACCATGTGACAAGTGACCACCATGGGCCAAATTTAATCCCATAAATTTATCACCCGGATTCAAAACGGCCAAAAATACAGCAGCATTAGCCTGTGCTCCGGAGTGAGGTTGTACATTAGCCCATTCTGCTCCAAATATTTGTTTCAGTCTGTCGATAGCGATTTGTTCGCTCTGGTCTACCACTTCGCAACCGCCATAGTAGCGCTTGCCGGGATACCCTTCAGCATACTTGTTGGTAAGGCAAGAACCCATGGCTTGCATTACTTGGTCACTAACAAAGTTTTCGGATGCGATCAGCTCGATACCTTTGAGCTGGCGTTGATGCTCTTTTTCGATAATGTCGAAAATCAAATCGTCTCTTTTCATTTCTTTTTATAATAAGTTTATGTGCGATATTCGATTCTGAGTTCACAAAGTTAAGTAATTTTAGAATATAAGGAAATTATTTAGAGGAAAATATTTGGTGAGGTTACGGAAAAAAGATATATGACTTTCTTTTTGTCGTGTAGTAAGGTCTGAAGCTGCTGAAAGAGTTGAAGATAAGGGCGTTTTGAGGAAAGAAAAGGATATAAATGTGGCATTATGATATCTACTTAGAGGAAGCTTCCTACTTTAGAAAATAACTCCTAGCGAGAAGCTTAGCACATTGCGGTGTCGGTTAATGAAGATACCTTTTTCTTGGGACATTATTCCATCTGTGTCTTTTTCATAAATGATTGATTTAGAGATATTGGTGAGTCCGATTTCATACCGGAAATCAAAGAATATATTAGCAATATTTACTCCTAATCCGATAACAGAACTTATATTAATGGGGTGTAATTCTTCTTTTATACCAGAATATCCAAATCCTTCAAACTCTTCGGAAGTCTTATGTTTCCATACATATTCCAGTTTGGGACCAATAAAAAGTGCCATGCCGTAAGGCCTGCTTTTTACAAAACTATAACCATATAATATAGGTAGCTCCAAAGAGTGAATCGTGCTGTTCAGTTTAGCAAGCTCGGGAAGGGTGTTTTCTTTATTTTGATTTTTATTGAAAGCTATTTCACCTTTATAAATATTATACATAATTTCGGGTTGGATGAAATGCCTTTTCATGTGCACCCGAAAAAACATGGCGGCAAAATAGCCTACTTTATAATTATTTTGTACATCTTCCATTCGTTCTCCATCTAGTTCTAACCGACTGGTAAAATACATGGAAGAGTTGAAACCTCCTTTTATTCCCACATTGATCTTAGGTTCCTCTTTCAGACCATTCTTTATTCCTTGTGCTGTAACGAACAGGGCAGGAAGTAATAAAGCGATTAATAAAAGGAGTTTCTTCATGAGATATTTTTAGGATTTTTCCTTGGTCTGTGATCTGTTCTTTTCTACAGACCAGCCAAACTTCCCGATTTTCGGTCCTAGTTCAAAATATCCGCCATGAACATAGACTAACGGGTTAGCTTCGGATAATTCGAATTTTCCTGTTTCCGCATTCAGGTATTTATCGTCGGCTTTTACATTTACCACATCGGCTATGAACATATCATGAGATCCTAGTGAGATGATTTCCTTTACTCTGCATTCTATACAGAGCGGGGATTCTTCGATGATGGGAGCACTGACTATTTTTGCTTTTCCCGGGGTCAGCTTCATTTCTTCAAATTTATTATAATCTTTGCCCGAACGCACTCCGCACCAGTCGGTAGCGAATGCCATGCTTTTGGTAGTAAGGTTGATGACGAATTCCATATTCCGTTTTAGAATGGGGTAGGAATGGCGTTCCGGACGCACGGATATATAACACATGGCGGGGTTGGTACAAATAGTACCTGCCCATGCCACTGTGATAATGTTATATTCTTCTTCCGTACTTCCGCAACTTACCAGTAGGGCCGGAAGAGGGTAAATCATAGTTCCCGGTTTCCAGTCTTGTTTCATATTCATTACAGTAGTTTGATACCTTCTTTACTTTGTTCCTTTTCGCAGTAATGACATTTCAAGATTCCATGTTCTTTGTCAATTACATGAAACAGGGTGGTCATTGGCTCATTGTTGGTGATACATTTGGGATTGGCGCACTTTACGATGCCACGTAATTCCTCAGGCATCAGGACTTGTTTCTTCTCTACCACCTCATAGTCACGGATAATGTTCAGTTTTACATTCGGGGCTACTACGGAAAGGCGGCTTATTTCCTCATCAGTAAAAAAGCGGTCGGCCACTTTTATAATTCCTTTTTTACCTAATTTTTTGCTCTCGAAGTTGTTTCCGATGGTTATGTTAGAGTCAGAATCCTGCAAGCCCAATAGGGCGACTACAGTAAACAATTTATCGGAAGGTATATGGTCTATAACAGTGCCGTTTTTCAAAGCGGCTACCTGCAATGCTTGTTTATTATCGCTCATCTTCATTTTTGTTTTTACTTTTTTGCATCTTCTATAACATCATTCAAGGTTATGCCCAATACATCACAAAGGATGGCCTGGCGCGCATAAAGTCCGTTTTGTGCCTGCTGGAAATAGTAAGCTTTCGGATTCTCATCCACATCGTAAGCTATTTCGTTGACGCGGGGCAGAGGGTGCAGGATACGCAGATTGGGGCGGGTATGCTCCAGCATCTTATTCCTTAATATATATACATCTTTCACACGTTCATATTCCATCAGGTCGGTGAAACGTTCGCGTTGTACACGGGTCATGTAAAGAATGTCGGCGTCAGCAATGGTTTCTTCGTTAAAGTCTGTGTACTCTTTGTATTTAATATGGTGCTCCTTGCAGTAGATTTTATATTCTTCAGGCATTTTCAACTCTTCCGGAGCGATGAAATGGAAAGTGGGGTTGAAATGACGCATAGCCATCAGCAAAGAATGAACAGTTCGTCCGTATTTCAAGTCGCCTACTAGATAGATGTTTAAATTTTCAAGCGTTCCCTGTGTTTTGTATATGGAGTAGAGGTCTAGCATGGTTTGTGACGGATGTTGGTTGGCTCCGTCTCCGGCATTGACAATGGGCACCGGGGCGACTTCGCTGGCATATCTTGCGGCACCTTCCAGAAAATGGCGCATTACGATGATGTCAGCGTAATTGCTTACCATCATGATGGTATCTTTCAATGTTTCTCCTTTTGAAGAACTGGTTACTTTGGGATCGGTAAATCCGATAACGCGGGCTCCCAGTCTGTTTGCTGCGGTTTCAAAACTGAGTCGTGTACGGGTGGAGGGCTCAAAGAAAAGGGTGGCAACAACTTTGCCGTCCAAGATTTTACGGTTAGGCTTCTTTTCAAACTCTTTTGCCATCTCCAAAAGGTAGAGGATTTTCTCTTTCGAGTGTTCGGCAATAGTAACTAAACTTCTATTTTCCATATTGGCTTGTATTTATAATTACAATTTATACGGAGTGTAAAGGTATGAAAAAAAAATAAATGAGCGAAGAATTAAAAGATATTTCGTTGAACTTTGTTAGAAACACATTCTATCTCAAAGTTTTTCCTTACTTTTGTACCGTTAATTACTAGAAAATGTCATGAGGAAGAAATTTATATACGTGCTTTGGGCTCTTGTAGTCGGCGTACTGTTAGTTATAGCGCTTATATTCACCGCAATAGCGAAAGGATGGATTGGATATGTACCGCCTATTGAGGAATTGGAAAATCCGAATTTAAAGTTTGCAACCGAGATTATATCCGATGACGGCAAGATGCTGGGTACTTGGTCACTTAGTAAGGAGAATCGTGTTTTTGTAGGTTATGACCAGCTTTCATCGAATCTGATTCGTGCGCTGATTGCTACCGAAGATGAACGTTTTGCAGAACATTCCGGCATTGATGCCCGTGCGTTTGTCCGTGCTTTGGTGAAACGGGGAGTGATGATGCAGAAGAATGCCGGTGGGGGTAGTACCATAACCCAGCAGTTGGCAAAACAATTCTATTCACCTACGGCAGATAATGTGATGGAACGTCTGTTGCAGAAGCCCATTGAATGGGTAATAGCTGTTCAGTTGGAACGCTATTATACAAAGGAAGAGATTCTGACTATGTATCTTAATAAGTTCGATTTCTTGAATAATGCAGTAGGTATCAAAACAGCTGCCAATACTTACTTCTCGAAAGAACCGAAAGATTTGAGCATTGAGGAAGCGGCTACTTTGGTTGGTATGTGTAAGAATCCGTCTCTTTATAATCCGAAACGTTTTAATGAACGTTCACGTGGACGGCGTAATGTGGTGCTTGGCCAGATGCGGAAGGCGGGATACCTGACTGATGCGGAAACTGATTCATTAAAGGCGTTGCCTCTCGTCTTAAAATATCGTCGTGTGGATCATAAAGAAGGTTTGGCAACTTACTTCCGTGAATATCTGCGTGGAGTAATGACAGCCAAGGAGCCGAAGAAAAGTGATTATCGCGGATGGCAGATGCAGAAATATTATGAAGATTCATTGGCATGGAAAACGAATCCGCTTTTCGGGTGGTGTGCTAAAAACAAGAAGAAAGACGGTACCAACTACAATATTTATACAGACGGTCTTAAGATCTATACCACTATTGATTCACGCATGCAGAAATATGCGGAAGAGGCTGTTTATGAACATGTGGCGCAATACTTGCAACCTCGTTTCTTCAAGGAAAAACGGAAAAAGAAAACAGCTCCGTTTACTAATCAGTTGACAGAGGAGGAGGTGAATACCATCATGACCAGGGCTATGAAACAGACTGATCGTTATCGTATTATGAAAGAAGCCGGATGCTCGGAAGCGGAAATAAAGAAAGCGTTTAATACTAAATACGAAATGTCTGTATTTTCTTACGAGGGAGAGAAGGATACCATTATGACTCCGATGGATTCTTTGAAATATTATAAATTCTTCCTTAGGGCGGGATTTATGTCTATGGATCCCTTGACAGGTCATGTGAAGGCGTATGTGGGTGGTCCTAACTATAATTATTTCCAATATGATATGGCGATGGTGGGGCGTCGCCAAGTAGGTTCTACTATTAAACCTTACGTGTATACTTTGGCTATGGAGAACGGTTTCTCTCCCTGTGATCAGGTGCGTCACGTAGAGCAGACATTGATAGATGAGAACGGGCGTCCATGGTCACCACGTAATGCCAGCAAAAAGCGTTATGGAGAAATGGTAACTATCAAATGGGGATTGGCTAATTCGGATAATTGGGTAACGGCTTATTTGATGGGGAAACTTAATCCTTATCAGTTGGTTCGTCTGATTCATTCATTCGGTGTGCAGAACAAACAGATAGACCCCGTAGTATCACTCTGTCTGGGACCTTGTGAAATTTCTGTAGGGGAGATGGTCAGCGCTTATTCAGCATTCGCAAACCGAGGTATCCGTACAGCACCAGTATTTGTAACCCGTATTGAGGATAATGAAGGTAATGTATTAGCGAATTTCACTCCGCAAATGGATGAGGTGATTAGTGAGACCAGTGCTTACAAAATGCTGGTTATGTTGCGTGCGGTCGTTAATGAGGGTACCGGTGGACGTGTACGCCGTCTGTATGGCATTACTGCTGATATGGGGGGGAAGACAGGTACAACCAACCGTAACTCTGACGGTTGGTTTATGGGATTCACTCCCTCATTGGTGTCCGGTGTATGGGTAGGCGGTGAAGAACGTGATATTCATTTTGATACGATGGTAGACGGGCAGGGGGCTGCTATGGCGCTTCCTATTTGGGGACTTTATATGCAGAAAGTCTATAAAGACAAGAGCTTGGGATATTCTCAGGATGAGAAATTCAATATTCCTGATGCAGAAGGAAAAGGCGTTGTTGTATGTGTCGCTGCGTGACGCCTACGAGCGTCTGTACCGTTATGAATCGCTCCGGCG
>ENA-USZK01000890-USZK01000890.1-human-gut-metagenome-genome-assembly--contig:-NODE-890-length-13970-cov-5.106672_pt1 | contig 13970 bp, 9 predicted proteins | sample MGYA00250043_ERZ773534 | MGnify/ENA primary metagenome ERZ773534 (study PRJEB29103, sample SAMN06112056) | human gut metagenome | biome: human gut; feature: ankylosing spondylitis patient; material... | reverse complement strand
TACATGATAACGGACATAACACCAGGTTCTTCGAAACCGTTTTTAGGAATGTTAGCCAGAATACAACCGAATGCGATTGGGGACAGCAGTAAAGGCTCGAAACCTTTAGCAATAGCCATATAAAGCAGAAGCAGACCAACGCAGATCATGATTACATGACCGCCTGTCAGTGCAGAGAAGCCGGAGTCTGCCCATACAGAAGACAAAGCAACAAAAAATGCCTCAAACATGTGAATTTTTCCTCCTTGTTTCCCTTAATTGGGATGTTATAAGTGCAAATAAGCTCCACAATAACGCTACAACACTTTCATTTTAACTGTATCACCACAGTCTCCCCTAGTCTACCTGTGGTCTGCTTGGCGAAGCAAGCAGAACGTCAGAAAATGTCATTTCTTCTTATGAAGCTGCTTAAAGCAGCAGCACTGCTTTGAAACCTTTTTTACAGCTAAATCTTATTTAGCCTTGGTAGGATCAACTACCTGGATTAAACTCATCAACATGCCTAATCCGATTAGAACTCCAAAGACAATGGTCATGTTGATTATGGCAATCAGCCATGGATTTGTTGTTACAGGACCCACTGTTTATCACCTCTTCCTAAGATAATTAAAGGGGAACTAGGTTCTATAAGCAAGATGCTTATCTTACTTTAATAAGTATAAAGTTATATTTTTTTATCTTCTGTTGCACAGGCCACACTGTTTTCCGTCAAACAGTTACTTTATTTACATAATTATTTCACTTTAACTTCTATACTATTTCAAAAGTTCATTAATCGTTTTTGTTGCCTGTGCAACAGATTGTCATTTTGAGTTTGCTAAAATAAATACTGCAAAGCAACAATTTAATATCCTCTCAGTTTTCAATTTGTCTTTAGAGAGATTGGGAGAATGCTGAAACGACTGCGAATTTAGTTTTGGCAATAAAAAATAACCAGCTGCGAACTGGTTATTTTTTTGCTTTCAAACAGGCACAGCCTAATGAATGCACGTCTATTTAAAGTTAAATAAAAGCAAAACCCATCCGGTAAAAAATCGGACGGGCTTTACTTTTTTAGGGAGAGTTATCACAATAACTGTTTATTTAGCAACAGGGCCAATCATAGCCAGCATAGTACCTGCAGCAACTGCAGTACCGATAACGCCTGCTACGTTAGGACCCATAGCATGCATTAATAAGAAGTTTGCCGGGTTAGCCTTTTGACCGACAATCTGAGATACACGGGCAGCCATAGGAACTGCGGATACACCGGCGGAACCAATCAACGGGTTAGTCTTGCCACCGTCTACCATGCACATAATCTTACCGAATATTACACCGCCCCAAGTGCCTGCAGCAAAAGCAACCAAACCTAAGCAGATAATCAGGATAGTCTGATAGTTCAGGAAGGCTTCGGCACTCATGGTAAGACCGGTACCGGTAGCGAGCCTGATGGTTACAGTGTTCATCAAAGCATTTTGTGCAGTATCGGACAGACGGTCCAGGCAGCCTGCTTCTTTGAACAGGTTACCAAGCATCAGCATACCGATCAAAGCTGTTACCGGCGGCAGCAGCAGAGAAATAACGATGGTGCACATAATCGGGAAAACGACCTTTTCAAATTTACTTACCGGACGCAGCTGCTCCATAACAATCTTACGTTCTCTTTCGGTAGTAAACAGCTTCATTACAGGCGGCTGAATCAGCGGTACCAGAGACATGTAGGAATAAGCTGCAACGGCAATAGCACCCAAAAGATGCGGAGCCATTTTAGCTGCCAGATAAATAGCTGTCGGGCCGTCAGCACCGCCGATAATACCGATAGCAGATGCTTCCTGTACAGTAAAGCCCAAAGCCATAGCGCCCATCAAAGATACAAATACGCCAATCTGAGCAGCAGCACCTAAAAGCAAGGTCTTAGGATTGGCAATCAGCGGACCGAAGTCCGTCATTGCGCCAACGCCCAGGAAAATCAACGGCGGGAATACTTCATGGTGAATACCGTACATAATAACGGACATAACACCCGGCTGTTCGAAACCGTTTTTAGGAATGTTAGCCAGAATACAGCCAAAGGCAATTGGTGACAACAGCAAAGGCTCGAAACCTTTGCCTATAGCCATATAAAGCAGAACCAGACCAACGCCAATCATAATTACGTTGCCACTTGTCAGAGCAGAAAAACCTGAGTCTGCCCAAACAGAAGCCAAAGCGACGATAAATGCCTCAAACATAGAATAATCCTCCTCTTGGCCCATATCGGGAAAATAAGTGCATTTTTTAATAGATCAGACAAGGAAAAAGTGCATCATTTGCTTCAATGCTTATTTCTAGTAGGGTCAACCAACTGAATCATACTCATGAGTACACCTAAAGCAATGAGCACACCAAAAACGATTGTCATGTTGATAATAGAAATCAGCCACGGATTAGTTGTTACGGAACCCATATAAATCACCCCTTCCAAATAAATTTAAATATAATATTTACCGCAATATGCTTCCGGATATTTGACTTCAAACACCCCTTTTTGCCTTGCTGAATTAAGTATAAAAATAATTCTGCTGTTATTCCGTTGCTTATGTCACACATAATAAACTGGCGGTCTTAGTTTACTTACAGATTGTATTCGTTTTAAATTTGTTATTGTTATTAAAATTTAAAAAGCATTTTTGTTATTGTAAGGGATTAGTTTACTTATGTAACTTAAAAAAGCAAGCTCAAAGAGCTTGCTTTTCAAGTCAGAATATCCATTAACTTTTATGCTATTATTTATGTATAAAATTAAAAATATGTATTTTACTGCCTAACACCAGCTATTGAAAATTAAAAACGCCGCTCAAACGAGCGGCGTTTTTTAGCAGCATTACAGCTGTTCGGTTACATTGTCTTCGGGAGTCCCCTTCTTTTTGCGGCTGAAGAAGCGTTCAACAACTACAAAGAGTACAGGAATCAGGAAGATACCAAAGAGTGTAGCGATGGTCATACCGCCTACTACGGCATTACCCATAGATACACGCGCACCAGCGCCCGGGCCGGTAGCAATAGCCAGAGGCAGACAGCCTAAGATGAAGGCGAAGGATGTCATCAGGATAGGACGCAGACGGACATGAGCAGCCTCAACAGCCGCATGTACAACATCCATGCCCTGCTCCATATTCATCTTAGCATATTCGACAATCAGAATAGCGTTCTTTGCTGCCAGACCAATCAGCGTAATCAGACCGATCTGCATATAAACGTCATTCTGCAAGCCGCGTGCATACTGTACCAAGAAGCAGCCGAAAACTGCGGAAGGTACAGACAGCAGTACTGCCAGAGGAATTGTCCAGCTTTCATACAGAGCTGCCAGACAAAGGAATACGAAAATCAGAGAGATAATGAAAATCTGAGTGGAACGGCTGCCGGCTTCAATCTCATCAAGGCTCTGACCGGTCCATTCGTAAGTATAGGTATTAGGCAGAACCTGCTTAGCAACCTCTTCAATAGCAGCCATAGCCTGACCGGAGGAATAACCGCTGGCAGGGTCGCCGGAAATCTTAATCGCACTGGCACCGTTAAAGCGTGTCATAACAACAGAGCTGTTCTTAGGAGTAGGCTTTACAAGTGTATTCAGCGGAATAGACTTGCCGTCATTGCTGCGTACAAAGAAGTAACGCATATCCTCTACACCGGTACGATATTTTTCATCAGCCTGCATAACAACCTTCCAAGTACGGCCGAAGTTATTGATATCGTTGATTTCGTTACCGCCTAAGAACGCCTGCAATGCGGAATAAACAGTAGATACAGGAACGTTCAGGGATTGTGCCTTATCACGGTCAACCTCAAACTGATACATAGGAGTATTGGTGTTCAATGTAGTGTACAGCATACCGATTTCCGGACGCTTGCGACAAGCAGCCAAAAATTCGTTAGCACGCTCACCCATAGTGTTAACGTCCTCACCGCCAAGGTTCATGAGATAAAGGCTCAGAGTACCGGTACTGGAAGCACCGGGCAGAGAAGGCGGCTGGAAGGCCATAACGGTTGCATCAGGAATCTGTGCGCCCATGCCGAAAATCATCGGAATAACATCCTGTACACTGTTGCTGCGCTTGCTGTAGTCCTCCATAGTAACTACGGCCAGGCCAGCGTTAGCCTTCTGGCCCATGGACAGGATATCAATACCGCTAACCTCCATAACGTTTTTAACGCCGGGGAGCTTTCTCATATTTTGTGCAAGGCCTGCCATAATCTGCTGCGTACGGTTACTGGAAGCACCCTCAGGCAAAGCGATAGATACAGCAGTCATGCCCTGGTCCTCGTTCGGTACAAAGCCTGTCGGCGTTGCCTTGGCTAGGAAACCGATGCAGATAACAACAACAACAAGACAGGTCAGAATCAGTTTAGATTTACGAATGCAGCCTTCAACGTTTTTCACGTATTTAGCCAACGTTCTTGCAAACCAATCGTCAAATGCTTTTACAGCCTTGCCGATAAAGCCCTTCGGCGCCTCCTCCTTCTTGACCAGAATCAAGGAGCAGAGTGCAGGAGTCAGGGACAAAGCTACTATAGCAGAAAGCATCATGGATACAGAAATCGTAATCGCAAACTGCTTGTACAATTCACCGACAGTACCGCCGGTGAAAGCTACAGGAATAAATACCGCAGACAGTACGAAGGCAATAGCCACAACAGGGCCGGAAACCTCGTTCATAGCACGGTAGGTTGCCTCCTTAGGAGACATACCGTTTTCCTGAATATGATGCTCTACCGCTTCTACTACAACGATAGCGTCATCGACAACAAGGCCGATAGCCAGAATCATCGCAAAGGCAGTCAAAGTGTTGATGGTAAAACCTAAAATTACAAAGGAAGCAAAGGTACCAACCAAAGATACCGGTACAGCCAGAATAGGAATCAAGGTTGCACGCCAGCTGCCAAGGAACATGAATACTACCAGAATAACCAGAATCAAGGCTTCAACGAAGGTATGAGCAACCTTCTCCAAAGATTCGGTAATAAACTGGGTGTTATCCTGAATAACAATCAGCTTCATATCGTCTGGGAAACGGCTTTCAGCGTCCTTTAATACCTCGCGGATATTCTTAACAGTTTCGATAGCATTCGCATCAGAGGTCAAGGATACCGGGAATACAACGGAATCACCGCCGTTCAGCTTGCTGACGATAAGGTCATTACGCGGCCCTTCTTTAATAGTTGCGATATCCTTCAGCTTCAGGTTATCGCCATTATTGGAACGGATAATTACGTTACCGAATTCCTCTGGCGTATTCAGACGACCTTGAGCACTTGCAGAATAGGTACGCTCCTGCTTGTCAACGGTAGGACGGTTACCTATAGAACCAACCGCTGCCTGAATGTTTTGCGTTTTGATAGCGTTGGAAACATCGGTTACGGTTACGCCCAGCTGTGCCATTTTTTCAGGATTCAGCCAGATGCGGACTGCATATTCCGGACCATATTCGCCAACGGTAGATACGCCCTTCACACGCTTTACTGCATCAAGGAAGTTTGCATCCGCATATGTTCTTAAGAACATAGCATCATAGGTATTTTTCGGAGAATAAAGACCAAAATACATAATGGTCTCGGCAGATTCCTTAGCAGTGGTTACACCGTAGCCGGAAACCTCGCTCGGCAGAGAGCTGGTAGCTTGGGATACACGGTTCTGAACCTCTACAGAAGCGATATCTGCGTTTTTCTCCAGGTTAAACTCAACATTGAGCTTGTACTCACCACTGGAGGTACTTACGGAGGACATGTTCAGCATATTTTCTACGCCGCTGACCTTCTGCTCAATGGTTTGTGCTACAGCCTTTTCAACGATATCGGCACTTGCACCTACATAGTTGGTGTTTACGCTGATACGCGGTTTGGTAATGTTAGGATATTGGGCGATAGGCAGGCTGAAGCCAGCAATCGTACCCAATAAGGTAATAATAATCGCCAGTACTATCGCAAATACCGGGCGATCAATAAAGAAACGAGCCATCTAGCCAACCTCCTTATTGCTTCTTGCCGGCGGTAGCACTGTTGTCAACAGTAGTATCCAGATCAGCCTCAGTCATCGGCTGCGGGTTAACCTGAGCACCCTGTCTGATCTTGCCGGTGCCTTCGACTACGATTGTTTCATCGCCGGTCAGACCGCTTTCAACCATGTAGAAACGGCCAACAGAAGGACCAAGAGTTACTTCCTTCATGGTAACCTTGTTATCGCTGCCAACAACATAAACAAATTTCTTGTACATCAATTCAACAACTGCACGCATAGGAATCAAGAGAGCATCCTTTTTGGTGCCTGCGGTTGCCTGCACGTGAGCAAACATGCCCGGCAGCAGACGGTGTGCAGGATTTCTGAACAAAGCCTTAACAGTCATGGTACCGGTGTTATCATTGATACCACGGTTAACCTCTGCTACAGTGCCTTTTAAATCGTAGGTACTGCCATCGCTCAAAACAACAGTCAGGTTGTCAAGAGAAGCAGCGCCGCTGTTATCATGGGAACCTGAAAGCTTCAGATATTCCGGCTCAGCAATGCTGAACTGTACAAATACCGGGTCAGTATTGCTGATTTTGGCCAGAGTAGTCTGACCTGCGGTTACATAGTTACCAACCTCCAGCGCGGTAGTATCAATGCGTCCGCTGAACGGAGCGGAAACGCTGGTATCGGTCATGTTAATCTGCGCATTTTCCAGAATTGCTTCCTGCGCATTTACAGAAGCCTGTGCTTGGTCACGCTGCATAATAGCGTTATCCAAAACCTGCTTGGAAATTGCATTCTGTGCATACAGAGTGCTGTAACGCTCAGCATTCAGAGCTGCGTTAGCCAAAGCCGCACGGGCATTAGCCAGGCCTGCCTGCGCGTTAAGCACGTTGGCCTGATAAGTACGCTGGTCAATAGCATACAAGGTCTGGCCTGCACTTACATTGTCACCGCCCTTGAAATACTTGGCTGTAATCTGACCGCTTACCTGAGCCTTCAGCTCCATTTCCTGCTGAGCCTGTACAAAGCCTGTATAATCATATACCAGAGGGGTGTCACGCTTAATAACCTTCATGGTTTTAACCAAAGCTGCCTTATTGCCGCCCTGCTGCTGTTTTTGACCACAGCCTGCAACGCTCAGTACAAATGTTGCCGCCAGCGCCGCAGCCATTGCTTTTCTCGCACGGCCGGAGCGAATAAAACTTAACATAAAAAAACCTCCTTCACCTTCACTCTGAAACTACTCAATATATATAATGACAAATGATACTGCTATATTGTCGATAGCACCTTTACCTGAAAATATTCCTGCTCCAGTTTCAGAATACTACTATTATAATGGACATTTTTCAGAAATGCAAACTTCATTTAAACAAATTTCGCCGCTTTTTCTTGCATTTTCTTCACTTAGCTTCGTCTCACAAATTTTGCTGACTGACCAGTCAGTTTTTGCTGTTCAACAGCTGTTTTTTCAGTAAAAATTTATGCAGATTACCCATGGCAAAACCGGATACCTGGTCAACGCCGTCAATACGCTGCATCAAAAACAGGTTATCGCCTTCAATATACCATTCTTCCGGCAGTTTGTCCTTATATACAACCTTTTTATTGGTATTCAGCAGATTAAGCAGTGGCAGCAAATCCTTATCCTTGACGTTAAGCACTTCATCAAGACTGATTTTTTCGGCAGTCTGCGGATTAATATTTATCTGATGATGGATAAAGGTGTTTTTACCGCTAATCAGCTGCAGGCTCAGAATCTGTTCATCGGCACGCATCACCTTAAATGCCATATCTGCCTCGCCCTTATAAAAATGCTCAAGATATTCTTTGCACTCATCCTGCAGCAGCTTATTCATTTTATTTTGCAGCTCTACATCCTTACCGGCAAAAACCGGGAAGGTTGCTTCACCGCCAGGAACTACCATCTTGCGTACCAATATAGTTCCGACAGCAAAATCCTTGCCGTCATTTACGGTATTATCCTTAGGTGTAGGCGCAAGCGTCATAATGGTCAGGGAAAACTGTTTCCATTCCTTAGTTTTCTTGTCCTGCTTCCAGATAGCGCCCACATCTGCCAGAGGCTGTTTTTTCTGCACCAGCTGCTGACAGCCCAACAATTCATCTGCGCCGTCATTATCTACATCGTGTGCTACGAGAGAATGCAAGCCGCCATACTCCAGCTTGCCGTCTTCAACCACGCAGCCTGCTGCCGTGGTTAAATCAGATTTGTTCCCGTCAATTAAGGATACATGCATTTTACCGTCCTTAGCAAAAGCTTGCGTCACCAGTCCCATGCTTTCGGCAGCTCCAAAGACCTCACGCACATTTTTCTTATTGGCAAAGGAAAGCACACGATATTCACTTGGCGCATGCCAATCTCCTTGAGCAGCACTCACCAGCAGCTGCTGTCTGGCGCTTTTGCCCGCCCACAGCTTAATAGGCTGCAGCTGGCAATTATATCCTCCCTTAATAGAAGGTGCATGAGCCGTCAAAAGCTTCTTGTCCTTATCCTTAATCATAACAAGCAGATCATTGGCGTAGCCGTTAGACAGCCTGTCACCCCAAAGCTCGGCGGTAACAGTCTGCTCCGCTGTCAGCTGCAGCGGCACCTGCGCCAGAAGGGTGTCAGCTGCAGCAGCAATAGTGCTGCAGAAAAGTACACTGCTGCAGGCCAGGCCTTGCACCATCCATTTTATCTTCACGTCTTCACGTCCTTTCTTCAAACGTACTATTATATTATAGCATTTTTTTGTTATAAGTAGCTGTTAAAACACAGATTTTTTACATAAAGGTACCACAAACATCGGCAAATTCTGTTGCATTTCGTACAAAAAGGCTTTTTCTTATTTCTCAAAACGATTTTTTCATTAATATTACTGCTTTTTATTGTTAAATAGTGTAGAATAAAAGCGGTATTTTATGATTTTTTGGGAGAAGGGAAGGATTTATTAATGAAGAAAATTGTTGCTCTTCTGCTCAGCCTTTGCCTATTAGTATTAGCTGCAGGCTGTGGCGGTAACGATTCAAAAAAAGACACACCCAAAGAAAAGACTAAGGTAAGCCTTGGCATGCTGCGCCTGACAAGCAGCGCTCCTTTATTTATCGCTATGGATAAGGGCTTCTTTGCTGAAGAAGGTATTGAAATCGAACCACAATGGTTTGATGCCGCTCATCCGATTGCCGTATCCACTGCTTCCTCTAAGGTTGATGTCGGCGCTACCGGCATTACGGCCAGCCTCTATAACATGGCAGCCAACGGACAAAAGCTTGGCATTGTTGCGGATAAAGGACGTGAACAAAAAGGCTATTCCTCTTCTGCACTGCTTGTGACCACCGACAACTACAACGCCGGCGTAAAAAGCCTGAAGGATTTGAAGGGCAAGCGTATCGGTATTACACAAAAGGGCTCTACCTTCCATTATATGCTTGGCAGAATGCTAGAAACCCAGGGCATGAGCCTCAATGATGTGGAAATTGTTCCCCTGAGCAAGCTCAGTGCTGTTATGGCAGCTCTGGAAAGCAAGCAGATTGATGGCTGTATCTTAAATGAGCCTAACATCACCAAGGTGCAAAAAGCAGGCTACGGCAAACTGGTCGTACAGGTTGGCGACGTTATTCCTTACCAGACCTCTGCTATTTTCTACTCACCTGACTTTATGAAGAATAAGGATGCGGCTGTACGCTTCATGCGTGCTTACAACAAAGCCTGCAACTATTACTACGAAGCTGCAGTAGAAAAGAAGGATGCCAAGAAACTGGAAGAGGTTGTTAATATTGTAGCCAAATACGTTAAGGCTCCGGCTGAAGACATTAAAGCAGGCCTGCCCTATATTGACAAGGACGGCAAACTGCTTGTCAGCGATATTGCAACCCAGATTAAATGGTACACCGACAACAAGATGATTTCCGGCACACTGGATGCGAAGGATGTTGCCAACACCAGCTTTCTGGATGAAGCAATGAAGAAATAAACTATTGTATTAAAGCAAGACTGGCGTAAATGTAACAGCTGCAAAATGCGTTGACGATGCTTTAGCACCAAAACGCTGCGACTGATATACTAGCGCCAGTCTTTTTGGAGGATGGTAGAAAATGAAATTAGAAATCGCAAATATCTGCAAGGATTTCACCACCACAAGCGGTAAGCTGCTTCCTGTTTTGCAGGATATTAACCTCAGCATTAATAAGGAAGAATTTGTAGCATTGGTAGGACCGTCAGGCTGTGGTAAATCAACCTTGCTCAATATAACCGCCGGGCTTTTGGAACCCACAAGCGGTAACGTAAAATTTACTGATGTCGCTGCAGGCTATGAGCCTCGCATGAGCATCGTCTTTCAGGAAACAGGCCTCTTCCCCTGGCGTAATGTACATGATAATATCGCCTTCGGGTTGGAAACAGCAGGCATGAAAGCAGAGGAAAAGGAAGCACGTATTAAGCATTACATTGAGCTTGTAGGCTTAAAGGGCTTTGAAAAATCCTTCCCGCACCAATTAAGCGGCGGTATGCGTCAGCGCGTTGGCATTGCCCGTGCTTTAGCTATCGAGCCTGACCTGCTGCTGATGGATGAGCCGTTTTCTGCCTTGGATGCGCAAACACGCACCATCATGCAGGAGGAGCTGGTAACGCTGTGGGAAAAGACGCGCCTGACCACGCTATATGTTACACATAATATTCAGGAGGCAGTCATGCTTGCTGACAGAGTTGTACTGCTTTCGCGTCGCCCCGGAAAGGTCAGCAAAATACTGCAGATTACCATTCCGCGCGCAGACCGCTCTAAGCCTGAGCACACAGACGAAATTGCGGAATTTGTCCGTATCATCTGGGAGCATATCAGCAAGGATGCGCGTGCTGCCTTAATGGAGGTGGAAGACAATGCCTGAAAAGAAAACTGCTGCTGACGCAGCTAATGAATATATCGTACGCAACCGTATGACGCATTGGCAAAAGACCTATCCGCATTGGGTAAGCGTTGCTTCCATCATCATCCTGCTGCTCTTTTGGGAGGCTATCTGCCGCTCTGGCCTGGTTTCTTCTTTGTTTTTGCCGGCACCGAGCCAGATTATCAGCGCCCTGCTTACCATGCTTGCTGACGGCGAAATAGGCGTAAGCCTGGCAGCCAGCATGTACCGTATCCTAATCGGTTTTGCTGTCGGCAGCCTTATCGGCCTTGCAGTCGGTCTTGTTACCGGTACCTCGGCACTGGCAGATAAAATCGGTAATCCTGTTGTCAACGCTCTTTATCCTATCCCTAAAATCGCTTTGCTGCCGTTGTTTATTCTTTGGCTGGGAATTGGCGAGCTGTCGAAGGTAACGATTATTGCGCTCGGCGTCTTCTTTCCGGTAGCAATGAATACCTACAGCGGAGTCAAAAATGTTGATACACTGCTTATCAAGGTTGCCGTCAGCTTTAACGCCAGCTGGTGGAGAACGATGAAAAGTGTTGTTCTGCCTAACGCCTTACCTATGATTTTCGCAGGTCTGCGCCTTGCCGCCGGCACATCTCTGCTGCTGCTGGTAGCAGCAGAGATGATTGCTGCCCAGGTCGGCATCGGCGCCCTCATCCTGCATTACGGCGATTTGATGATTACCGACCGCTTGATGGCCGGAGTTATTGTATTGTCGTTGCTCGGCCTGCTCTTTAACCTGTTCCTGCAATGGTTGGAGAGAAAGGCTATCCCCTGGAAGAACTGATAAAAGCACAAAAGCACTGTCTGCTCACTGATATTCTTATATCAAATAGAGCTGACAGTGCTTTTTCTTTTTCTGCTAAAATCTTACAACAGCTTCTTAAAATACTGTTACGCTGATACACAAAAACTGCTTTCTGCTAAGCTATTACTGCAGCCTTGCCGAAGCCTCTTTTAAAACTGCTGTCACGGTTTCCGGCGGCAGCTCGCCTATCTTCTTGATCAGCTCAGGCTGCTTGGGATGTTCGGCAATAACCTTCTCCATCAACACCATGTCCAGCCAATGGCCGTGCTTGAAGCCTGTATTATTAAAGGTACCAATAATTTTATAGCCACACGCCTCATGCATTTTGACGCTGTGCTCATTGCTGGCAGTAATGCAGGCATAGGTCACAACTATTCCCTGCAGGCGCAGTAAAGCTTCCAGCGCCGTGTACATCACCTTGCCCAATCCGTGTCCCTGACCCTCAGGTGCCAGATAAATCGTTACCGCGGCACCCCACTGATAGGCAGCACGCTGCATATAAGGATGGGCATAAACATAACCCAACAGTCTGCCATCATGCTCACAAACTATATAAGGATAGTCCGCAGAAATATTTTTGATTCTCTCAGTAAATTCTTCTATAGACGGTACCTCATATTCAAATGATACATCACTGAGCGCCCTGTCGCTGCTGGCGACAAATGGCGCGTAAATTTCCAGCAGCTTTTCGGCATCGTCAGGCTTCGCAAAGCGAAGCGTATACTTCATCGACATTTTATCGCTCCACCTTTACTTCAAACATTCTGCTCCACGGCAGCGTAAATTTATATTCTTCGGCAGTATTGCCCATATACGGCTTGCTTACCTTATTGATTTCCCGGGTAATAAACTCTTCCGCCGCAGTACGCTGTTCTTCATTCAGTCCGCTGTTAGGCCAATAGTTAGGCCAGATAAGCTGCTGATAGGTCTGCATGCGCACATTTGCCTGATACGCCCAATCATCAAAATAGCGTACATTAAGCAAATCTTCTCTTGCTTCCGGCGTTAACTGCTTATACAGCAGTCCCTGCGCCAGAGCAAAACCCAGGCTGTTGCCTGCGGTATTCCAACCGCCGTAGGATGCCAGACGATATGCCAACTGTTTGTCAAACAAGTTCTTGACCAAAGCATTGTCCGCACCATTGCCAAAACGGATGTCTGCCACAGTCACAGGATGATTATGCTTAAGAATGCGTTCAACCTTATTAACGAAATTTACGGTAGCAGGCAATGCCTTGTAGCTGTTGCTTGCATCAGACGCCTCATGCGTCACACCATCGGCAGGAGTGTTGACAGCCAAAACCAAATCCGCATTTTTGCGTGAATATACCGGGAAGGCACCTGCCGCATAGATATGCTGCTTGGCACTCACAGCTACAGTATCATCCTCGTAGGTAGGCACTGTTTTACCGCCCTTGCCGGCAGCATAGGTTACATTTACCAAAGGCAGCTCATACTGCAGACGGTTAGCAGCACGGCTCAAAAGCAGCAGGCCAAGCTGATCTGCGCCGGCGAAGAAACGGATTTTCTCCTTCGGCAGCTCATTTACCAGAATATCCATCTCGCGTGCTTCCCGATGTGCCTGAGAATATGCTGCAGTATCGTCGCGGCCGATAAGCATATAATCAAAGTCGCCGCTTTCCACACCATGCAGCAAAAGCTCCGTAGCGCGGATATTGTTGCTGCGGCGTGTAAACATATCAGTCAGTATTTCCCGGGGAATGCTGCTGCGCAGCTCTGCCAGCTCCTTGACCTCTTTACGCTTAATCTGCTTAAGCTCCAGCTTGTCCTCAAGTTCTCCCAAGCGGAAAATCTTAGGACCCCATTCCTTATAATATGCAGGCTCTGTCGGCGCACCGCTGGCCTTAGGCGAGCGCATAATAGTAGTAAATACATAAACCTTCTGTCCGCCGTGTTGCCTTTTCAGCTCTACCAAGCGTTCGGCACGCTGCTGCAGAAGCTCCGGCGAAATTTCATGTGTGCGCGATGCTACCAGCCCTCCATAAAGCAAAGCATCGGAAGAAGCAACAATGGCTACCGATTCACCGGCCTTAGCCTCCAGCCAGTTAAAAAGCTTTTCCGGCTGCCCTGCTGACTGAGCACCGGCAATATATTCTGCCGGCGGCAGCTGTACATCCCAGCCTGCAGCCTGCATCGTCTGCACTGTGTAATCAAGGCACACCGGTCTGTTGTCCATGGGTATATATAAAAGTTGGGCTATCAAACCTGCACGCTCCATAAGTTCGAAGTAATCGGGCAGGTTATTGCGATCTACCTTGATAGTTG
>ENA-USZK01000883-USZK01000883.1-human-gut-metagenome-genome-assembly--contig:-NODE-883-length-14027-cov-5.678853_pt1 | contig 14027 bp, 7 predicted proteins | sample MGYA00250043_ERZ773534 | MGnify/ENA primary metagenome ERZ773534 (study PRJEB29103, sample SAMN06112056) | human gut metagenome | biome: human gut; feature: ankylosing spondylitis patient; material... | reverse complement strand
CGTCGGCGCGCCATGTGCGTGCTCCTCTATATGGCGAGGAGAGAATAACAGGCTTACACAAAAATTTGGACACTCTCGCACAGAGACGTCCGAATGTATTAGCGAGCGCCATGCACGAAACTGCCATCGCAGCGGAAGCGACATCCAGGGCTATTTGATGGCGCGCGATAAAAAAACTTTGAGAGATCACCATCATTCCTGCAGTGGCACCGCACGTTAAAAGCGTGATCATCGGAAGAAAGCGAGCGTCTCGCAGCATCTCCCGCCAAGTGTAATTTCGTCCAATCTCAGCGCATTGTTTCTCAACAGCTATCGAAGGCGTAAAGCCGACTGGGCAACGCATTGAAAGAAAACCGCCGATGACGATAACCCCGCCGATGAACACTCCCATGATTTCAAGCGCATGAGTGATCCCATAGACGGAAATGAGCTGGGTCGCGATCGGCGGAACGAGTACTGAGCTGATGCCGTAGGCTGCTGTGGCAAGTCCGCCGACCAGACCACGGTGATCAGGGAAAAACTTCAGCGTATTGTTGATCGTACAGCCATAGACAAGGCTGAGACCTGTGCCGAAGAAGAGACCATAAGACACGATCAGCTCTGACACGCTTTCCGCGTTTCCGGAGGCATACAGCCCGAAACCCATCGAAATACCGCCGGCCGCGATGACAAATTTAGGTCCGAATCGGTCATTGATCAGTCCTCCGAAGATCATCGGAATTGGACCAAGAGCGTTGGCAATACTGAAGGCAATCGCAAGATCTGCCGACGTTAATGACGTCTGCAGGAGACTGCCGATACGTTCTGCAAGCGGAGACGCAAATACAGACCAGGCATAGATGGAACCTGCGAACAGATTGATGATGCAGCTCACCAATAGAAGAAGCCACCTTTTTTGGTCAAGAGTCATGATGATTTATAGAGAACCCCAGTAATAGAGCTGACGCATCAATTGCCGCCTAATCGGCAAGTACGCGCGCGAGTGCTTCTTCAAGAGCAAATGCCGTTTTTTTGGCATGATCGACCAAAGCATCGATCTCAGCTTTAATACGCGCAGCTTCCTGCTGAGCACGGAGAATGCCTTTTGCTACGAGTTCCGGATTGGCACTGCCGACTGTCGCGCGAGCGGCAACGATGCCAGCTGGGTCCAGAGCACCAAGGAATGCTTTTTCACTAAGCGGAAATGAATCCGGGATATCACATGCATTCTGAAGCGTGCTGCGCCACTCGAGCCAGAGAGACTTTGCTTCTTCATAGTCAAGTTCGGGGGGAGTCGTTCCTGCAGCTCGAGCTCGAGTCACGAGATGACTGGCAAAATGATGAGCATTTCTAAAATCGACGCGGCAGCGGACAAGTCTGTCAGCAAGTTCTTGCGTGCAGGTCCAATCTGCATTGAGTTCAGCCAATGCACGCTTTCTGTCGACGACAAGCTCGCGAACAATACCAGCAAAGGTGCGCAGTGTTATGCAGGCATCATCAGCAAGCGCCTCCAACACTTGAGCATCTCGCACATCAGCCATGCCGAGCTGAAGATTCTGAATACGTAACATCACCCCCTGCGCCTCACCGATGACCAGTCCGGCATCTCGGCGGCAATCATTGATTAGCCCGGGATTGCGTTTCTGCGGCATAGCGCTCGAACAATAAACCCCATTCGAACTTTCCCATCGGATCCAGGGATGCGGGTCGGCATACTGGATCATAAAATCGGCGAGGAATGCATTGACATGGAGCATGACTGCCGAGATGATCTGGGACATCTCGAGCGGCAGATCGTTACCGGCACACTGACCGACATCGAAAGCATTTGTCAGCGGGCGGGAAAAACCCAGCAGCTGCGCCATGCGCTCAACATTTAACGGCCACCCCGTACCGTTGCAGACGCAAGCCCCCATAGGCGAGACGTCGTAGCGGCGGATGCATTCGAAGATCCGGGCCGCATCTCGCGTGAAAACCTGATGCTGAGCCAAAAGATAATGGGAATAAAGCGTAGGCTGAGCTTGGACACCGTTCGTATACGCTGGCACAAGCGCACCATCCTCGCGGCGGGCAACTTCAAGCAACGCACAATCAACCTCATGAATCGCATCGAGCAAACGCATAAGCCGAGCAATATTGAGGCCAGCATTTGCTGTGGCAAGAATATCCTGAGAGGAGCGGCCTACATGAAGAACACTCGCCTCCATGCCGACGAGTTTCAAGACTTCAGGCTCAAAAGTAATGTAGAGCCCAGGACGAACCGCATTCGGCTTTGCAGCTTCGTCGCGCAAAGTATTCAACGCCGTCAGAATGCGCCGAGCAAGGGGCTTCTCCAATAGCCCTTCTTCAACATTCGAAACGATCGACGCACGGTTAATCATCTGCAGCCAATCATAGGTATCTAAGCGATGAATTTCGCCGGATTCTTCTCGTGCGCTTGGTGCGGGAACCCGTCCCATATGCATGCCCAACATTTTTATTTTCCTATTTTTTATTCTGTTTGGATAATGAGATCAATGCTTTGCCACAATGCTTTTGACCATTCGGAACGGAGATATGTCAGCTCAGAAATGAGAAACACAAATCTCCGTTCGTCAGCGTTCTAAATATTGTTAGATTACCAACGGTGCATCATGCCAACGATAAATTCGTGGGCAGAAATTTCTTTTTTCTGCCAATCTGCGTCCTGCCAGAAATAGCCGCCGATACCGTAGAGAGAGGTGCGTTTGCTGAGGGAATATTGGTAACCCAAACCAAAATTCACGCGGTTCAGTTTGTTCTGGCTTTCCAAATTTTGATTTTTTGCAGCTGCATACCCGACGGAAGTCATAACCTTGCCGCCAACGGCTCTAAAATCCACGCCCGTTGAGAATGCCCACGCTTCGAACCCTTTCTGCGGTCCCTTTGAACCCAGAGCGAGCGGAGCGACTTCTTTAGTGGAGTACCCGCCGATCCAAGGCATGTTCTTCAGGTACTGCACCGTCCCAAAGAGTCTGAAGACATCGAAGTTATAGTGTCCGCCGACAAATACTTTGTAAGCATCATTGGCATAAGTAGCTTCAGGCTTGGGCGCACTGCTCGCGGCATCAAGACAATCCACTGTGGCTGCGAGGTAGTACTTTCCGCCCTCCATCGATGCGCCGACAGCCCACCAGCGATTCGTTTCAGACGACCCTTCTCGGCCATTGTCGGGTGCCGACTTGAAGGAGTATTGAGCATGAAGCCGAACACCGCTAAATGACGGAGAAATATAGTGAATCATGTTGTCGTGACGCGCTGCAGCCAATGTCCCCGCAAATTTCCAGCCGCCCGTCATATTTCCCCAGCCAGCGCCGAAAGGATTGACCTTGCTGTTGAGAATGCCAGTTGTGCCTGAACCGGTAGAGAGTGCCGGCATACGGCCAAATTTAACGAGCCCCCAAGTCTTTGACTCAACCCCAATGCTCGATTCGCGTTCAAACAAGGGCTTTACGGAACCGCCGTAAAGTGTGCCGTCGTCTGCCAGGAAACCGGATTCAAGGTGAAAAAGCACTCGTACATCGGCGTTGATTTGTTCGGACCCCTTGATGCCCCACGTTGACACATTCCCTGAACCTTGCGTGAAGCTGCGTTTCGTTTGTGCTTCAGCAACGTACCCATCCTTATCCACATATTGAGGAGCATTAATGCTTTGCCCTGCAGGTCCGCCCATGCCGGCATTGAGATCTTCATGAAGGTAAGCAAGCCCCTGATCAAAAAAACCGAACATCTGAATATCGCTGGCAGAGGCCGAGAAAACGGTGCTGCAGAACGCAGCGATGAGCACGCGTTGGATACGATGATTTTTCATGATTTTGAAATCTGTTTGAGGTGAGAAAACTTAAAGGGATCGATGAAGGAGCGGGACAATGCCGGAAACAACCTGCGTTTTAAGACCGCGGTTTTGAGCTGCTTGAGTTCCTTCGTATGTCGTGAGCAGTGTTCCAGTGCCCGTCTGCAGAACACGATTTAAGAGAACAAATCGACCATTAACAATCGTGTAGACGGCCTGATGGCTAGTCGGGTCATAAATGGTCAGATCGGCATCCATGCCGGCAAGCAGCCTTCCTTTATTTTTGAGACCGAGCATTTGTGCAGGCAGCAAGGAAGTTTTGCGGGCGAATTCAATCGTTGTCAGTGCGCCTAATTCAACAAGAGACAGACCGTTTTGAAGGATGACATTGCGCGGAATGCCCCCGCCGTCAGTACTGATGGCATCCACGAGGAAAGTCCTGTCCGGACGTTTTTGTGAGGCGAAAAAGACGCGGGATTCAAGCGGGTTGACACCGTCAAACGACCCGTCGCAATGTTCACGATGAGCCCTCAGGTAAGCGACTGCATCGGTACCCGTAAGCAATGTGATTTCGCTCTGATTGGGAAAGAGCACTGCAAGCCGCCCAGCCCGAATCGCAGCTTCTATGCCGGATGCTGAAGATTCAAAACCAAAGCGAGTCAATGTTCCGGCAGTAATGGCTGAGCGCGGTTTGCCGGCAGCATCACAGTCAAGCGGTGCCCCATTTCTCGCTGAGAGGTAGCTCTCTGTCGTAAATTCGGGATGTTCGAGAATAACTTTCTCGGCAATGGAGCATTCCTCAAGCACTGGCCTGACGCGCCCCCGACAGTACGCGTTGACGTGCGGCAGATGCAGCGGATGACCCGCAGCGATTTCCGCCGCTTCCAGCAATCCCTCAATATCGGAACCTTTCTCTGTAGTACCCACATGCCAAGCCATATAGCAGTGGGAATCATCAGCCGTTTCCACCATGCGGTGCGAGGCCTCAGGCGTGAGCGGAAAATGTCCGCCCAGAAGCTTGACACCGAGCGCACCGCTGCGGCGTGAAAGATTGATGAAGTTCCTCAGTTGCTCTCGGTCAGGATTGTTTCCAGAGATATTTCGGCCAGGAAGAATCGCATTGAGGGCAGCAACGTTGATGCCTACATTTGCGCAGCTGAATTCATCGAGAAGTTTCTCAATGGGTCCAGACATATCGAGCGCAGTTGTGACGCCTGCTCGTGCGACCATGCCGTAGCTCAAGGGATTAATACCAAGATGCACATGCGTGTCGATGATGCCGGGCTGAAGAACCAGACCGCTGCAGTCGATGGTCGTGCAGGCTGAGCCAATGGCTTCAACGATGCAGCCGCCTTCGACGGCAACGTCCCCCGTCCTTAGAGAGTCAGCCTCCGGATCGGCGATTAGAGCATTGCGCAGAAGAATGTCATGCATGATGACGTCTCCTATCAAAAATGTTCTCAATCAGACCAGAATGAAGGCAGACGCAATGAGCGCTACAAGCATTCCTGGGATCAATCGCTTGGCGACAGCCAAAGGATCTGCACTGGCCATACCGGCCACGATGATGATGGCGCCGGCGAGCGGACTTGCTGTGCGGCCGAATTGACCCGCAAGGATCGCCAGCAGACCGAGGGAATGAGACTGCATGCCGAAGTGAGCCGCTTCGGGCGTGATCGACTGGTTAAAAGCCCAAATTGCCGCCTCACCAGACCCCGTACCGAGCGCCATCAAGAAAGGTCCAAAAGCAGCCCCCCAACGCGCGAATTCATTCGACCCCTTGAGAAACTCGATGAAGGCAGTTACGGCCCCCGTAGCCTGTAGCCCCGCAGCAAAAACGCCTGCAGCAACAATGAGGCCGATGACTTGAGAGCGTATCCCGTGCCGCATCCCTTGAAAAACGCCTTGGAGATTTCGCCTGGATTCATAAGCGTTACGGCGGAGATAAAAACGAGACCGATCAGCATGGCAGCAACCACATCGATACCCGCCTTTGGGAAACTAATAGAGGCGACCAAGAGGACGATCAGAGGGACCAGAGGAGCCACAGCCTTGAGCGGCTGGACTTTGAAGGCGGATTCTTGCTGACCGGCATCGGACTTAGCAGCCGCATCTTTTGCTTCTGCACCCGCAAGATGGTCCTTATTCTTCACGATCATAATGGCGGAGTTGACAATCACCGAAAGCAGAACGAGACCGACGATGTAGGGAGCAGCCCAGATAATGAAGGCCATAAGATCCATCTCGGCCATCTTGGCGACGTAGATGTCATGCGCACATCCGGGATTAAGCAGCAAACCAGCCATTGTGCCGCCCCCCACGGCCGCTGCCGCTGCCGCCGGTCGGATGCCGGCACGCAATAAAAGCGGAATAAAAGTCGCGCCAGCCGTTGCAGCTGTGCCCGCTGCCGACATGATCGCAATATTGATGAGGAACGTCAGAATCGTGGCCGCAGGAATCAGCAGTCCGCCAAGCTTTTTGAGCGGAGCGGCTACTGCAGCAACGAGGTGCTGATCACATTTAGAGGCCTGAACAGCAAACGCAAAGCCCATTGCCGAGCAAATAGCAGGGACGAGCGTGATGTTCGTCATTCCTTTGACGAAAGCTCCGAAAGCTTTCATGGGCGCTCCCGAAGCGCAGCAAAGAATAAAGCCTGCAACGATGAGAAGCATGCGTGTCTCGAGACGCTTAACAAGTCCGAAAACAATGAAAACAATGGACGCTATCGCTAGCCAGATTTGCCAAGTCATGATCGGGGTCCTTGGGTTTTAAAACACTGAAGAAGGTTGTTTATGAACTTCTGGGTGAGAGGCTGATCGGAGGAGGTCTCATCCTGAAGGTGTAGTTTGAAGCGTTCACACCAACAAAGAAAGGCAACAAACAACTACTATTCATTGCGTTTCAAGCAATAATTAACGATATAAACCCTCACAGCAAACTCGTTAATATTGAAATATCAATATTTTTATAGTTGTGCAGATAGCGTCCAATCATTGCGTATATCGCAACGATCAAGGGTTAAACCTAGTTCTTTTGACGGAGACAACTGATGGCCAGAACTGACGACTTAAATGTTTGGCGAATCTTCTGCGAAGTCGTTCAAGCTGGAGGCGTGAATGCTGCCTGCGATGTACTTGAATGCGAACCAAGTACCGTGAGCCGTGCGCTCAAGGCAATCGAGACAGAAATAGGGGCTCCCATTTTTCTGCGTGAAGGGAGACATTTAAAACTTACGGAATTGGGAGCTCGAGCGTACGATAAGGCTACAAAACTTCTGAATGTCCATGAATTGATGATCCAGGATCTAAAGGGAGATCAAAATGCCCTGTCCGGCACAATTCGTTTAGCTTCGCACTCAGGCATCAGCTCCATTGAAATCACGCCGCATCTCATTGAATTTCGAAAAACCTATCCGGATATCACACTTGAGCTGCATGATCTCACCAAGCAGATTCCCGAGATTTTTCATTTAGCGGATACCCCTCCGATACATCTGGCTGCGGGCTATGGGCCGAATCGCCCAATCGATGGACTCGTTGCTCGATATCTTGGTGAAATGCCTTTTCTCTGCTGTGCATCACCGCTCTATCTTGAGCGGTTTGGTGCACCGCACCATCCGAGCGAATGCGTGAACCACATCGGCATCCTCATCAATTCTCCAACTCGAGTAGCAACTCAAGAACTTATCCGTGATGGGATTGCTTATCCGCTTCGATGGAAGAGCTCAATGTCCTTCAAAAATTTAATGGCCGTACGAACGGCCGCTGTGCTTGGTGCGGGCATTGTTCCGGACCTCCCGCTCTTTCATGCTGTTGAGGCACTCCGATCTGGTCAGCTAAAAACGATCCTTGAGGGATGGCGCTGCCCACCTGCTTCCTGCTTTATTTATGCGACACAGGAAGCCTATGAAAAAAGACGGGTACGTATTCTTTTTGACTGGCTGGCGGAATGTGAACAAAAGACACTTGATAAATTACGCCAGGAATTTCCTCAGTTCTATGGTTAATTACACATTTTAGATTAGTGCCTATAACGAATACATCCGCAAAAAAAAACGCCAGATGGAGCACTTTGCGTTAACTATTTAATTTTTTAGATCGAAATCTGTCACTTTCCGCGCCAAATCTTCTCACCTTCATTCGTACCGAACTGTGAACCTTGAAGTCAAACTGAGTTAATTACTGCATTTCGCAAAAAAGCTCCAGCCGTCTTCCGAGACTCCCGTCACGGACGGTCGGTTTTTCCACAGCGCGGCGAAGGACCGCTTCAGACCCAAAAACATCTACCGTTCGCTTAGTGCGGGTAACAGCCGTATAAAGGAGCTCTCGGGTTGCAAGTTCAGACGTGCGCTTCACCGGCAAAAGCACCGCTACGCGTTCGAATTCCGAGCCTTGGGATTGATGAATCGTCATCGCCCAGGCAACGTCAAACTGCGGCAGGAGCGCAACTGGGAGTTCCAGATTCGTATCGCCGAAATAGACCGTGAAACTCACTGCCGGTCCCTGACGATCCGGCCGATCTTGACGCTCAGGCGAATCCCCCGCATCCTCATCCCCGACAACAGCAGACGAATCGTCCAAGTCAGCCGTCGGGGCATCGAGTTCGAGCAATTTAGGCAGCACGATGCCGACGTCGCCGTTATGAACGCCTAACCCCTCATCGTTGCGCCGCACAATAATCACCTCGCCCGGATAGTGTCCCCCGCCGAATACCCCTTCAGAAAGCGGCCAGACACTTCGTATGCGCTGATCTGCATAATCATTCACGGCCTGCACGCTCATTGCACCATGCCGCTGCGCAGCAAGCGCACGAAAGCCCGAGAGACAAAGCCAAAGCTTTTGGCGCAGGCTTTCCCACTGCTCCTTCGTTGTGCCCGCCAGATACGCTGCTCGACATTCCGACAAAACGCTGGCATAGCCTTCGAGCTCACGGTTCAGCCAACTGCGCACCGGTGCAGTGAGCCCTGTGCGGCTGAAGATTTCGCGCTCACGCTTTTGTTCGTCAGTTGCTTTTGAAGTGAATACTCCCTTCTGTAATTCCACAAGTCCTGCAGTATGAAGTGAAGCACTCTGCAAAGATTTATCGGCATTAGCTTCTGCCGAGGCAAAAGCGACCAGCACGTTTTGAAAAACCTCCGCTTCCGGCAGCCCTGCATTGACTCCCTGATGATTAATCGCCGCTGCCAGCTGGCCGATGGGAGTGTCTTTCCCAAAGCGCCAGCTCTTCACCAGCTCTACGACTGCCCCCATGCGCGCAAGGGCTCCCTTGCCGTCAGAAATCTCCGCGAATACAGCCCCAGGCCCCACGGCAGCGAGTTGGTGCTTGTCGCCCAAAAGAATGACACGCGCTTCGGGTGAAACCGCCCGCATCAGGCGAACTGCCAGATGAATATCCACCATAGAAGCCTCATCCACCACCAGCACATCCGCGGGAATGGGATTCCCGATGCCCGGGGCAGAACCGGCGGCAGTGGGCGATGCCAGCCATTTGTGAATCGTCCGTGAGCGAATCTGCTTCTCAGCATCCAGCAGAAGTGCATCGTGCTGCAAAACTGCCTGCAGTGCGCTCAGCCCTTTGGCTGCATTGTTCGCGCTTGACTCGAGCGACTGCTGCATGCGGCCCGTCGCTTTGCCCGTCGGCGCCGCCAATGCAATGCGAAGCGTTGGATTTTTCCGAAGGAGACACTCCAAAATTTGCGCCACCGTTGTCGTCTTGCCCGTGCCGGGACCGCCCGAGACCACCATCAGTCTGCGTTTAAGCGCCGTTGAAACCGCAAGCCGCTGCTGTTCATCAGCGTGAGCTCGGCCTGTTACCTCCGCAATCAACGCGTCATCCGGCTGGCCGCTTTCAGAGACAGAAAACGCCTCATCAGCAGCGGCAAAACGCGCCAAGGTGCGCGCAAGAAGGAGTTCCTCCAACGCCAAGCGTGCGAAATAAATGCGTGTTTGCGCAAATGTCGGTGCCTCATCGACAATCAGCGGCGCAATGAGCTGGGTTGGCGCTGTCTCATCCGAAGTCTTCCCGAGTCTCGTCCCAGCTGCAGAAATGAAATCCTGAAAATTCTGAGCGAGTCCGACAGCCTGCAGATCTTTCAGCCCAGTCTTTAGGACTTCAAACGCCTGAGCGAGGTGCATCTCCGTCTCTTCTGGTCCTTCCGCCGCCTCTGCGGCATCAGGCATCAGCCCTTTGACCGCGTCGAGCGCACGCACGCAGACGCTTCCCTGCCGCTCAGCATTGGCAAAAGCAAGCGTCAGCCCCATCATGGCCTGACGGGCGGCTTCTGTCACTGTCACCGTCCCGATACGTTCCGCCGCCCGCAGAAGAACCGCTCCCAAACCCGCTATGCCGCCCTGCGGGAGCTCATACGTGCTGTCGGCATTAGGCATCATGCTTTTATCCATTTTTCGGGTCCTTAGGCTCTGCCCGCAAAAAGATCATCCATGCGCCGAATCACCTCTGGACGCACCGGATCGAAAACAATACCCTGAGGGTTGGCCGCTGTCGTCGTGCCGGCCCGTACGCCTCGAAGAAACACATAAATGGCGCCGCCAATCATTTCGTCGCGCCAATGTGTGCCGAGCCGCACTTGGAGGAAACGCCGCAAAGCCACCCAATAGATCAGATACTGCAGGCGGTAAAGATGCACATCCATCTCAGCTGACATGGCTTTTTCGGTGTAGCCGGAAGCTTCGGGCGAAATTTTGTTGCTCTTCCAGTCCAGCACGTAAAAGCGCCCGCCTGCACTAAAGGCCAAGTCAATAAACCCTGTCAGGAACCCCTTGAGATCTTCAGGCCGAAGCGTCCCGAAATCGTATTTGGGATCCATGGCCTTGAGTTCACTGACGAGCCGTTCGGCAGTCAGCGAGGCGGAAATCGGAATGAGAAATTCAAGTTCCGCCGACCTTGCCGATTTGGGCACGTCTTTGAGCGTCACGCCGGGCGCCACCTCCGCATTGAGAAGATCTCGGATCATTGCGGCCGCTCCCGCGGCTGCTGAGGCCGCCTCCTTTTCGGGAAGCGACAAATGCTTTTCGACCTCACGAACCGTCAGAGCCAGACGGGCTGCGGCGGCTTTCTCATCATCGCAAGCCATCAGCGAAAAGTCGGCGCGCTCCATCATTTCATGCAGACAGGTGCCGGCCTGCGCCCCCTTGGGAAAGGACAGAATGTCATCGACGAGCGGCGGTTTTTCGGCCTGTCCGTACCAGGTTGAAAACCCTGGCCCGTCGTCCTCAGCCATGCGGGTAATGCCCGTAAAGCTCGAGGTTCGCCATTCACTGCGCCGAGTCTGTGACTGAGCAGTCGTATAAGACTCTCCGACGGTCCGCTGCGTCAAGAGGGAGGATTGTGCGCCGGCAGCTGCAGCACCCAATTCGGTAAAACGAAAGAGCGGCGTGCCTGAGGACGACTGAAGTCCCGCCAAGCGTTCGACCGCAGGCAGGATGTCCGCTCGCGACGGCGTCAGTTGACCCGTCAAGGCTCGGAAGAGATGTGCCTGAGCGGTACTGCTGTGCCATTGATCCGGATTAACAGCACTTTTAATCCGCTGTTCGCCGATGATGCAGAGATGCCGCACAGCTCGCGTCATGGCGACATACATCACTCGGACTTTTTCTTCATATTCAGCCTGATTCACCCGCTGATCGGGTTTTTCTGCCTCAAACCGCACCTCAAGGCATCTTTGCGCGGATCGCTTTGGATCATCCGTTCGAGACGTGCAGCGCGCATGGGTGCCAATGCTGCCCGACTGCGTGTACGGCAGAAACACAATCGGATACTGCAGCCCTTTGCTCGAATGAATGGTTTCGACAAGCACAAGGTTGGCATCGCTTTCGAGCCGCTCGCGATTGAAGTCACTGACGGGACGCTTAGCCTCTGCCGCGAGCCATGCTGCGAGTCCGGCAGGCGTAGGAATGATTCGGGCCGCGCCGTGAAGCAGCTCCAGCAGATGGCGATAGTTTGTCAGTGTGCGCTCACCATTGGCTTGCGGCAGCAACCGCTCTGCAGTTCTGCAAAAAGTCATCAGCCGCTCGAGCGCTGCCGCGGGACCGACTGTCCCCCAATTGCGCGCACCGTACTCGAACTCGCCGCGCAGTGCAATGCGCCTTATTTCGTCGCGCTCTTGATCGTCGAGACAGGCGAGGTCGTCGCCAATAAGCCGCGTCGTCCGGGCTGCGCGCAGCAGCTTCAAATCGCCGGGCGCTGCAAAAGCGCTCAAAATCATGCCGATTTCACAAGCTTCGATGGTATTGCAGACATTCTGGTCACAGCGAATCCGCACTCGCACGCCGCGGTGTTTAAGCACTTCAGCGGCCGTCAGTCCCTCGTCATGCGTACGCACCAAGACTGCAATGTCGCCCGGGAGCACTCCGCGCAGCCGTTTGCCGTCCTTTTCCGCCACGGCTAAAGAGGCTTCTTCGTCAGCACAGGGCACCAGAAGCTCCCCGCGCCGGCCAGCCTCGATCATTGCCGTAATCCGATCGGCCAATACAATGCCCTGCTGCTGCCGACGTTCCTCGGCCGTTTGTGCTGGCGTCTCCTGCCAGCTGCTCACCCATTCAAACGGCACCGCATCCATGATGGTCCCGTCAGGGCGTTTTTGCATGAGCGGCAGATTTTTCGGCGACGACTCCACTTCAAGATAAGCGAGATCTTCGCGCAGGAAGGGATTCGGAGCGGTACGCCAAAACGCGTTGAAGGCTCTGACCAAATCAGGGCTCGAGCGGTAGTTGGTTGTCAGTGCATAGACGCCTCGGAACCGACCGCTTCCGGCCGTCTGATAAAGCGCCTCCACATCGCGGCGTGCCCGCAGGTAGGTTTCCAAATCGGCACCGCGAAAGCGGTAGATGGCCTGTTTAGGATCCCCCACGAACCACACGGGGTGCGGTTCGCGCTTACGCAGAAAGAGGCGTCTGATGACCGCGTACTGAATAGGATCGGTATCCTGAAATTCGTCCACCAACACCACGCTGAAGGCGCTGCGGATACTCTCGGCCAAGCGTTCGGCCTGCGCCCGGGATTCCGCATCGGCAGGATCTCCCCGCAGGCGTTCGTAGAGCTCAATCAAAAGATCGTCGAAGGTCTTTACCCGTGCTTCGCGTTTTTTCTGTGCCAAACGCTTGGGCGCTTCCTTCACGAAATTTTGAAAAGCAGCGGCAAGCTCCGGCGACTCCGGCAGCGAAACAATCGTGCTCGGCACCAAATCGTCCGGCGCAGCCATCAGCTGCTTGAGTATTTCAATCCATTTTCCCGGGTCACTGATCGCTGCGCGATCTTCGCGTTCGCGGAGCTGCAGCAGTGAGGTACGGATGAATTCATTGACCACATCTTCCACGAGATCGTCAACGTTTTCAACCAATTCAAAACCGATCGAACTGCCCGAGGTGAATGCTCGGTCTTCGAGCACCTTTTGACAGAAACCGTGAATAGTGAAGATGCCGGCATTGTCGAATTGAGCAAGCGACTCCCGCAGACGGCTCACAATGACCGCGGGATCCCGCCCCTGCTCTGCCCAGAGAGCGCGCTGCTCGAGCAATACGGCGTCAACCGCAGAGTCAGCAAACGTCCCGGTCATCAGACCGTGCATAGCCGAGAGATGCGACTGGATACGAGCTTTCAGTTCTGCTGTGGCCGCTCGAGTAAAGGTCATGATGAGCATTCTGCTCACCGAAACATCTTCTTCCGCAACAAAACGCAGCACGAGATGCTTGATCGAAAAAGTTTTCCCCGTGCCGGCAGAGGCTTCGAGCAAGGTCGGACGCATCAGCGGCGCACGAAGCATGTCAAAGGACGAATCGTCCGATGAGTCTGCCGCAGGCGCCTCACCCGCGTCTGACGCGAAATCCATTTCATCGGCTTCTAAGTACGCTGCCGTCTGCTCATCGGCCGTGACGCTCTCAGCCTCCGCACAAAGCTGCGTCCAGTCCGTTTCTGCCGTCAGGTGTTCAGCCGGCATCTCTGCGCAGAGCGCTTCATCCTTTTTTGCCATAGTCGTTCTCACAGCGATCCCGCATTAGTCAGCATTCCTTGAACAACGCTCTCGAGCGCGGAAAGGTCTCCGACCTTATAAAGGCCTTCGAGCGCCTTCTCTAAGTGTTCGGCGTAAGCCTCAGCCTGCGCTTGGTCAGATCGGAAGAGCACACGTCTGAACTCCAGTCACCCGTCCAGAGATCGTATGCCGGCTTCTGCTTGAAAAAAAAAAAGAAGAGGCATAATTTTTGAAAATCTATAGAGGACG
>ENA-USZK01000882-USZK01000882.1-human-gut-metagenome-genome-assembly--contig:-NODE-882-length-14039-cov-5.343146_pt1 | contig 14039 bp, 10 predicted proteins | sample MGYA00250043_ERZ773534 | MGnify/ENA primary metagenome ERZ773534 (study PRJEB29103, sample SAMN06112056) | human gut metagenome | biome: human gut; feature: ankylosing spondylitis patient; material... | reverse complement strand
TACGCCCCATCTTCAGGTTCATCGCCACCGGATTACGCTTGTAGCCGAGTCGTTTTGCCTCCTCAATCACCATCTCGGCACTGGAGGAGACGCTGGACGTGATCGGCGGCTACTACGACAACGAGGTGTCCGTCACCACCGCCCGGCTGCTGGCCGTGCTGGAGCCGGCCATCACCATTGCCCTGGCCGTGCTGGTGGTCCTGCTGCTGCTGGCGGTCTATCTGCCCATGTTCACCCTATACGGCGGCATATAACCAAGGTATCATTTCCGCGCGCAACGCCGCGGGACGATATAGAACTACAAACAGAAAAGGAGAAACTACCCATGCTGAAAAAACTCAACAACAAAAAGGGCTTCACCCTGATGGAGATGCTGATCGTTGTCGCCATCATCGCTGTTCTGGTGGCCATCGCTATCCCCGTGTTCAACGGCGCTCTGACCAAGTCCAAGGAGGCCGCCGACGTCGCCAATGTCCGCGCTCTGTACGCCGAGTGGCAGGTCGGTATCCTGACCGAGAACAAGGACATCCCCACCGACAAGGATACGTTCCTTGCCGGTCCTGACAAGAACGGCAAAACTGAATTCACCTTCAATTATGCTGATGGCGAAAATGCTAAGCTCACGTACACTAATGGCAAAATTGAGTACAAAGCTACCAAGCTGGCTGATGCGAATGGTAACAAGACCTACACTTGGACTCTGGGTCAAGAAAATAGCTAAATGATCCCCCGCCCCGGCTGTGCCGGGGCGGGGACACCCGCAACGACACAAAGGAGCCTGTTCCCATGCTGTACGCCGCCCCCGCCATCACCATATACAGCTGCTGCATCGCCGCCCTGCTGGGCGCCTGCATGGGCAGCTTCCTCAACTGCGCCGCCTGGCGCATCGTCCATGGCGAGAGTGTCCTCCGCGGCCGTTCCCACTGCGACGTCTGCGGCCATGTGCTGGCGCCCCGCGACCTGGTGCCGGTGTTCAGCTATGTGTTCAGCCATGGCCGCTGCCGTTACTGCGGCGCGAAGCTCTCCCCCCGCCACGCGGCGGGTGAAGCGGTGGCCGCGCTGGTGTTCGTGTCGCTGCTGCTGCGCTATGATATCTCCCTCCGGACCCTCGAAGCCTGGGCCGTGGCCTGCCTGCTGCTGGCCTGCGCCTTCGCGGACCTGGAGGGGTACATCATCCCCGACCGCTTTATCGCGGTCGGCGTTGTGCTTTTTATCGTCACCCTGTTTTTTGTCCCGGACCCGGGCAAACGGGCGCTGGACGGCCTCATCGGCGGCGTCGCCGTGGGCGGCGGCGTCCTGCTGCTGGCGCTGCTGATGGAGAAGCTGCTCCGCCGCGACGCCATGGGCGGCGGCGATATCAAGCTGCTGTTTCTCACAGGGCTGTTTCTGGGCTGGCAGAAAAACCTGCTGTGCCTGCTGCTGGCCTGCGTCGTCGGCATCCTATGGGGCCTTGTCCGCGCCAAGCGCGGACAGCAGGGCCTTCCCTGGGGCCCCGGCATCGCGCTGGCCGCCTGGTGCGCCGCCCTGTTCGGCCAGAACCTTATCGACTGGTACCTTTCCCTGCTGTGAGCCCCCATCTCCAAGAAAGCGAGGTATTCTGTTTTGAAGAAGATCGTTGGCATTGATATCGGCGGCAGCAGCGTCAAGCTGGCCTACTTCGCCGGCAGTACGCTGAAAAAGGCCGCCATGGCCCCCCTGCCGGACAACATGGTGGCTGACGGCAGGATCTTGTCCATGGACGCCATGGCGGACTTCCTCCGCCAGGCCGCCCGGGACAACGGCATTCCCCTGACTAACGCCGCCGTGGTCCTGCCCTCCACCGAGGTCTTTACCCGCGAGCTGACCATGCCCGCCATGACGGAGCAGCAGCTGCGCTACAACCTGCCCTATGAGTTCCGCGACTTCCTTACGGACGAGAAAAGCAAGTACTACTTTGACTACTCCATGCGCGACATTCTCCGCGACCAGGACGGCTATCCCACCGAAATGACGCTGCTGGCCTGCGCCATGCTCAAGGAGACGGCGGAGCGCTACCGCGCCATGATGCGCCGCGCCGGCTTCAAGCTGCAGGTCCTCACCCCCAGTGAGTGTGCCTACGCCGGCGTGCTGGCGGCCTACTACCGCCGCACCGGCCTGCCCCAGCGGGATATGTGCATCGTCAACCTGGGCTACACCGCCGCCTATCTCTACATCTACCGCGGCGCCTTTTTCGAAAGCCGCCGGGAGATCGACCTGGGCCTGAACCGTCTGGAGCAGCTGGTAGCGGAGCACTGCGGCGTGGATATCCATGTAGCCCACAGCTATGTGCTGCAAAACTACAACGACGTGCTCTCCTCCGACTATGCCCAATCGTTTTACGCCCGCATCGCCGTGGAGGTGATGAAGGCCGTCAACTTCTTCAACTACAACAACCGGCAGCAGGAGCTCACTGACCTGTGCCTGTGCAGCGGCGGCTGCAATATTGGCCCCCTGCGTCAGGCGCTGGCCGAGACCACTCACCTGCACCTGCACACCGCCCAGGAGCTGCTGGGCGACGATGTGGCCCTGGATGAACCGTGGATGTATCTCCGCGCCATCGGCGGCGTGGACGAGGGACTGAGAGGAGGTCTGCAATGATCGCGGAAAAGAACGGTATCACCGTGGATACGCGCACTGCCGCGCCCGCGCGGAAAATGATAAAGTGCCCCCAGAAGACCGGCATCAACCTGAACCTGCAGGAGGACCGCCAGCGTGACCGCCGGACCCTGCTCATTGGTATTCTGGCCATTGCGGCGCTGGTAACCGTTGTGGTCAACTTCGGCGTGCTCCAGCAGTACCGCCGTCTGGACAAGGCCCAGGCCGACTATGACCGCGTCCACACCCAGTATGTGAGCGCCCAGGAGGCCCTGTCCGACTACGACCGCGTCCTGCTGGAATACCGCACCTACTCCATGGACTGGATGACCGCCGCCGGCAGCGAGGACATCCCCGCCGCCGTGGACCGTCAGGCTGCCCTGGATCTGCTGGAGCAGGAGATGCTCAGCCATGGCTCCCTCACGGCGCTCCAGATCACCCAAAACACCATGAACGTGGATATGTCCGGCATGACCCTGGACCAGATCTCCGCCATGTTCGCCCGCCTGCGCCTCTCCCCCATCGCGGACAGCGTCTCCCTCAGTGTCGCCTCCACGGAGGAGGGCAAGGCCGCCACCATCATGGATTTCACCGTCCGCATCGAACTGCGCCAGCCGGAGGAGGTGTCTCAATGAACCGCGAGCTTACCAAGCGGGAAAAGACCCTGCTGCTGGTCCTGGTGGTGCTGGTGCTGGTCCTGGGCTACTGCAAGCTGTTTCTGGAGCCCATCGACCGCCAGATAACCTCCTTCCGCACCAACACCGACATCGAGCAGGCCGAGCTGGACACCGACCGTGTCCGTCTGGCCCAGCTGGAGCAGATGCAGCAGGCTATTGCCGCCATCAAGGCCTCCGGCCAGGAGCGTGCCCTGCCCCAGTACGACAACGACCAGGCCCTGATGACCGAGCTGGACAAGCTCATGGCCGCCACCCTGCAATACGAGGTGGACTGCACCGAGGGCACCACCCAGGAGGGCTATCTCGTGCTGCGCCCCGTGACGCTGACCTACCAGACCGCTTCCTACGCCCAGTCCCGCCAGATCATCGACGCGCTGAGCGCCAGCGCCAATGTCAACTTCCTCTCCAACGTAGATGTACAGTATGATGCCAATAAAGCACAGTACAAAACCGTGCTTCACCTCATCTTTTTCGAGCTGATGCCCTGACTGCGTCCCCACCATTTTTCCGCCCGCGTCCCTTTGCGGGGCAGCGTATCGATTGTGTTATGCAAAAAAAGTTCTCAAAACAGAATAATTCCGGCTTTACGCTGTCCGAAGTCCTCATCGCGGTCGCCATTCTGATCGTGCTGATGGGCCTGGCCATGATCCCCATCACCCGCCATCAGCGCGACCTGCGCCAGACAGAACTGGACGCCAAGGCGGAGATCGTCTACCACGCGGCCCAGAACAAGCTGTCCGAGCTGCTGGCCAATGGCCGCATTTCCGACTGCTATGCGGAGGATCTGCAGCCCCTGAACAACACACCGCTGGACGCCGCCGAGAGAAAAACCTCCCTGCACTATGTGACCTCCGCCGCCAAGACCGGCGAAGGCTCCGCCGCCGCGGCCATCCTGCCGAAGGATCAGGTGGACCGCCAGCTGTGGGACAACCATTGGGTGATCGAGCTCGATCCCGCCAGCGGCAGCGTCTACGCCGTGTTTTACAGTGAAAAACCCCTGACCTACGACTTTGACAGCTTCAATCCCCTGCGGTTCCGTGATGGCCGGCTGAGCGCCGGCGCCACCGTGGGCTATTACGGCGGCGACAGTGTGCAGTCCGAGATCACCGGCAAGCTGACGCCCCATATGGAGATCATCAACAAAGAGCAGCTTCTTCTGCGCGTCACCTGCGACACGCCTATGGAGCCGCTGCACTTCTATGTGACCGTCTCCGACGGCGTCCACAGCACCTCCCGCATCGAGCTGACCGGCAGCGAGGTCAAGACCGACTATCTCACCTACACCGCCACCATGGTCCTGGACTCTCTGACGGACGGTATGCGCTTCGGCCAACAGGCCCGCTTCAAAAACAAAAATCTGACCCCCGGCGCGGACCTGACCATCACCGTGGAGGTGACGTGTGAGAACCGTCTGGTGGACTCCGCCTCCGGCACGCTGACCGCCAACAGTCTGTTTGCCGAGGTTCGCGGCGGCGACACCGCCGTTGTTACCTACGCCCGCCACCTGCAAAATCTGGACACGGCCTCCCGCTTGCCCGACAGCATCACCCGCGCCGTGCAGGAGCAGGATATCCAATTTGTCAACGAAAACGCCGACGACGGCTGGGACCGTCTGTACGGCTCCCGCACGTTCACGCCCATCACCAACAGCCGCCTGACCTACTGCGAGAGCAAGGCCACCGTGAACGGTCAGGTCTACCACCCGGTCATTTACGGTCTGACCGTGAACACCACCGGCGACGGCGGTCTTTTTGCCGCCTTCTCCGGCACGCTGAAAAACCTGCGCCTTTGCGGCGCCGACATCACCGCCTCCGGCAATGCCGGCGGCCTGGCCGGCCGTCTCAGCGGCAAGACCGAGATCCTCGACTGTCAGGTGTATCTCAGTCCCACCCGCGACAAACTCAGCACCAAGACCGAACAGGACATCTGGCTCCGCGGCAGCACGGCGGGCGGTCTGGCAGGCCGCTGTGACGGCACGCTGACCATCCGCCGCAGCTTCGCGGCTACCGTGATTCAGGGCGTCCGCTATGCCGGCGGCCTGGTGGGCAATACGGACAGTGCTGCTCTGACTGTGGACCATTCCTACGCGGACTGCTACCTGTACGCCGCCGCCAATAACGGCGTCGCCGGCGGCCTGATAGGCGCCTGCAACGGCCCCGCCAATATCGCCCTGTCCAACTGCTACGCCGCCGGCTTCCAGAGCGCCGGCACCACCGCCGGTCTCTCCGGCGGTGAGCTCTCCGGCGGCGACCGCCTCAAGGCCTGTTACAGTGCCTGCGTCCGCCTGGGCACCGACATGAAGCTGACCTACTCCACCGTCAAGCCCCCCGCTGCCGGCACGGCTCCCGCCGACATAGACGCTGTCTATTACCTGTTCCCCAGCCGGAACGATCTGTCCGGCACCAGCTTCATCAATTACGCCGAATGGAGCGGCCAGAACCGTACCGAGGGTGTCAAGGCCCTGGGTACCGCCTTTACCGCGGAGACAAGCGACACCGTGGCCTACAACCTCATGGACGACATGGGCCTGAGCACCTACTCCTACCCCCGGCTCACCAGTCTGCCCCACTACGGCGACTGGCAGGCGGATTTCGAGTCCGGCGCGCTGGCCTACTATGAAAAATACAGCGACGGCACCTACGGCTTCCTGGGTGCCAACCGCTCCACCCTCCGTTCCGGCGGCACCGTCGTGGACGACGGCTACGGCATGGTCTACCGCGCCCAGCCCACGGACGCCATCACCGTCGCCTATACCCTGGGCGATACGGCACGCACCGCCACCCTGTGGAATTCCATCAAACTCGACAGCGAATACTGGCTGGTACGCCTGCCCGACGAGTTGGTCTATACCAGTGAGGTGTCCCCCGCCTTCTACCGTCAGGTGACGGTGGATGACATCTCCTACTTCTTCAATCCCCACTTCGCCTGCCGCGTGATCCAGGGCGCCGCCCTGCCCAGCGCTCCGGCGGAGGTTGGCATCCGCACGGCCCGTCATCTGCACGACCTGAGCCTGTATTACGATACCTACCGTACCCTGCTGGACAAGACAGCCGTCTTCCGGCAGGAGCGCCCCATCGACTACAACAGCTATGCCCGTCTCACGGTGCACACGCAGCCGCCTATCGGTGCCGCGGACGGCAAGCCTTTCATCCACACCTACGACGGCGGCGGCTATACCATCGCAGCGCCCTCCTTTACCGGCACCGTCAACACCGACGGCACCAGCTATGCCGGTATGTTCGGTCTGAACCGGGGCACCCTGCGCAATATCATACTGCTCACCGCCAATAAGGATCGTACCGTTTCTCTGGAAGGTCAGCTCTCTCTGCAAACCGCCTGCATCGGCGCCCTGACCGGCTGCAACGAGGGCACGGTCTACAACTGCGCCGCCGCGGGCTTCTCCGTGAACGGCGACGCCCGTCACGGCAGTATCCTGTATCTGGGCGGCCTGGTGGGACGCAACAGCGGTACGGTCCGCGCCTCCGGCGTCAGCGCACCGCGCCTTTTCGCCAATAGCCTGTACGCCACGCTCTGCGCCGGCGGCTTCGCGGGCGGCAACAGCGGCGTCGTCCAGCAGTGCTACGCCATGGCCGACATTGAGATCGGCACGATCAACGGCGGCGGCGTGACGCTGGGCGGCTTTGCCGGCAGCAACACCGGCTCCCTCCGCGCCAGCTACTGCGCCACAGCCATGACTTCACCCAATGCGGATATTCACGGCTTTGCCCCCACTGCCGGCGGCGTATCCGGCTGCTGCTACCTCAACGGCGGCACATACCGCTTTGTAGACAGCGTTCACCTGTACCAGTACACGGACAGATCCGGCGCGGCTCCGGTGAACGAGCCGGCCCTGCGCGGCATGAGCACCCGGCTGGGCGGCTTTGGCGCCGTCTCCGCCGCCAATACCTTCCAGCACGATAAGACCCTGGACTCCGCCGGCAAGGCCTACCCCTATCCCGGCATCGTCGCCGGCCACAACGGCAGCCGCGTCCATTACGGCGACTGGGTGACACCTGCCGATATGGGCGTTCTGGGCCTGCTGTACTGGGAATATGAGTCCAAGCCCACCGGCAGCGGCTACTATTTCTCCTCGATCGGTGTCGAGGACGGCGAATACAAGACCAACAGCAGTCTCTGTGTCTCCCATGACGACGGCGGCACCGTCACCGCTTACGGCTACGGTTACTATTGGTCCGCCGGCAGCACCACCGAGCCTGCGCTCTCCACCGGCATCACCATGACCGGCACTCGCTATACCGCGGCGGCCGATGACCTGCACCGGCAGATGCCGGAATTCAATTTCGTCACCTACAAGACCTCCGATAACGGTCTGCACCTGACCAGCGGCACCCAGGCCAACGATGCCTGGACGCTGACCCACGAGGACGCCGCGCTGACCTACACCGTCAGCCCCTTCTTTGCCGACGCCTTCGCCCTGTCCTCCAACAATGCGCCGGGAACGGCCTCCAAGCCCTACCAGGTACGCTCCATAGAGCAGCTGCAATACATTAACTGGAGCTATATCGACAGTCAGGGCAGCACGACGCGCGATGTCACAGGCAGTAATAGTGACTACAAGTATTATCCCTATCTGCAATACACCAACCGCCGCAGCAATGCGCTGCAGACAAAGGCGATGGCGCTGGCCGGCGACAGCACCGGCGGCCCCCGTCCTATCCTCACCTGGCAGCAGACCCACGACCTCAACGGCGCAGGACACGGCACCGCCGCCGACGGCACGGCCGCAAACTACGACTTCCACCCCATTGCCGGCGCGGTGAACAACGGCCAGTTGAACAGGGGCAATGAAACCTATGATCTGACGCTGTACAACTGGTTCGGCGGTATCTACGACGGCGGCAACTACTACATCAAGAATGTGAACATCACCTCCCATTGCTACAACGTGGGTCTGTTCGGCACCACCGCCGGCGCGGAGATCAAAAACATCGTTCTCTACAGCGACAACGACGCCGTTATCCAGCGCAAGACCGACGCCACCCCCGCCTCCGGTGCCACCGGGCCGGAGAATTACGCCACCTCCTACGCCCTGGGCGGTCTGGTAGGCATTGCCTACGACTATGATGAAAACCTGAAGGACAAGACGAAGGTCAGCACCATCAGCAACTGCGCTATCGCCGGCTACACCGTGACCGACAACAGCAAAAACCGGCAGTTCTTGGGCGAAGCCGCCATCGGCGGGCTGGTGGGCGTATCCAGCGCCAATCTGAACAGGTGTTCCGCCGTGGTCAAGCTGAATATCAACTGTACCCACCGCTACGCCAACACCGGCGCCATGAACAAGGCCCAGTGGGGCAACTATGTCCGCGTGGGCGGCCTGGTGGGCGGCGTCCGCTATGATGTGTCGGACTGCTACACCGGCGGCAGCATCACCGTCGCCAACGATCTGCTGAACGAGCGCATCCTCACCGGTGACCGGACCAACACCGCCTTCGTGGATCGCTATGAGTCGACGCCTAAAGCCGTCAAAATGACCCAGGGCGGCGCGGAGGCCGGCCCGGACACCTACGTGTACATCGGCGGCATCGGCGGCAGCGGCTTCTCCGCCACCTTCTCCAACTTCTCCGGCAGCAAGGACGGCCAGCCCACCTACAACAACTGCTACACCTACATGACCTTCCCTGCCATGGAGGGCACCATCACCGGCATCTCCCTCATCGGCAGCATCGCCGACCGCGCCGGTGTGAACGGCGGCACCGCACAGCTGACCATCAACAACTGCTACTACCTGGACAGCAGCGCCGCGATCTACTTCGGCAACCTCCCCACCTTCTACGGCAAGTCTACCCAGTCCAATGGACAGTACACTTACTACTCCCTGTCCACCCTGCTGAACACCGATGCCGCGCGGATGGATATGCTCCGTGGCAAACTGAGCTATCTGTCCAAGTACACCTGGAACACCGGCAGCAGCCCCTACACCATCAACGGCCTGACAGCCCTGAGCTACGAGCAGATGTCCGGCCGTGCGGACATCGACGGAAAGCGCTTCACCGCGCTGCTGAACGGCGGCAGCGACGATGGCAGCTTCCACTGGGTCACCACAGAGGAAAACGGCCAGTCGGCCCACGGCAAATACAGCTTCCCCGGCAGTGCGGCAGCCCTCCGCGGACAGGACTACCCCTTCCCCACCGTATTGACCCAGGGCACCGCCTGCCTGCACTACGGCGAATGGCCCTCCCGCGGTCTGTACTGGAGCAGCGGCGTCCTTTCGCTGGACCGTATCACCACCCCCAGCGTCACACTGTCGCTGCACTTCACCCAGGACACCGACGCTGACGCCGTCCCCGCCATCACCTGCTCCCGCGAGGGCATCGTGGGCGTCTCCGTACCGCAGGCACAGACGCCCCCGGCGGACGTCCTGCACAGCTACGCTGTGACCCTCACCGGCCTGTCGGTCGGCTCTACCGAGGTCTTCGCCACGCTGGGTGACTATACCGCCCGACTGCTGGTGAGCGTCACCTCCACGCTGGACATCTCCGTGGACGGCCTGCCCGGCGATGACTTCTTTGTCGGTGACACCTGTAATTTAACGCTCACCGCCCGCGACAGCCGCGGCAGCGCACTGGATGTCGAATGGACAGTCACGCCCCAGCACGGCAACAGTGTCCTCATGGCCTCTGTTCCCGTTACCAATGCCGACCGTACGGCCTCTGTCACCCTCACCGCCGCTGGTGAGGGTGAGGACCGCACCCTGGTCACCGCCACTTACACCGCCGGCGGCGAGATCTTCACCAGCCAGCTGCCCCTTGTGATCCCCGTCCGTATGCAGGGCGTGCTGGGCATCGCCAACGTCTCCTCTCCGGAAACACCGGCCTATAAGCAGGGCATTATGACCCACGCGGGCGACGCCTTCCTGGCCGACACCTCGGCTCCCCTCTACAACGGCGCCCCCTACACCGACACCCCCGCCTACACCGGCGCGCCGCTGTACCTGTACGGTCAGGGCAGCGCCGCGGACCTGACGGCCGCCAACGAGGACGGAAGCTACCGCTTCACCCTCTCTGCCGCCGCCGTCACCGTGGGCGCCGGCACCGACGCCGTGACTTACGACGCCCTCTCCGGCACGGCAGACTACCGCATCTTTGAGGGCCAGCCCCAGAGCCTGCCGGACACCCTGTTCACCGTCCGGCCCCTGACCGTCAAGGGCAAGAAGGCGGGCCCCGTGACGCTCAAGATCACCCTCAGGGACGCCGAAGGCCGCACGTTCACCCTCTCCATTCCCTACACCCTGACGGAGGAGGACACCCGGGTCACCGCCACCCTCCTGGTGGATGGGCAGGCGCTCCCCCTGTCTGCCCCCTACGGCTCCGCCCCCTCGGTGGAGGCCCTCAGACAGCTGCTGGCGGACCACAACATCCCCGAGGCCGGTATCAGCTGGACGCCGGACATCACCCAGCCGCTGTATGCCGACACGGCCTTCACCGCCGTTCCCAAAATGACGGACAGCGGCAGCGCCCCCACCGTCCCGGACGCCGATATCCCCGCTTCCGGCAGCAAGGACCCGGAGGGCACACCCTCCGACGATCCATCCGCCCCGGACAGCAGCAGCTCCGGCACCGATCCCACGCCCGAGCCGTCACCGGACACCCTTCCATGACCCACCGCAGAAAGGAGGCCCTCCCGTGCACAAACTGAAAAACCAACAGGGCGCCACGCTGATGATGGCCCTCCTTCTGCTGCTGGCGGCCAGTATGGTCAGTGCGGTGATCCTCACCGCCGCCACCTCCTCGGCCCGCCGTCTGGAGAATGACCGGGCTGCCCGGCAGGCGTATCTGACGGTCAGCTCTGCGGCCCGTCTGCTGCGTGATGATATCCTGAACGCCTCCTTTGTTCAGGAGACGGTGAAAACCACCTATACCAATGACACCTCCACCGAAACGAGCCGCGAAACGACCTCACCCACCGGGTTTACGGCCGCATGGCTCAAGGCCGGCAAGGCCGCCGTGGACAGGGACAGCGGCAAGAGCTTTACCGACACCATCACCCTATCCGTGGACGGGCTGGACGATGTCTCCGCCGTCTTTACCATGGCGCCCAATTACGACATCACCATCGTCCTGCACCTGGCCGACGGCGGCGACAGTGACTGCCGCCTGGTGCTGACGCTCCGCGAAAACAAGGCCGATCCCACTGTCAGCACCGTCAGCGGCGGCGGTCTCTGGGTCCGCGATGTCACCACGACCACGACAACGATCTCCTGGCCGTCAGATAATGCCACCATCGAAAAGGAGGCGGTCGTATCAAAAAGCTGAACAGCACCCGCGGCGAAACGCTGGTAGAGACGCTGGTCTCCATCCTGATCATCGTATTGACCTTCGTATTTCTGACCACCGCCGCCGTTTCCGCCGCCAAGATCAACGCTAAGGTCCGTTCCGCCGACATCTCCTTCCACTACAGCAGCGCGGTGTCGAACGGCACCGCCGCCCTGACCGCCTCCGGCGGCGGCACCCGCAGCGGCCGCACCACCGTGCAGGTCTACGAGGACAACGGCTGCCTCTATTACGAGGAGGTCACGCCATGAACAAGCTTCGTGACCGCCGCGGCTTCACCCTGACGGAGCTGCTGTGCGCCGTTCTCATCGTCCTGCTCGTCAGCGCCCTGCTGACCGTGGGCGTCCGCTTCGCCGGCCGCACTTACAACAGCTCCATGCAGCTGTCCGAGGCCCAGGAGCTGTGCTCCACCCTTACCAGCGTTATCAGCGACAAGCTGCGCTTCTGCGGCACCGTGACCCCCGGCGCGGACGGCAGCCTGGACCACATCTTTATTCAGGATCTGGGCAGCGTGGAGGGCGAGGGCGCCGCCTTTCAGGTGGATGCCGACGGCCAGCTTACCCTGGGCAGCACCAGACTGCTCAGCAGCGCTGCCTATCCCCGGGGTCTTCGGGTCCGCGATGTCAGTCTGCGCTACGACAGCGCTTCGGGCATCTTTACCGTAGCCCTTCAGGTGGGCACCGCCGACAGCACCCTGGCCGAGACCTCCTTCGAGGTCCGGCGCTTAAATCACACATGAAAAAAAGCACCCCCGGAGGGGTGCTTTTTCTCACTTCTTAAAGCTGTCCTTCAGCGACACACTGCGGTTGAACACCATATGCGCCGCGGAGCTGTCGCGGTTGTCCAGGCAGAAATAGCCCACACGCATGAACTGGAACGTGGGTGCGTTGACGCCGGTGCGGTCGGCCTGCTTGTCGAACGCCTCCGCCACCTTCCGCATCTCCGGCTCCACCTTGCAGCCGGTGAGCACCGTAAGGCTCTCCGGGTTCAGGCAATCCAGGAAGTCCTTGTCCGGGCCGTCGGGCTGCTCATCGGAAAACAGAAACCAGCCATAATTATGTGAATGATTTTAACAGCAAAAACAAAGTCCAATCTACTGCTCATCGGAAAACAGGTTGTCGTACAGCCGGACCTCCGCGTCCATGCAGTTCTCCGCGTCCACCCAGTGGAGCGTGGCACCCTTGACCTTGCGGCCGTCGGCGGGATCACCGCCGCTGGACTCCGGATCATAGGTGCACAGCACCTCGGTGACGTTGCCGTCCGCGTCCTTCACACAGCCGGTACACTGCACCAGATACGCGCCCTTCAGCCGGCACTCCGGACCGTTGGGGGTCAGTCGCTTGTACTTGGGCACCGGCACCTCCATAAAGTCCTCCGCCTCGATCCACAGATGGCGCGAGAAGGTGATCTCATGGGTGCCCTGCGCCGGGTCGGTGGGGTTGTTCTCCACCGTGAATACCTCGCTCTTGCCCTCGGGATAGTTGGTCACCGTCAACTTCACCGGGTGCAGCACCGCCATGGTGCGCTCCGCGTGGGCGTTCAGGTCCTCCCGCAGGCAGTGCTCCAGGAAGCCGTACTCAATGGTGTTGGGGGACTTGGCCACGCCGATGCGCTCGCAGAAGCTGCGGATGGCGGCGGCAGTATAGCCCCGGCGGCGCAGGCCACACAGCGTGGGCATCCGGGGATCGTCCCAGCCGGAAACATAGTTCTCCTCCACCAGCTTACGCAGCTTCCGCTTGGACATCACCGTGTGGTCGATGCCCAGCCGGGCAAACTCGATCTGCCGGGGATGGGCGGGCAGCTCACAGTGCTCGATGACCCAGTTGTACAGGGGCCGGTGCGCCTCGAACTCCAGCGAGCACAGGCTGTGGGTGATGCCCTCCAGCGCATCCTGAATAGGATGCGCGAAGTCATACATGGGATAGATGCACCACTTGTTTCCCTGCCGGTGGTGGCTCATGTGGTTGATACGGTAGATGACCGGATCGCGCATATTGAAGTTGCCGCTGGCCAGATCGATCTTGGCCCGCAGCGTCATAGCGCCGTTGGGGAACTCCCCGGCCCGCATACGGGCGAACAGGTCCAGGCTCTCCTCGATGGGCCGATCCCGATAGGGCGATACGGCGGGGATGCCGATGTCGCCGCGGTTGGCCTTGAACTCCTCCGGTGTCAGCTGGCACACATAGGCCAGCCCCTTTTTGATCAGCAGCACCGCCTGGCGGTAATCCTCCTCAAAGTAGTCGCTGCCGTAAAAGAACCGGTCGCCCCAGTCAAAGCCCAGCCAGTGGATGTCCTGCTTGATGGCCTCCACGAATTCCTCGTCCTCCTTGGTGGGGTTCGTGTCGTCCATACGCAGGTTGCACAGGCCGTTGTACCGCTCGGCGGTGCCGAAGTCGATGGTCAGCGCCTTGCAGTGTCCAATATGAAGATAGCCGTTCGGCTCCGGCGGGAAACG
>ENA-USZK01000879-USZK01000879.1-human-gut-metagenome-genome-assembly--contig:-NODE-879-length-14044-cov-8.072958_pt1 | contig 14044 bp, 17 predicted proteins | sample MGYA00250043_ERZ773534 | MGnify/ENA primary metagenome ERZ773534 (study PRJEB29103, sample SAMN06112056) | human gut metagenome | biome: human gut; feature: ankylosing spondylitis patient; material... | reverse complement strand
TTTTTTTTTTTAATGATACGGCGACCACCGAGATCTACACTCTTTCCCTACACGACGCTCTTCCGATCTATGATAATGGGCGCGGTGATATCCGTCTTTGTCGATATCTATCGTGTCAAGGTCAGCGTATCTGCGGGCTACAGAGACACTCAGCCGGCGGAGATATTTTCAAACTACCGCGGCCGCGAGTTCAAATTGACAAAAGTTTCGCGCCAGGCGTCGGCTCTGAGCGTGCGCGTTTTGCGTCAGTGCCTCGATGAACTGCACAGAGCCGATACACTGCTCAAGAGCTCTGCCGTTGATAACAGGATAGTTATGGAGGAACTGCTTGTCAAGCTGTTTGTGGCGATACAGTCACGAAAATAAACGCCGGATGGTGTTGATGGTAAAATGATAAAGATAAAACAGGCGGTCATCGTCGAGGGAAAGTATGATAAAATAAAACTCTCCACAGTCCTCGATACCGTTATAATACAGACCGACGGCTTCGGCATTTTCAAGGACAAAGAGAAGCAGAAGCTGATAAAACGCCTCGCTCAGACACGCGGCATAGTCATATTGACCGACAGCGACTCGGCGGGCTTCAAAATCCGTTCGTTTATCGGCGGAAGCGTTCCGAAAGACAGCGTCATTCACGCCTATATTCCCGACGTGTTCGGCAAAGAGCGCAGAAAGGACGCGCCGTCTAAAGAGGGCAAATTAGGGGTCGAGGGAATCGATACTGAGATCTTGCTTGAAGCGCTCAACCGCGCCGGAGTCACCTGCGAGAGTACGCAGGAAAAGAGCCGAGCTGTAACCGTTGCCGACCTCTACGAAGCCGGGCTCAGCGGAAAAGCGGATTCGGCGGCTCTGCGCAAAAAGTTCCTGCGCAGTCTGTCGCTTCCCGAGCGCCTTTCAACAAGCGCGCTCGTCGATATGATAAATATTTTCATGACATACGATGAATTTCAGGAAAGTATAAGAAAATTTTCACTCAGCGGAGATGATAATCAATGATAAGAATAGGCAGCGGATACGATGTTCATAAGCTTGTCGAGGGGCGTAAGCTCATAATCGGTGGCGTTGATATACCCCATACCATGGGACTTCTTGGCCATTCGGATGCCGATGTCCTGCTCCACAGCATCAGCGATGCGCTGCTCGGCGCGGCGGCAATGGGGGATATAGGCTGCCTGTTCCCGGACAACGATGAAAAATACAAGGGTGCGGACAGCCTCGAACTCCTGCGCGAAGTCGTGCGCGTTATCGGCGCTCAGGGCTGGCACATAGTCAATATCGACTCAACCGTTGCCGCCCAGGCTCCGAAGCTGCGCCCGTATATAGATGAAATGCGCCGCAACATAGCCGACGCCTGCTCGCTCGATGTCTCATGCGTCAGCGTCAAGGCGACCACCGAAGAGGGGCTCGGCTTTACGGGACGCCGCGAGGGCATAAGTGCCTCCGCCGTCTGCCTTATTGAGAAGTAATTTGATTTCAGGCGCGTTTTATGGTATTATAGGAATTGAAGAGAGGTATGCCTATGTTTACTGAAAAGATCGCATCTCTCTGGGATCAGCTGAAGGTCGTATTCTCCGACTTCGCCTTCACGGATTTCCTGGATATCTGCCTCGTTGCGTTCATTCTTTATAGTGTTATCAAGCTCATCCGTGAGACAAAGGCCATTCAGCTTGCAAAGGGTCTTCTGCTTTTCGGTGTGGCTTATCTTGCCATTTACCTGCTCGATATGCAGGCGAGTGAGTTCATCTTCAAAAAAGTCTTCGGCGAGATAATTATAGTCCTCGTCATCCTCTTCCAGCCAGCACTGCGTGCCAAGGAGGGCGTGATGAAAACGGTCACGGCGGTGCGTGAGGGTGCGGAGGATGTTTACGCCGATGCGAAGGCCATCAACGAATGCCGCGCAGAGGCGGAGGCTGCCGCTGTGGTGGAGGACGCTTCTGCGGAGGAAAGCAAGGCGGAGTGAGCCATGAAGTGCAAGATCCTACACGAAACGACCGGACGGCTGCGGGTACACCTGTGCTGCGGGCGGATGACGTTATCCCAAGCAGATGTGCTGGAATACTATCTGCGCGCCCAGGACGGCGTACGGGAGGTCAAGGTCTACGACCGGACGCAGGACGCGGTGGTGCTCTATGACGCGGAGCGTGGAAGCATACTCCGTGCGCTGGCAGTTTTCTCCTTCGCCAAGGCGGAGGCTATGGAGCTGGTGCCGGAGCATACCTCCCGGGCACTGAACCGGGAGTTTGAGGATAAGCTGGCGGTTGCCGTTATGCGGCGATGTATCTCCAAGCTGTTTCTGCCCGTGCCCATCACCACGGCACTGGCGGTGCTCCGTTCCGTAAAGTACATCCGGGAAGGACTTTCGGCACTGTGGCACGGCAGGCTGTCCGTCGCCGTGCTGGACGCCACTGCCGTCACGGTGTCCATGGCACGGGGTGATTTTGCCACCGCCGGCTCTGTCATGTTCATGCTGCACCTGGGCGAAATTCTGGAGGAATGGACCCACAAAAAGTCCGTGGCAGACCTTGCCTCCGCCATGAGCCTGCGTGTGGACAGCGTCTGGCAGCAGGCAAACGGCACCGAGGTGCTGACGAAGATCACCGATGTAATGCCGGGAGACCGTATCGTGATCCGCACCGGCGGCATGATCCCGCTGGACGGCCGGGTGGTGGAGGGCGAGGCCATGGTGAACCAGTCCTCTCTCACCGGCGAGTCCATGCCCGTGGCCAAGCACCCCGGCAGTCCCGTCTATGCCGGGACGGTGGCGGAGGAGGGCGAGTGCGTCATCTCCGTGGAGAAATCCTCCGGCAGTGGGCGGTATGACCGGGTGGTTCACATGATCGAGGAGTCGGAGAAGCTGAAATCCACCGCCGAGGACAAGGCGTCCCGGATGGCGGACAGGCTGGTACCCTACACGCTGGGCGGCACGGCACTGACGTATCTTCTGACCCGGAACGTGACGAAAATGCTCTCGGTGCTGATGGTGGACTTCTCCTGTGCCCTGAAGCTGGCCATCCCCATCGCGGTGCTGTCCGCCATGCGGGAGAGCAGCGGCTATCACATCTCCGTCAAGGGCGGACGCTTTTTGGAGGCGGTGGCCAAGGCGGACACCATTGTGTTCGACAAGACCGGCACGCTGACCTATGCGACGCCCACCGTGGCGGCGGTCATTCCCTTCGGCGGCCACGATGAGGCGGAAATGCTGCGCCTTGCCGCCTGCCTGGAGGAGCATTACCCCCATTCCATGGCAAACGCCGTAGTGGCGGAGGCAAAGCGGCACGGGCTCACCCACGAGGGGTACCATTCGCAGGTGCAGTATGTGGTGGCCCACGGCATCTCCGGTATGGTGGAGGGCAAGAAGGTCATCATCGGCAGCTCCCACTTCGTCTTTGAGGACGAGGGCTGCCGCATCCCGGAGGGAGAGCAGCCGGAATTTGACGCGCTGCCCGCCGCGTATTCCCACTTGTACCTCTGCATGGACGGGGAGCTGGCGGCGGTGATCTGCATCCACGATCCCCTGCGCCGGGAGGCGCGGGAGGCGGTAAGGGCGCTGCATGAGAGCGGCTTTGCCAACGTGGTGATGATGACCGGCGACAACCGCCGCACGGCGGAGGCTGTGGCCGCCGAGGTGGGCGTGGATGCCGTGTATGCCGAGGTGTTGCCGGAGGACAAGGCCGCATTTATCCGGCAGGAAAAGGAAAAGGGACACACCGTTATCATGGTGGGCGACGGCGTCAACGATTCTCCCGCCCTCTCCGAAGCGGACGCGGGCATCGCCATCTCCACCGGCGCGGCCATCGCCCGGGAGATTGCCGACATCACCGTTGCCTCGGAAGACCTTTTTGCACTGGTAACGCTGCGTCGGCTCAGTCAGGCACTGATGGAGCGTATCCACGGCAGCTACCGCTTCATCGTGGGCTTCAACCTGACGCTGATCGCGCTGGGCGTGGCGGGGGTACTGCCGCCTACCACCTCGGCACTGCTGCACAACGGCTCCACTCTGGGCATCAGTCTGCGGAATATGACCGACCTGCTGGACGAAAACAAATCATAAAGAGCGGGGCAGGGAAACTGCAAGCTGTATCCCTGCCCCACTCCAAAGCGTAGCGGTTAGAGTGCACTAACTGCGAAATGAGCCAAGGAAACGAAAGAATATAGATGTACAGGACTACCATAGGAGGAGAGAGCGAATGGCTGAAGAAATTCTGATCCGTCAGGGCGCGCCCACGCTGGCGGGCATCAAGACGGGGAGCTTATTTCCCTGCCCCTGCGAGGATCGCGAGGCGTTGCTGTCCGACATCCGGAAGCTGAATCGGCGGCTGTCGCCCAAGGGGCTGTGCCTGCTGCCGATCCGCTTTTTAGCGGGGCAGGCACTTCTCTACCTCTATCGCCCCGCCGGGCTGCGGCGGGATCTGCGGGATGCGCAGGCGTCCGAGCTGCTGCGTCAGGCGGGCTACGGTGACGAGAGCTGTGCGCGCTGCGTGGCGTGGCTTGCCTGCCGCTTCCGCGAAGGCAAAGAGTTCCCGCATGAGGTAGGGCTGTTTCTCAGCTATCCGCCCGAGGATGTGAAGGGCTTCATCGACCACCGCGCGAACGATTTCAAGTGCGCAGGACTCTGGAAGGTCTACGGCGACGAGGAAAAGGCACGCTCGCTGTTCGCAAAATACAAAAAATGCACGGAGATCTACTGCGCGCTCTGGCAAAGCGGCTTGAAGCTTGAGCAGCTTGCCGTTGCAGTTTGATCATATAAAGGCAGCGCCGTACAACTGCGTCAGTGCGCTTCGGCGGATCTTTTCCGCCAATTCTGCGGTTTGAAAACTCGAAATACATACAGTATTCCTTCGCTTTTCAAGCCTTGACCTGACGAAAAATCTCTCGCCGAATCTGCTTGCCGAATTGTGCGGCGTTGCCTAAAATCATTAAAAGAAAGGAAATGACAAACATGAAAACTGCTGTTGTTTATTGGAGCGGTACGGGCAATACGGAGGCGATGGCGCAGGCTGTTGCCGAGGGCATGACTGCCGCAGGCGCGGAGGCTGTGCTGTTCACACCCGCCGAGGTACAGCCCGGCAATCTGAACACCTACGGCGCCATCGCCTTCGGCTGCCCCGCCATGGGCAGCGAGGTGCTGGAGGAAATGGAGTTCCAGCCCATGTTCGATGCGTGCAAGCGCAGCCTCGGCGGCAAACGCGTGGCACTGTTCGGCTCCTACGGCTGGGGCGACGGTGAGTGGATGCGCACCTGGGAGAGTGACTGCGACAACGCAGGGGTGAATCTCGTTTGCGAGAGCGTGATCTGCACGGAGACGCCCGACGACGCGGCACTTGAAGCCTGCCGCGCCTTGGGCAAGGCATTGGCGGAGTGAGAAATGATGCCCGCCGCTGACGGTAACTTCAGCGGCGGATATGCCACGTAGATGTAATTCAAAAGCAGCCAATCCTTTTCAAGACTTGCTGCTTCGTGTGCCGCTATGATGGGCGGCAGTTATTTAGCTGCAATAGATGGCGATAGAAGGATTTGCTTCTTTAAGGTATAATGTTTATAAGAATATCCCCTTTGAAGACTGAAAAAGTGCCAACTCTACGATTCATAGGCTTCAATTCTAAGTGGTGATTTGTTAAAATGTTTTCAGCAGGAGGTGAGCATGTGGATAAGAACACAACAGGCCGCTTTATTGCCGAACTCAGAAAACAAAAGGGCTTTACACAAAAGGAATTGGCCGAAAATCTTATGGTAACAGATAAAGCAATTTCACGATGGGAAACAGGAAAAGGACTTCCTGACACTTCGTTGTTAAAACCCCTTGGAGATGTTTTAGACGTTTCCGTCACTGAATTGCTGTCTGGAAAAAAGATAGAGGAGGTAGATATGAAAGAGCGGGCTGACAATATTATTTTGGAGGCGCTGAATTATTCAAAGCGTATGCTTGCAAGTGTAATAAGTGTAACCATTTTCATTATTGGCATCGCTTTCATAATTTCACCGCTATTTTTAGCAAGTAAAAGTTATATCTGGACACTGGGCCTTATCATTGTTGCAATAGCAATTCTTTACATCTACACACGAAAGCGGGGGTATTCGATGAAAGCAACGGATAGAGTGTATTATTTGGCAGCTCTTGCGTTACAAGGTATCGCGTTAGTGTTAGAGGTACTGCCGATTGGTGTGGTCATGGTGTTCGCGACAAGTCCAACCAAACAAACTATTGAAGTGTATTCATATTTCAGTCTGCTCCCCGTAGGGTATGCGAATTTCACGCCGCTGTTGACAGGAATCCTGACAATTTTGATTATCTTGCTGGGTGCAATCGCCTTGTTCAGGTTTGATAGAGCTGCCAGCATCAGAAAAACTATTTTTGTTTGCAGCATTATCTCATTACTGTTTTCGATTGTTCCGCTATTCCTGTTCGGAACGGTTGGAATGACGGTTGCAAGTTATGCGGTTTCTTGTGCAATCCTCTTGTCGATCTGCCTGCAAGCTGTAGCCAATCGAAAGGAATAGTTCGTGCTTGGTGAACGACACAAGCGGTATTTATGACTTCTACAGGTGAGGTGCAGACAGACCGCAACAGGCCGTATATGAGCCCGCAGCGATTCTTATACCCTCCAATTAAGGAGTGATATACAAGGAGTAAATCATGAAAAAGCCGCTATGCGTTATGGCCCTCGTGTGTATCGGAATTCTTCTGGTGTCGTGTGGGTCAAATCACCTTGGCGATCCCAAGGCACAGTTTATGCGGGATTTTGGCTTGCATATTGATAAGAAAGACTGTGTGCTTGAGGAACTCTTCAATAACTACGAAGGTTTTCCTTATGAGGGAATAGCACTATATAAGCTGACCGTTGGAGAGGACGTGCGCCAGGCGTTCCTGCAATGGGAACGCTTACCCTTCTCCGAAGAGGCTGAGAACTTTCTGGAGAGCCTTTCCGCCTATGTGGAGCTGCCCCCGATCGCGGACGGCTGCTGGAAAATGGTGGATCGAAACCCGGGAACGAGCGCATACACAAATGTTTCCCTGTGCGTATACGATGGGACGACGGGCATCGCATACCTCCTGACAATGGACATCTAACGATATGCAGCAGTCCCCCGGACGTTTCATTGTCCGGGGGACTGCTGCTTATATCGTGATCGAAGCGCGGCACGGAATTTCCCGGTCGATACAGCCCACGCTGCCTCAGTTTACAAACGATGCGTTGCCCAGCCGGTAGTACCGGCAGCCATCCTCCTCGTACCATTCAAACGTACCCACCACGGTGATCTCCGCCCCCAGCTCCGGATACTCATCGGGATAGACGGGTTTTCCGGCGAGGGCAAACTCCAGCCCCTGTGCGCAGCAGGCGGTGGCATCGGCGATCATGCAGGCGAAGAACATTTTGTCCGGGATAAAAGCACCGTTTTCGTCGGTGGCCTGGTATATGGTGAACTGCCCCTGCATTTTGACGGTTTTTCCGATGTAGTTATCCGGGAAGGAGATCATGCTGTTGACCTCGGAATAGACCATGATGCCGCTGAGTGCGGTCAGGTCAATGTCGACCGCGGCGGTGCCTTCTGCATCCTCCGCAGCGGGCTTCTGTGCGGTATTCTCATGGCCGCAGGCGGCGAGAGTACAGAGCAGCAGAGCCACCAACAGCAGGCAAAATAGTTTTTTCATCTGCGAACACCTCCCAATACCGTGCCTGCCAGCCACGACAGACCGAAAGCACCGATCTGAACGGCAACGATGGTGGAGCCTACCGGCGTACCGGCGAGAATGGACGCCAGAATGCCGAGCAGCGCACAGAAAACCGAAAGGACTGCCGAGCAGACGGTCACGCTGCGAAAGCTCTTGAACATCCGCATGGCAGACAGCGCTGGGAAGATCACCAGTGCGGAGATCAGCAGGGAACCCACAAGGTTCATCGCCAGCACGATGATGACCGCAACGACGACGGCAATCAGCAGGTTGTAAAGCCCCGCCTTCGTGCCGGTCGCCCTTGCAAAGCTCTCGTCAAAGGTCACGGCGAAGATCTTATTGTAAAACAGGATGAACACCGCCACGACCAGCACCGACATTCCCACGCACAGCCATACCTCTGCGGGGGACAGCGTCAGAATGGAGGTGGAGCCGAACAGCGTGCTGCACACATCACCCGAAAGATTGGACGAGGTGGAGAAAATGTTCATCAGAAGATACCCGACAGCCAAAGAACCGACAGAGATCATGGCGATGGCAGCGTCGCCCTTGATTTTCGTGTTCTGTCCGGTGCGCAGGAGCAGCACGGCACTGAGGATGGTAATGACCATTACAAGGGGCATCTTGTTGGTGATCTGCAGCACGGCGGCAATCGCCATTGCGCCGAACGCCACGTGGGACAGACCGTCGCCGATGAAGGAAAACCGCTTCAGCACCAGCGTCACACCCAGCAGGGAGGAGCAAAGCGCGATCAGCACACCGACAATAAGCGCATAGCGGACAAAGGGATATGCCCAATAGAGAGCCAGCTTTTCCAAGATAGCAGTCATTGGCTGTCACCGCCCTTCTTCACATCGAACAGCCGCCCTTGCGGGCTTTGAAGATAGTCCGCCCTTGTCCCGAAGAAAACGGTGTCGCCAATATGCAGAATATGGCTGGCGTATTTGATTGCGGCGGTAATATCGTGAGAGATCATAATCACGGTGATGCCGTCCTCACGGTTGAGCTTTTCGATGAGCGTATACATTTCCGCCGTCACCTTGGGGTCAAGTCCCGAAACAGGCTCATCAAGAAGCAGCATTTTTTGCGTGGCGCACAGTGCGCGGGCAAGCAGCACCCGCTGCTGCTGTCCGCCGGACAGCTCCCGATAGCACCGCTTTGCGAGCCGGGTGATCTGCATCTTATCCATAGCCTCCGCTGCAAGTTTCTTTTCTTCTTTGTTATAAAAAGGACGGCTGCCGCAGCGTCCCTGGCACCTGGAGAGAACGATCTCTCTCACGGATGCCGGGAAGTCCTTTTGTACCACTGTCTGCTGCGGCAGATAGCCGATCTCGTTTTTCCTCAGCCCATCGCCCGTCAAAATTCTGCCGCTGATGGGGGCCTGCAAGCCGAGGATCGTTTTCATAAGGGTACTCTTGCCGGAGCCGTTTTCCCCTACGATGCAGAGATAGTCGCCTGCAAGGAGCTCAAAGGTGAGGTCTTGGAGAACGGACTGCCCATCGTAGCCGACACAGAGATTTTGACAAGTGAGCTGAGCCATAGACCTACCTCCTTACCCCAACGCTTCCTTCAGCACGGAGAGATTCTTCTCCATAACGGAAAGGTATGTAGCGCCGTTTGCCACGTCCTTGGAGGTGGTGGACTGCATGGAATCCATGGTCAGCACCTTCTGATTCTTCCCGGCGGTGTTCTGGACGATGGTTTCCGCGATCCTGTGCTGTGCGCCCTCGATGGTCAGCACGCAGGGAAGCCCCAGCTCATCCACCTTCTTTGCAAGGAACGAAACGGTTTCAAAGCTGGCCTCGGTTTCAGCGGAGCAGCCCACGAAGGCGGCGTAGTAGCCCAGACCGTAATCATCCACCAGATAGCGGAACGGGAAACGGTCGCCAAACAAAACGGTTTTATGCGCCGCACCGTCCACGGCTGCCTGATAGTCTGCGTCAAGAGCAGCCAGCTTGTCCCTATACGCCGCGGCGTTGGCGATATAGGTGTTCTTGTTGTCCGGGTCGATGGCACACAGCGCATCCGCGATCGTCACGCAAAGCACTTGGGCGTTCTTCAGGGACAGCCAGATGTGCTCGTCCTTTTCCTCCCCATGGTCATGCCCCATCAGCTCGTCAAGGATGTCCTCTACGGAAAGCGCGTCCTTCACAAAAAACGGGTTGGTCTTGGCGCTCATCAGCGCATCGAAGCCGTCGTTGCCAAAGTAGATATGGAAATGCTCCGCCTCGCCCGGCTCGTGGCCGTGGTCGTTGAACTGCACATATTGGGGCGCATCGGCACTGGTGGTTTCGAACTGATAGCGAACGCTGCGGATCTTACCCTCGTCATCCAGCTTCGGCTGATAACCGGCATAGGTGTATTCAGCGGAAACGGTTTTTCCGTCTGCATAAGTGAAGGTGATCGTGTTCCCGTTGATAGAGATCTTCTCAGCATCGCATTGCCACGAAGCCTTATACTTTTCCAAATAGGTGTCCTTTGTGGTCGAGCTGTCCTCGTCCTCCTCCGCCCTGTGTTGGCAGAATTTGTCCAGGTCGCCGTTCAGCAGATAGGGGTGCAGGGACTTCCACGCACCGGCGAAATCCGATAGGGTGCGATCCTTGATGTCATTCTCCGTGAGCTGTTCATCGTGACTGTGACCGTGACCGTGGTCGTGGCCGTCCTCCTGCATACCCTCAACTGTCTCCTCCGTTTTCACGGAGTCACCCAGCACCTCCAGCAGGTTGATGACCTTCATATTCCTGTTGGCGGCGTTTTTCAGAGCGTTTTCCACCCAGCCGTCGGACTCGCCGCCCACATAGACGAAGAGGTCGCAATCGGAGATCCTGACAATATCATCGGCGGTGGGCTGGTAGCTGTGCAGGTCAACGCCGTTATCCAGCAGCATGGTGACCTCGGCGTTATCCGCCTTGTCACCCAGAAGCTCCCTGACCCAATCGTATGCGGGGAAGATGGTGGTGACGACCTTCAATTTGCCGGCTTTTCCGGTATCCTTCGGCTTTCCGCAGCCGGCAAGGACGCCGGCCAGCATCATAAGCGCAAGCAGCAGCGCAGTGATCTTTTTCATAGGCTATATGTACCTCCAGATTATGATAAGAACGTAAAAATGGGCGCAAAAATACAAGGGTGACGGCAACGCCGCGAAAGCCTATCCGAAAACGGATAGACTACACCCTTGTAAATCGTTCTTATTTAATCTGAGAGCTTGACCTTGAGTGAAACCAGAGTAAACGTGCGGACAACCTCCGCGCAGGAGGGAATGACTCTGCACGGGGCATACCTGACCGCCGCGGCGAAAACCGCGGCAGCACCGGCAAGCCCAATGCTCTTGAGCAGATTTTCACAGACCTGCAGGTGGTGGCAGATGGCACAGTCCTCGCCGGAGCAGGTATGGTTGGCTTCGACCGCAATATAGACAGCGGAGGACAGCATGACAGCCGCCAGCACGGCTGCCAGCAAGCCTGTGATCAAACGAAATTTCTTTGTCATAGCCTGTCCTCCTTCCAAATATTATTCTTCCCGGCAGTCCGCGCAGGTGCCATAGAGAACCGTGTCGGCGGCGTCCAGCGTGAATTGCTCGCTCTGCGCCAAGTGCTTTGCAAACAGGACGGCGTTGCCGCTTGCCATGTGAAAGGTCCTGCCGCATTTTACACAGCGCATGTGCAGCGCACCCTTACAGCTTTCGGCGTCAAGGTACTGATAGTAGACCTCCCGCGTGCCGCTCTTGCTGCTGCGCCGCACTTTTTCTTCCGCCTCTAACTGTGCAAGGTTCCGATATACGGCACTGAGGCTGATTTTTTCATCCGCCAGCGCGTCCGCAATTTGCCGTGCGGACAGCAGCTCATCCGGGTGCCGGCTCAAATAGGCAAGCAGAGCCTTCCTCTGCCGCGTGCTGTAACTGGACAAGTCACCACGCCTCCAATTTGCAATTCATTTGCAATTCAGCATAACATGATGCCGCCCCGATGTCAATATGCAAATTTGTCGCAAATTAACCGTCAACGCGGATAGCGCCCGCTCCGCTGAAATGGGCTGCGGCAGAGCTTAATGATCCGCGCCCCGTTTTCGATAGCGAAAGGGCAGCGGCAAATGCGAGGTGAAAAAGCGGTAGAAAAACGCAAAAAGATTTCCCACTTATCAAACCCCAAAAGCACCTTCAGAGCAAAAGGCTTTCATTACGAACAGCAGCTGACCCTCCGTATGCTTCAGCACATATGGAGGGTCAGTTGGTTTGTGTGGTCTATCCAATCGAACAGGGGCTTTTTCTGCTGCGTCAACGTATTCGTTTGTGGCTTATCCCTCAAACAAATTCAGGAGGTATCCGTAGCCCTCGGCCTCCATCCTCGCGTAAGGCACGAAGCGGAGGGCGGCGCTGTTGATGCAGTAGCGCACACCGTTGGGCGACTCCGGATCGCCGGTGAACACATGACCCAGATGGGAGTCGCCGGCGCGGCTGCGCACCTCTGTGCGGCGCATGCCGTGGCTCAAGTCCTCCCGTTCCACCACAGCAGGACTCTCGATGGGCTTTGTAAAGGCAGGCCAGCCGCAGCCGCTTTCAAACTTATCCGTAGAGGAGAACAGCGGCTCGCCGGTGACGATGTCCACATAGATGCCCTTTTCGAACTTGTCCCAGAGCTCGCCCGTGAAGGCGCGCTCCGTGCCGCTCTCCTGCGTGACGCGGTACTGCTCCGCCGTCAGCGTGTCCCGGATGGTCTCCGCCGCGGGCTTCCGGTAGTCGCCCGGATCGATGCGAAGCCTGGAGAACAGCTCCATCTCCGCCCGGGGGATGTGGCAGTAGCCGTTGGGGTTCTTTTCTAAGTAGTTTTGGTGATATTCCTCGGCGGGATAGTAGTTTTTCAGCGGGCCGATCTCCACAAAGAATTTCTCACTGCGGCCCCGCTCAATGTCCGCGATGCGCTCCACCGTTTCCCTGGCCTTGTCGTTGGTGTAGTACACGCCGGTCTGATACTGGCTGCCCCGGTCGTTGCCCTGCCGGTTCTGCACCGTGGGGTCGATCACATAGAAGTAAGCCAGCAGCAGCGCGTCGAGACTCACCTGCTCAGGGTCATACTCCACCCGAACGGTCTCCCGGAAGCCGGTGTCGCCCTTGCAGACGGTCTGGTAGGTGGCGTCCGCCTCGCAGGTGCCGTTGGCGTAGCCGCTCTGGGCGTCGATGACGCCGGGGATGGATTGCATGAGCTGCTCCATGCCCCAGAAGCAGCCGCCTGCCAGATAGATGACATTTTCCGTGGTGCCCATATACATACCCTCCTCGCCGGCCATATCCGAGGACTGCCCGGCCATGTCCGTTCCCTGCGTGTCCTTTTCCCGCGGTATACGCTGCCGTTCTGCGGCGCAGCCGCTGAGCAGCAGTACCGCGATGAAAAGAAGGGCCAATACGCTTCGATACATGGCGTTTCCTCCTTTCAGGGGGAGCAAGGGTCACTCCGCTCTGTCGCCGTCCTTCCCTTTGCTGCGGCTGGGTCGCAGGACGGTGTACAGCAGCGACCCAAGGACGCAGCCGAAGCCGGTGGAGAGCCACGGGCTGGACGTAACGGCGCAGGTGCCGGTGGCGCAGCCCACATAGCGGTAGTACAGAAACCCTCCGGCACTACCCACCAGGGGCAGGGCAATGACGCGCAGAATGCTCGTCAGCTTACAGTTCTTTTTCATAATAGCCTCCTTGATCTTTGTCGTCGTTCTTCTGCGGCGGTTCTGCCGCAAGAATCTTTTATTTTTACTGTCTCCACGGCCGCAGCGGAAGCGGGCGGCGTTGGTGGGACAGACACGCTGCATTCTATTACCATAATAAAGTGAACGGGTTAAAATCTTTGTTAAAAACATGGATTTAATGGAAATATATCTTAAATTCGCCGAAAATAAAGCGATTGGAAAAAAGGTAGGGGCAGCAAGAAGAAAGCCCCTGCGAAAAAGAACCAAACCCAAAAGCCGCGCGGCTGCGGAGAGCGTTCTCCCCGCAGCCGCGCAGCCGTTTTCGGGCTTTATGGCTTGTCGCTTGGCTTCTGCCTCTCAGAAGGCTCACGCGCCCTCGAAGCTGTCCTTGCCCACATTGCACAGAGGGCATTCAAAGACCTCCGGTACCTCGCTCCAGGGCGTTCCCGGCGCGATGCCGCCCTCGGGATACCCCGCGCTCTCGTCGTACTCCCAGCCGCAAACGGTGCAAATGTATTTCATGATGCTTCTCCTTTCGTGTTCTCCCGTTTTTTAGTCCTCTTTCAATCGGCCGTCCACCGTGACGGTGACTACCTGCCACGGGATGAACTTCCCGCTCTGCTGGAGTGCCTTTTTCGCCGCCAGCTCCAGCCCGCCGCAGCAGGGCACCTCCATGCGGACGACGGTGACGCTCCTGAT
>ENA-USZK01000877-USZK01000877.1-human-gut-metagenome-genome-assembly--contig:-NODE-877-length-14053-cov-8.137665_pt1 | contig 14053 bp, 12 predicted proteins | sample MGYA00250043_ERZ773534 | MGnify/ENA primary metagenome ERZ773534 (study PRJEB29103, sample SAMN06112056) | human gut metagenome | biome: human gut; feature: ankylosing spondylitis patient; material... | reverse complement strand
TCTGCAGCAAACGGTCGTTAGGAATAGTTACCAGGGTATCAACCTTTTCCTTCAGGTTGACAATGCCTGCCTCAGCCCGTATATCTATAAAACATACCGTTACGGCACCTATTATAATGCTGCATTGTCAAGCAGTATCACGATCAACGGATACCGAAAAGTGATAAGCGGAACCCATACGAAAGCCGGATGGTGGACTGCAGCAAGCGGCGGAACCTATGTAAATGTGGATGGTGCAGCATCCGGAGATAATCAGGGCAAGATCTGTGCCAGTGACTGGCGGGGCTATGCAAAGAGTGGTACTTTATCCAACGGAACCAAAGGAAAGATCATTTCCCTGTATGCACACTGGGAACTGGATCAGGCAGAATATACCGTCCGCCACTGGAAACAGAAAGCAGACGGTATTGCATCAACCCATGACGATAAAAACTATGAACTTGCCGAAACAGAGACGAAAAAAGCACAGATTGGAAGCAAGGTTACTCCTGCAGTAAAGACATACACCGGTTTTGACAGCCCGAAAACACAGACGAAAGCGGTAACTGCAGATGGAAAGATGGTCATTGATTATTATTATGAAAGACATCTATATAATGTAACATTAAATGCCGGAACCGGCATTGAAAAGACGACCGGAGGTGGATCGTACCGCTATGGACAGAGCGTCACCATCGATGCGGCAGTAAAAGAAGGCTATCACTGGTTAAACTGGAAAGGAAATTATAAAGGCGGATCCGGTGGGGAGCAGACCGTGGATGCTAAGAAGTTTGTATTTACAATGCCGGCCGGAAATGTCACGATGACAGCCAATGCAGAGGCAAATAAATATACGATCCATTTTGATCCTAACGGTGGATCCGGGCATATCGATGATATTGAAGCAACGTATGATGAAGATGTAACGCTGCCGGATGTATGGAATGCAGACGGAACAGCAGCCTATGTAAAATATACACTGGATGGACAAAACGTGACAGAGGATGTGATTGCCGGAGTGATTCCAAAGGCAATGATGGATGGATATGAAGAGGAAGAAACGGAAGATATGGAGAATACCGAAGATCCGGATAATGAGGGAAACCCAGAGGATACCGATAATTCAGAGGATGGGGATTCCGAAAACAATGGAGATGATTCGCGGTGGTTTGCATCGACGAGGCGGGGCGGTTTGTGATCCCCCTGCTCTCCGGCCATATCGGCGGCGCCAACGCGCTGGCGGTGGAGCTGGCGGAAAAGCTGGGGGCCACGGCGGTGGTCACCACCGCCACCGATGTCCGCGGCAAATTTTCCGTGGACGCATGGGCTGCTCGACACGGCTGCGTCATCTCTGACATGGGGCTTGCCAAGGCGGTTTCGGCGGCGATCTTAGAGGAGAATATCCCCCTTTGCAGCCAGTTTTCTCTGCCTGCCCCCCTGCCGGAGGGTACGTTTGCCGGGGAGACCGGCTCGCTGGGCATTTTCATCGGCTGGCGCGTCAGAACGCCCTTTGCCCGCACCCTGCGGCTGACCCCCCGCGTGCTGCGGGTGGGCGTAGGCTGCCGCCGTGGTACCGCCGCTGACGCGGTGGAAAACGCGGTGCAGGCGGTGTTTGCGGAGAATGGCTTGGACACGGCGGCCATTCGCGGCGTCTATTCCATCGATCTGAAACAGGACGAGGCGGGACTGCTGGCCGCCTGTGAGAAAAACAACTGGCCGGTGCATTTTTACACGGCGCAGCAGCTGCGGGACGTGGCGGGTGACTTTACCCCCTCCGACTTTGTCCGCTCCGTCACCGGCGTGGACAACGTCTGCGAGCGGGCGGCGCTGCTGGACGCCGAAGAATTGATCGTACAAAAAACAGCGCGGGACGGCGTGACCGTCGCCGTTGCGGCGGAGCATTGGGAGGTGCGCTTTGGGTAAGGTAATTGTAGTGGGCATCGGTCCCGGCGGATATGAGGATATGACCATCCGGGCGGATGATGCTCTGCGGGCGTGCGACGCCATTGTGGGGTATCCCGTCTATGTGGATCTGGTGCGGGATCGCTATCCCGGCAAGGAACTTCACTCCACGCCCATGACGCGGGAGACAGAGCGCTGCCAGTTGGTGCTGGAGCTGGCGCGCAGCGGCAAGACCGCCGCCATGGTCTGCTCCGGCGACAGCGGCATCTACGGCATGGCCGCGCTGGTCTATGAGCTGCGGGGTGACTCGCAGGAGCCTGAGATCCAGGTGGTGCCGGGACTGACGGCGGCGTGCAGCGGCGGGGCGGTGCTGGGTGCGCCGCTGACCCACGACTTCGCGGTCATCAGTCTCAGCGACCGTCTGACACCGTGGGAGACCATCGAAAAGCGCTTGGACTGCGCGGCGGCGGCGGATCTGACCATCGCCCTGTATAACCCGGCCAGCCACGGCAGACCGGATCATGTGAAGCGCGCCTGCGACATTCTGCTGCGCCGTCTGCCGGAGGACAGACTCTGCGGCATCGTGCGCAACATCGGCCGCGACGGGCAGAGCCGCCGCATCCTGACGCTATCAGAGCTGCGGGAGGCAGAGGTGGATATGTTCTGCACCGTGTTTATCGGCAACAGCGCGGCAAAGACGGTGGCTGGGCAGCTCATCACCCCCAGAGGATACCGAAATGTATAATATCTGCGTGTTTGCCGGCACCACCGAGGGGCGGGAGCTGGCGGAATTTCTCGCCGGACAGCCGGTACAGGCCACGGTGTGCGTGGCCACGGAGTACGGCGAGACGCTGTTGCCGGAGGCGGAAAATGTCACGGTTCTGGCGGGGCGTATCCCGGTGGAGAACATCATCCGGATGCTGCAAGAGACCCGGTTCGATCTGGTGATCGACGCCACCCATCCCTACGCCGCCTCCATCACCGGGAGCATCTCCACGGCCTGCCGGGAGACGGAGACGGAATATCTGCGTCTGCTGCGGCAATCCTCCCAGCAGAGGGAGGATGTGGTCTGTGTGGAAAATGCGGCGGCTGCCGCGGCGTTTTTGACGCGCACACAGGGCAATATCCTGCTGACCACCGGCAGCAAGGAGCTGGCGGCGTACAGCAGTATCCCCGATTTTGCCCAGCGGGTGTACGCCCGTGTGCTGCCGATGGACGCGTCGCTGGCGGCCTGCCGCGCAGCGGGGCTGAAGGCCTCCCATATCATCGCCATGCAGGGGCCTTTCTCCGAGGAGATGGATCTGGCTACACTGCGGTTTGCCGACGCCGCATGGATGGTGACCAAGGACGGCGGCGAAGCCGGCGGTTTTCCCGCTAAGGCATCCGCCGCCCGGAAGGCGGGCGCAGGTCTGGTGGTCATTGGCCGCCCGCCCCAGCGGGAGGGTCTTCCCTTTGCGGCGGTGCTGGATGTTCTGTGTAAGCGGTTCGGCTGCACCGTCCGGCCGCAGGTGCGGATCGTCGGCATCGGCCCCGGCAGCCGGGAGGCTATGACCCACGAGGTCAGTGAGGCCATTGAGGCGGCGGACTGTCTCATCGGCGCAAAACGGATGCTGGAGGCTGTGGCGCGGCAGGGTCAGCCCATCTATGACGCCATTGCGCCGCAGGATATTGCGGACTTTATCCGCACCCACCGGGAATACCGCCGCTTCGCGGTGGTCATGTCCGGCGATACCGGCTTCTTCAGCGGCACGAAAAAGCTGCTGCCCCTGCTGGAGGGCTGCGACACGGCGGTGCTGCCGGGTTTGAGCTCGTTGTCCTATCTGTGCGCCCGGCTCCGAACCTCCTATGAGGATGTCCGGGTGGTGAGTCTCCACGGGCGGCAGCACAACATTCTGCCGGAGGTGCGGGCAAATGGCCGCCTCTTTGCGCTGGTAGGCGGCGAGCGCGGCATCAACGACCTGTGCCGTACGCTGACAGAGGGTGATCTAGGCCACGTCTCTGTGTATGTGGGCCAGCGGCTGGGCTACCCGGATGAGCGCATCGTGCGCGGCACGGCGGCGGAGCTGACGGATGGTGTCTATGCCCCTCTGAGCGTGGCGCTTATCGAAAACCCCCATCCCGACGCGGTGGTCACACCGGGTCTGCCGGATGACGCCTTTCTCCGCAGTGCGGAGGGAATGCCCGTGGTTCCCATGACCAAAAGTGAGGTGCGGGCGGTATGCCTTTCCAAGCTGCGGCTGACGGAGCGGAGCGTCTGCTGGGACATCGGCGCCGGTACCGGCTCAGTGTCGGTGGAAATGGCCTTACAGGCAAAGCAAGGGCTTGTCTGCGCCGTAGAGCGGCGAGAGGATGCCGCAGCGCTGCTGGGGCAAAACCGTAATCGGTTTGCATTGGAAAACTTACAGGTGGTCTGCGGCAGCGCGCCGGAGGCCTGTGCCGGTCTGCCCGCGCCCACCCACGCATTTATCGGCGGCAGCGCCGGCAATATGCACGAGATCGTGGCGCTGCTGCTGGCAAAAAATCCCCATGTCCGCATCGTGGCTACGGCCGTTTCGCTGGAGTCCGTGGCTGAGCTGACGGACTGCCTGACGGCGTTCCCCTTTGCGGAGACGGAGGTGGTATCCCTGCAAGCGGCGCGGGACAGAAAAGCCGGAAGCTACCACCTGATGAGCGGGCAAAATCCCATTTATATTTTTACAATGCAGGGCGGAGGAGAAACAGCATGATGTGGTCGCTTGCGGCACTTGTTATCGGCTTTTGCATAGACCTTCTGGTGGGCGACCCCCACGGCTTTCCCCATCCGGTAGTTCTGATTGGAAAATGTATCAGTGTGTTGGAGCGGGGGCTGCGGCGCATCTGCCCCAAAACGCCCGCCGGTGAGCGGGCGGCGGGCGCCATCCTGTGGGGCGCGGTGGTCATCGTATCCACCGCCGTCCCGGCTCTGCTGCTGTGGCTGAGCGGTCTGGTCAGCCCGTGGCTGCGTCTGGCGCTGGAAAGCGTGATGTGCTGGCAGATCTTGGCCGTCAAGTCCCTGCGGGACGAGAGCATGAAGGTCTATGACGCGCTGGAGAACGGGGATTTGGCCGCCTCCCGCCATGCTGTTTCCATGATCGTGGGGCGGGACACCGACCGGCTGGACGATGCCGCCGTGACCCGCGCCGCCGTGGAGACGGTGGCGGAGAACACCTCCGACGGCGTGGTGGCGCCGCTGCTGTTTCTGGCCATCGGCGGCGCGCCGCTGGGCTTTTTCTACAAGGCGGTGAACACCATGGACTCCATGCTGGGGTATGTGGAGCCGCCCTATAAGAACATCGGTCTGGTGCCCGCCAAGGCCGACGACGTGGTGAATTACATCCCGGCGCGGCTGTCGGCACTTCTGATGCTGGCGGCTGGCGGCCTGATGGGGCTGGATGCGGCGGCAGGCTGGCGGATCTTCCGCCGTGACCGCCGGAAGCACGCCAGCCCCAACTCAGCGCAGACGGAATCCGTCTGCGCGGGACTGCTGGGCGTGCGTCTGGCAGGAGATGCGTGGTACCACGGCGTGCTGCACAAGAAGGAGTATATCGGCGACGCATTGCGGGAGATCACCCACGAGGACATCCCCCGCGTGTGCCGCCTGATGACGGTCACAGCGGTCCTCACCCTGCTTTTGAGCTGTGGGGTCAAGCTGCCCTTTGCACTGTGAAGGAGACATAGATGCTGTATCAAACGGAAAACCAACACGGCGGCGACGTGTACGGCGGCGGTATCACGCTGGATTTTTCCGCCAACACCAACCCGCTGGGTACGCCTCCCGGCGTACTGGAGGCGGTGTGCCGGGCTCTGCCCCGGCTACACCGCTACCCCGACCCCTACTGCCGCCGGCTGGTGCAGGCCATCGCGGGCCATGAGCAGGTGCCGGCGTCCTATATTCTCTGCGGAAACGGCGCGGCAGACCTGATCTACACATACTGCGCCGCCCTGCGGCCCCGGACGGCGGTGGAGCTGGCCCCCACCTTTGTGGAATATGGGGCGGGACTGGCGCAGGTGGGTTGCCGCGTAGAGCGGTATTTCCTGCATCAGGCGCAGAATTTCGATTTGGACGAGAGGTTTCTGTCCTTCTTAGAGGAGAAAAAACCGGAGGTGGTATTCCTCTGCAACCCCAACAACCCCACCGGGCGGCTGATCCCGCTCCCTCTGCTGGAGCAGATCCTGCAATACTGCGCGGCACAAGGGGCGCGGCTGTTTCTGGATGAGTGCTTTCTCGATCTCACGGAGGACGGCGTCAGCGCCAAGTCCCTTCTGGCAGCGCACCCGGAGCTGCTGATCCTGAAGGCATTCACCAAGAGCTACGGCATGGCGGGCATCCGGCTGGGGTACTGCCTGTGCGCCGACAATGCGTTACTGCGCCGCATGGCGGCCGCGTCCCCGCCGTGGAACGTATCCACTCTGGCCCAGAGTGCCGGTGTGGCGGCGCTGGCGGAGCGGGACTTCCTGCAAAGGACGCTGTCCCTCGTCCGCACGGAGCGGCGGTGGCTCACGGATAACCTGACGGCGCTGGGCTTCTGGGTATGCCCGTCCCATGCCAATTACCTGCTGTTCCACGGGCCGTTGGGCTTGCGGGAGGGCCTGCTGCGGCAGGGCATCGCCATCCGGGGCTGTGGGAATTACAGCGGGCTGGACGACGGGTGGTATCGCATCGCCGTGCGGCCTCATGAGGAGAACGAAGCATTGATAACGGCCATCCGGCAATTCTGCAAGGAGAAATCACTATGGCAATGAATATTATGATTCAGGGGACCATGTCCAATGCGGGAAAGAGCCTGCTGGCGGCGGGACTCTGCCGCGTTCTGAAGCAGGACGGCTACCGCGTGGCGCCGTTCAAGAGCCAGAACATGGCGCTGAACTCCTTCATCACTAAGGACGGCGGCGAGATGGGCCGGGCGCAGGTAGTGCAGGCAGAGGCCGCCGGGATCGAGCCGGATACCCGCATGAATCCCATCCTGCTCAAGCCCACCACCGACGTGGGCAGTCAGGTCATCGTAAACGGTCAAGTGCGGGGCAATATGCAGGCCATGGAGTATTTCCGCCGCAAGCGGGGCTACATCCCCGCTGTGCTGGAGGCCTACAACAGTCTGGCCTCAGAGTATGACGTGATCGTCATTGAGGGGGCGGGCAGCCCCGCGGAGATCAACCTCAAGCAGGATGATATCGTCAATATGGGCCTTGCCAAGCTGGTGGACGCGCCGGTGCTGCTGGTAGGCGACATCGACCGAGGCGGCGTGTTCGCCCAGCTCTACGGCACGGTGGCGCTGCTGGAGGAGGACGAGCGCCGCCGCATCAAGGGCGTGGTGGTCAACAAATTCCGGGGCGACCGGGCCATTCTGGAGCCGGGACTGAAGACGCTGGAGCAGCTGTGCGGCATCCCGGTGGCGGGGGTCATCCCCTATACCCATATAGACATCGACGATGAGGACAGCCTGACCGAGCGGTTTGACCGCTCCAAAGAGCGAAAACTCTTGGATATCGCGGTAATCCGTGTGCCGCGCATCTCCAATTTCACGGATTTCAGCCCCTTCGAACATTACGAAAACGTGTCGCTGCGCTATGTGGATCAGGTGAGCGACCTGCACCAGCCGGACATGATCCTGCTGCCGGGTACCAAGAGCACCATCGCCGACCTGCGCTGGCTGCGGCAGTCCGGTCTGGAGGCGGCCATTTTGAAGGCGGCTGACGCCGGCACGCTGGTTTTCGGCGTCTGCGGCGGCTATCAGATGCTGGGGCGCACCGTATCCGACCCGGAGCAGGTGGAGGCCGCCGGGGTCACGGAGATCAGCGGCATGGGGCTGCTGGACATGGACACCGAATTCCGCGGCGAGAAGGTACAGACCCAGACGCAAGGCGTCTTTCACGGTGTGGAGGGAATGCTCTCCGGCCTGAACGGACTCGCCTACGAGGGGTACGAGATCCACATGGGCCGCAGTCAGCAGCAGATGCCCGCCCTCACCGGCAGCAGAAACGTATACGGCAGCTATGTCCACGGCATTTTTGACGCGCCGGGCATCACGGATACGATCCTGAAAGCACTGTGCGCCAGAAAGGGCGTGTCTTTTGACGCGCTGGCAACCTTTGACGCCTGCGGCTACAAGGAACGGCAGTACGACCTGCTGGCGGACGTGGTACGCGGCGGACTGGATATGTCCTTTGTCTACCGGGTGCTGCGCCGGGAAGTATAACGAAACAAGTTTCAATGGAAAAAGGGGGAGAGACTTGAGCAGGATATTATGCGTGATTGACGGCATGACGGATCCCCACTTTCAGGTGGAGCGATATGGCCATCTGGCGTCCATGGGTTCGATGCGGTATGTGGATACCTGCGGCGGCTTCCCACCGGAAACACTGCACTGCGTACTGCGCCTGTTGGGGGTAACGGATCTGGACGCCAAGACAGAGGCAGCCCTGCGGGCGGCGGAACGCTGCCCCTTTGTGCTGCTGCATATCAACGGGGCGGATAAAGTGGCCCATCGCCACGATTCGGCGGAAAAGGAGACTTTCCTGCGCCGGGTCGATGATAGGGTGCTCTCCCGGCTGTTGGCGTCTGAGCATGAGATTGTGGTGGCCTCCGACCACGGAGCTGATCCAGAAAGCGGAGCCCATCTGGGTGGCCCACAGCCTTTTTTTACCAGCCGTTAAATGGTAATAGTCAAAATATGAAGACTGCATAACGGCGGCAAGGCTTAAAATCAAAACCTCAGGCTTATCCGTAATCTCATTAAGATAAGCAATAATCCAGACCGCCCTGATGGGCGGCGACGGAAGTCTCAAGGCGTAGCCCTGGACGGTATCCCAACGAAATGCTCCCCCTATGAGAGATCAACTCTCGCAGGGGGAGCGTTTTGCTTATTGTCTGCGGGCGGTGCGATAGTCGTCGCCGGGACGCCAGTAGGGGCAGTCCCCGGCCTGGGAGGAGAGGAACCGCGCCATCTCGTCCTCGTCCAGATCCATTTCGCACATGAAGTCGTCGTATTCCTCGTCGTAGCTGTACCACACGCAGCTTTCACACTTGTCCATCACACGTCCTCCACCAGCCGGTGCTTGTCAAAGCGGCAGCGGCTGTAATAGATCAGGGTGGCAGCGCTGCACAGGAACCATCCCGCCGGATAGCTCAGCGCAATGGGGATGATCTCGTTGGCCACATAGTTGGCCACCACGAACAGGTATATCTGCCGGAACACCACGAAGGAGCCCAGCATGATCCACATGGGCACCTGGCTGTTGCCCGCGCCCCGCAGGGCGGCGGAGTAGACCTGATTGATGCAGAAAAAGAAGTAGAAGGGCGACAGCAGCCGCAGCAGCAGTGCGCCGTAGGACACCACCTCCGGCTTCTGGTTGAAGAAGGCCGTCAGCTCCGGCGCCAGCAGCAGCACCGGCACCAGCAGCACCGCCGTCACCGCAAAGGACAGATACAGCGCCGTGCGCACGCCCTTCTTGGCACGGGGCGTGTCGCCCACACCCAGATTCTGCCCCACGAAGGTGGTACCGGCCATGGAGATGGACTGCACCGGCAGGATCACCAGCTGATCCACCTTGGTATACGCCGTCCAGCCGGACATACAGTCGGCGCCGAAATAGTTGATATACCCCTGCACGAACACGTTGGAGAAGGCCGTCACCGCCATTTGCAGGGCGGCGGGGATGCCCACGGCCACGATCTGCTTCAGCACCGACCACGTCATGCGCAGCGCCCGCAGCTCCAGACGGATGCAGCCCTCGGCGCGCAGCAGCACCCACACCGTCAGCAGGGCGGACACCGCCTGGGCGATGATGGTGGCGTAGGCCACGCCCTCCACGCCCATGCCGAACTTCAGTACGAACAGCAGGTCAAGTCCGGTATTCAGCACGGCGGACACCAGCAGGAAGTAGAAGGGACGCCGGGAGTCGCCCACCGCCCGGAGGATGCCGGAGCCCATGTTGTAGATCAGCAGTCCCATGACACCGGCAAAGTAGATGGTCAGGTAGGTGGTCTGCTCCGGCGCCACCTCCGCCGGGGTCTTCATCAAGCGCAGCATCAGGGGCGTCATGAGAATGCCGGCTGCGGTGAACACGATGCCCAGCAGGAACGTCAGCACCATGGAGGTGTGTACCGCCTGCCGCACCTTTTCCTCCCGCTGGGCGCCGTAATACTGGCTGATGACCACGCCCGCGCCGCTGGACAGCCCCAGAAAGAAGCCGATCAGCATGTTGATGATGGGCGTGACGGTGCCCACGGCGGAGAATGCCTCGTTGCTGACGAAGTTGCCCACCACCCATGTGTCCACCATGTTGTACAGCTGCTGGAACAGGTTGCCCACCATCAGGGGCAGGGCAAAGTTGATGAGATGCTTCGTGATGCTGCCCTTTGTCATGTCCACGTCATAGCGGGCAGGGCGGTGGTGGGTATGGAACGGCAGATGCAGATGTCCGGAATGGCGCATGGCGGCGTGTACTCCTTATGTTACCATCGCTTGACAAGGACAGACACGGTTTTGACGGGCAGAAATGCCCCGCACCTGCCAGCGATGGGTTTTCGTGTGATTTTTGGTTTTTGAGACGCCGCTGGGCTACCGCCCAGCAAGGCGAAAAGGGCAAAAAGCGCCGGAAAGACACGCTGTCAGGCGTGCTTGCCCTTGTTAAGCGATGGTAAAGCTTCCTTTACAGGAATTTTACCATACCGCCGCCCACTGCGCAACAGCCATTATTCCGGGAACTCCTCCCGCTCCGCCGGACGCATGACGGACACCTCATAGGCGGTGCGGTCGCTGGTAACGCCGTCTTCCGTCTTGGAGTAGATGCGGCTCTGGACGCGACCCTCCACCGTCAGCCGCTGCCCGGTGTACAGCAGCGCCGTCTGCTGCGCCACAGCGCCCCACGCGATGCAGGGCAGATAATCCGCCCGTCCGTAGCGGCGGTTCACCGCCAGGATCATGTCGCAGATCTCCCGCCCCAGCGGGGTGCGGCGGAGGATGGGCTGCTTGCACAGGATGCCGCTGAGGAATATCCGGTTCAGGGGCTGGCCTGCGTCGGGGGCCAGGGTCTGGGCGAATACGGAGATCACCAGACGGCTGCCCAGCCCGCTTTTGTTGTTGAACGAGCGCAGCTGGCCGGTGATATGTACCGTGTCGCCGGGGGTCAGGGGCGTCAGCAGCAGGAGGGACTTGGGCACGATGACCGGCAGCTTGTCCGCCTGTCCGGAAAGACGCAGCACCGACAGGGTAAAGCGGTAGAATGCGCAGCCGTGGTTCACATGAGAGAGGGCGGGCACGTCGTCCACCGTACCCCGCAGCTCCACGCGGTTATAGTTCAGCTCCATAGGCACACCTCGTTTGTTGAGATGCTTCACTGTATGTGCGCCGGGGTGAGAATATACCTCTTTTCAAACGGCGGCGGATATGGCATAATACATGGCAAAGGAGTGATGACCATGCGCTATAAGGGAAAGGTATACCGTCCGCCCAGTGAGGCGTACAGCCTGATCGTGCAGGTGACATACGGGTGCAGCCACAACAAATGCGCCTTCTGCGACATGTATGACGACAAGCATTTCGCCATGCGCCCCATGGACGAGATACGGGAGGACTTTGAGCTGGCGCGGCGGGTATACCGCCGGGTGGAGCGGGTGTTCCTGGCGGACGGCGACGCGCTGATGCGTAAGACCGCCGACCTGGTGGAGATACTTGGGCTGGTGTACGGCCTGTTCCCGGAGTGTGAACGGGTGACGTGCTACGCCTCCCCCACCAGCTTGCAGATCAAATCCGAGGACGACCTGCGCCTGCTGCGGAGCAAGGGGCTGCAGATGGTGTACATGGGGCTGGAATCCGGCTGCGACGCGGTGCTGGAGAAAATGCAGAAGGGGCACACGGCGGCGGATATCGTGGCCGCCGGACAGAAGGCGCGGCGGTGCGGGCTGGCGCTGTCGGTAACGGCCATCTCCGGGCTGGGCAGCGTGGCGCACTGGCGGGAGCACGCCGTGGATACAGCCAAAGCCGTCAGCGAGATGAAGCCGGACTATCTGGGGCTTCTGACGTTGATGGTGGAGCCGGGCACGCCGCTGGAGAAGTGGGTGCGGGAGGGCAGCTTTACGCTGCTTGGCCCGCTGGAGGTACTGAAGGAGACGGAGCTGTTTTTGCAGCATGTGGACAGCGAGGGCACGGTGTTCCGCGCCAACCACGCCAGCAACTACCTGACGCTGAAGGGCACCCTCAACGGCGACCGGGACGCCCTGCTGGGGCAGATCGCCGCGGCGCTGGAAGGGCGGCGCGACCTGAAGCCGGAGTTTCTCCGGGCACTGTAAGAAAAGAAACACCATCCTGTCGGATGGTGTTTCTTTTTATTTTTCGCGCTCTGCGCAGCAAAATAGACGAGGCTCGAACTCGCTTCCCGGCATCCCACGAATGGCAGAGCCATTCGCGGGAGCCCTGCCTTCACCTCTGGATTTGACGCGCTTCGCGCTGGTCGAGGCAGCGAGTTCCATCCTGCCCGCGGCATTCCAAAAAGAAAAACCACCCAAAGGGTGGTTTTTCTTTTTGGAGCGGGCGACGAGGCTCGAACTCGCTACCTCGACCTTGGCAAGGTCGCGCTCTACCAGATGAGCTACGCCCGCAAACGCAAGATAGATTATACCTCTCATCGCAGCGTTTGTCAACCCCGTTTTTCCAATTTCCGCAAAAATCTCATGCCCGCCCTTGCGGGCGGGCATGCCGGCATTTATCGCATGATGATCTCCACCACGCCGGGATTATCGGCGTTGGGATAGAAGTTCGTCGTCCAGCCGCTGCCGCCCACGGCAGCCTGCACCTGCGCCACCGCCTGCCGCACCTGATAGGACTGCCCTTCGAAGGCGCTCAGCTGCACCACCAACGAGGTCTTGCCCTCCGCCGCAGCATCGGACAGCAGGTCGTGCAGCGCCGACACGTTGGTGGCGTGCACCATGTTGATGATCTCCTTCTCCGTCCGCTTATAGCCGATGGTCACCACGATTTCGCTGTAATTCCGCGCCGTGTCGTCCACCGTGTACTGGATATAGGACACGGCGTAGGAGCCCATGGGCGTGTCCTTCTCCACCTCGCGGGAGGCCTTCTCCGCCGCTTCCGCCGCGTCCAGCCCCTCCTGGGCGTAGTACAGCCAGATCGTGCCCGATTCCGCGTGGTTGCCCACCAGGATCAGGATATTGTTCACCAGATCCTGATAGGTGTCCGCCCGCAGCACGTCGCGCCCCTCACCCTCGTAGTAGGTGGGGCTGTGATCCTTGACCTCGTACCACTCCCGGTCGAGAAAGTCGCCGCAGCCCGTCATGGAGCAGACCAGCACCGCGCACAGCAGCGCCGCACACCATCTTTTACCCATGGTCACGCCCTCCTCTCTGCGTTTACAGCAGCTCCAGCTGCTTCTCCTCGCTGTCCTCCGGTTTCAACACCGCGCCGGCGGCGGGAATGCTCCGCGTCCGGTAGCGGGCGGCGTTGACGATGCCGCACTCCGCTGCGTTCAGCACCCGCTCCAGCCGGTACTTGGGCTTGATGTTCATCACCTGCACGCCCTGGGTGGAGCGGGTGGTCTTGGGCGCCAGCAGGGATGTGTGTACCAGCAGCGCTCTCGGCTCGTTCGTCTCCAGCGCCAGCTCTGTGTCCTCCGTCAGCTGCACCGCGCACACCAGGGGGAATTTGTCGCAGTAGGCGCCCGTCAGCTTCCGCCGGTTGGACACCGTGGCGTAGGCGCTGAGCGCCACCCGCGCCGCGCGGCCGTTTTCGAAGAAGAACACCACGCTGCCGCTGTAATCGCCGGGCAGACACAGCCAGATCACGCTCTCGCCGGCGTCCATGCCCAGCTTGGCCGGCAGATAGTCGCCCAGCGCCGAGGCCTTCGTCTCCCCGAACTCGCTGGCGCGGGTCTTGTAGACCTGATATTTGTCGGTGAACAGCAGCAGCTCCGAGTTGTTGGTGGCCTCGAAATACTGGCGCAGGCTGTCGCCCTCCTTGAACTTCTGCTCGCCGGACATACGCAGGGACTGGGGCGTGATCTTCTTGAAGTACCCCTCCCGGCTGAGGAACAGGTGTACCGGATAGTCCTCCGCAGGCTCCTCCTCCGGCTCCTCCGGCATCTCGTGGCTGTACACGATCTCCGTCCGCCGTGGCACGGCGTACTTCTTCTTCACGTCCTC
>ENA-USZK01000871-USZK01000871.1-human-gut-metagenome-genome-assembly--contig:-NODE-871-length-14097-cov-24.267546_pt1 | contig 14097 bp, 6 predicted proteins | sample MGYA00250043_ERZ773534 | MGnify/ENA primary metagenome ERZ773534 (study PRJEB29103, sample SAMN06112056) | human gut metagenome | biome: human gut; feature: ankylosing spondylitis patient; material... | reverse complement strand
GCCATTGCTAATCCTGCCAAACTCAATGTTACGAACAGTCTCTGTTTCATGTTTGTTAGTTATTTATACATTAGATTGAAATTACACCTTATTATATATAGGATATTCTATACCTTATTATATATAGGCATCTTACTTGATGGCAAGATACTTATCATATTCGCAGGCTGTGAGAAGCATGGCTCCCACACCGAAGTTTGCCTGAGAGTTGGCATCTACGGTCTGACCAGGGATGGCTCTCTCGCCGATAGGCTGAACATAACCAACCTTTCCATCAGGCTGAACGGCAGTCTCTGTAAGATAAGTCCAGGCACGATCGATGACCTTCTTGTACTCCTTCTTGTTAAGATAACCATTGTTGACACCCCAAAGCATACCATAGGTGAAGAAGGCTGTGCCACTGGTCTCAGGACCTGGAGCGTGCTCTGGGTCCATCATCGAACGGGTCCAGTAACCTTCCGGCTGCTGGATTTCAGCTACCGCCTTAGCCAGTTTCTGGAATTTATCTACGAAGAACTGATAGTGCTTGTAGTCCTTAGGCATATCCTGGAGCACCTTAGCCAAACCTGCGAGAACCCAGCCATCACCACGAGCCCAGAAGTCTTTCTTTCCGTTGGCACTCTTGTGCTTCGGATAGATGTACTTGCCATCACGGAAGTAGAGGTTGGTCTCCTTGTCGAGCATAATCTCATCGGTGGTGAGGAGATTATCGTAAAGCTTGTCGAGATACTTGGTATCGCCGGTCAGCTTATACATCTTGGTCATCACAGGCATCACCATATAGAGGGCATCGCTCCACCACCAGTAGTCTGTTGGCTCAGAGTAAACCTCGTAGTGCATTACCTCCTTGGCACGCTTCACCATGTATTCTGATGCAGCGGCATTTCCCTTGGCTGCCTCGATGTTGTAGAGGTCGATGTAAGTCTGGAAGCAGATCTGCCAGTCACCGAAGAGCACGTGCTGCTTTCCCTCGCCGTATGGTTTGTACTTCCACTTGGCTGGGTTAGCCTCTGTAGCACCGGTCCAGTCGTTATGTTCTGCCCAACGGATGGAATAGTCGAGCATCTTCTGGTCCTTGAGCATCTTATATACCTCCATGTTGCCGGTATGATAAGCGGCATTATCCCAGAAGGCACGAACCTCAGGCTTGTTGTTAGCCTGCCAGTAGTTATTCACCTTGGTGATGAGTTCCACTACCTGCTCATGGTCCCATTTCTTGGAAGCCTTCACTTCCTTCTTATTCTGTTTCTTGACCTTAGCGGTCTTCTTGGCTGGCTGTGCTGCATTCAAAGGCAAAGCCAAGGCTGCAGCCGCCAGCATCATCAATATCTTATGCATGATAATCTATAAACTCTTAACTAAAAAAATTACCACTTGTCCTTGGTCACGATATCGTCCTTCCACTGGTGATCCTTAGGGAACTGCTGGTTGTTCCATGCCTTCACCTGGGTCCAAGGCTGTGCTGCGTCGGTCCAGAAAGGATGGTCGGCAGGCAAGCCGAGAGGCATGAAGGCGAGGGTTGTCATATAGAGCGAACCGTTGTTGGTATACCAGTCGGCAACGTTCTTCTGGCTGTTTCCACAGAAACCGATAGAGAGATAGCCCTTCTCGTTGAAGTTGTTCTGCTGGTCGAACATGCGATGGAGCACCTTGGTAAGTGCTGCACGAACCTGACCGTTGCTCAAATCCTTAGGCAACTTCTGGTACCATGCCATCAGAGCCAGCGGCTGCATGGTAGCCATACGGTAAGGAATACTTCTTCCGAATGCTGGGAAGGTACCCTCAGGAGAGATGAATCTCTCGAGAATGATGCTGTACTTCTGGCAGCGTTTCAACTCTCTGTTATAGTATTTCTGATAGTCGAGACGGGAATTGACCTTGGCATCTACCATCGCCTGGAGCGTCTCCAGATACATCGGATGGAACACGTAGCTGCTGTAGTAATCGAAAGCGAACGAAGGACCGTCAGCATACCAGCCATCACCCACATACCACTCCTCTACCTTGCGGCAGGCTGAATTGATGCGAAATTCATCGAAATCGCCACCCACCTTTGCCATGAAACTCTCGATGGTTGAAGAGAAGAGCAACCAGTTGGTATAAGGAGGGTCGATGTGGCGGAGCTTGGCAAACTCTGTGAGATAACGCTTCTTGGTCACCTCGTCGAGAGGCTTCCAGAGTGTATCGTAAGCACGGAGAAAACTCTCTGCAATATAGGCTGCATCTACCAGATTCTGACCACCGATGCCCCAGCAGAGATAGTCTGGATTCTGAGGGTCTACAGCATTCTTATAGGAAGCCAAAGCCCATTCACGCAACTGCTTGCGCTGCTTACCTTCGGCAGTAGCATCATCCGGAAGGGTGAGCCATGGAGCCACACCAGCCATCAGTCTGCCGAAGCACTCCATATAGAGCACCTTTCTGTTGCGGTTGTCGAAGCTGGGACTGAACTCAGTCTGCATATTCTTCTGTAACTCGCCTTTAGCCATATTTTCCAAAACAGGCTGTGCCATCTTATAGGCTAGCGAGCACCAATATTGGCGGTCGCTCTGCTGAACAGTCTTCTTCTTGGCAGAAATTCCCATGAAAGGAACCAGCGCCAAGACTAGGGTCATCATGATACTTTTAAATATATAATTCATAGATAGTTGTATATTGTTTGTTGTTATTGATAATTGTAAGAGGCAAGTTGCCTGTAGCCTTAGCTGAGCAACTGCAAATATATATAAAATTAGTTAGAAACAAGCAGAGCGACCGTATATTTTAGTGTTTTTTCAACACTGGTGCACCATTTTCCCAGGAAATAGGTACCCACAAGTGTCTACTGTCACTCAAGTGTTTAGGATTCCACATGTCTGCCATGAACACATAGTCAGCACCATGGAACATCTTCTTCTGTGCTGCAGTTTCCACCTTATATATATAGGTACCCTGTGCACCGAAGGTCTTGTCAGCACCCTCGCCACGGCAAGGATTAGGCAACTGCTCCCAAGGACCGTAGATATTCTTTGCCTTGAACATGCGGGCTGCATTAGGCGCCCATCCGGTACATCCGCTGGTAATCATCCAGTAGATGCCATCCTGCTTGAAGATGGTTGGAGCTTCGTTCTGTCCGCCGGCAGCAACTCTTACGTAGCAACCGTTGTGCTGCATGTAGTCATCTGTCAACTGTGCGATTTGGAGTGTCAGGTTTTCCTCTGAAGAATAGATGTGGTAAGCCTTGCCATCATCGTCGATGAAGATGGTCATATCTCTCGACATCTGTCCACCCTGGAAGTCTCTCATCCAGAACATACCCCGTTCTATCTGCTTGCGCCAAGCTGGAGTCCACCACTCTTTCAGTTCAGGGAAGAGAAGCTGATGCTTGAGGTCGGTGGTATCAGGTTTGGAGAATCCGATAGGATAGATTCCCGGATTCACTCTTCCTGAGCGAACGAACTTGAATGGTCCGAAAGGAGTATCGCTGGTTGCCACACCATAACGGGCAGCAGCATATCCCTGCCCTTTCAATTCGAGATGGAACCACATGACGAACTTCCTGGTCTTCTGATTATAGAGCACCTTAGGGCGCTCGATGATGCAACCACCCTCGATGTCGCTGCCTGGTTCATTAGAAACAGGCAGCACCAATCCATGGTTGGTCCATTTCTTGAGATCCTTGGAAGTAAAGCAGCTTACGCCGAGAGAGCTGTAAGGCTTGCCATCCTGCGAACGGCTTTCGCCATACCAGTAATAGGTACCCTGATAGTTGAAGATGTTGCCACCATGTGCATTGATATGCTTGCCGGTATTGTCCTTCCACACGCCTCCGTCCATCGGAGCCTGTGCCAGAGTTGGGAGACAAGACATCATCCACAACACCATAAATACGAATAGTTTATTCATTTGCTGATGTATTATTAAGTTAGTAAAACGCTAATTGTTTATTTCGGTTACAAAATTAGGAAAAAAGCCCCTTTTAGGGGGCTAATATTCGGTATAAAAGGGATACAAATCGAGAAAATGCAGGAAAAATAATGCTAACTGTACGGTTGAAATTACCCAATATGCCCGTACAGGTTTTTATATTTTCACAGAATCAATGAAGGCTCAGAAGAGATTATCCATCAATGGACAATTTCATCTGAGCCTTGATTGATTAGAATACTTATTTAATCTAGTTTAGTCTAGAAGATTACTTCTCTGCTGACTGACCTGCTGATGTTGGCCAATATGGGTTCTGATACAATGGACTCTTCTCTACAGAAGAATAATCACTTGCTGTAAGCAGGAACTGCTTGATAGGAAGTGGCTGCAGATAGTGAGCCATGTGCCAGGTGAAACCATCCTTGTAGCTGTTGGTAGCTGTCATGTTCACCTCCAATGGACGATAGTACTCGCTCAGAGAAGAGCTTGACACGTTGGCATTAGAAGAACCATCAGCATTCAGGTTGTTATACCAGCTCTGCATTGGAGTATTCCAGAGATGAATACCCTCCATGTGAGCAGGAGTTGTCATCAACTGATCGTATGAACGCCAACGCTGCAAATCCATACCACGAAGACCTTCTGAAATCAACTCGCAACGACGCTCACGGCGGATGTTGTAGAGAATCTTATCGGTCAACTGCTTGCCTGCAGAGTAAGAACCCCAGTCGGCAGTTTCCTTGCTCATCTCAGTAGCATCGATGGTAACCTGTGGATTAACCGCATCACCTGTGAAGCCGGCAGCCTTACGTACATCCTTCCAATACTCCAGAACCTTGCCAGAAAGACTGTTGGTCAACATATACTCAGCCTCCATGTAGTTCAGCAGTGCCTCGGTAGCACGGAAGATTTCAGCTGCATTGTAGCAGTTACCATTACCTGTATTAGCCTTATCAAAGGTACCACCCTTACGGATTGCATAACCTGTAGAATAGTCATTCTCGGCATTACGTGTGGTAATGGTTGGATATGGCTCGTCGATGACATAGTGATCCTCTGAAGCAGACATATTCTTGAATACATTCTTCTGTCCAGGAACCTTCAGGAAGATGGTGAGACGAGGGTCACGATTGGTAGCTACATCGGCGATAGTCTGGTCGCTATAGGTATAGGCTGAATTATAGATAGGCTTACCATCCTTCATCACATAGCCCTCTACCATAGAGCGGGTGAGACCTACGCCAAAGTCTCCATGCTGGACACCAACCTCCACATTATTGACTACACCCAACTCCTTGCTATACTGGCGCCAAAGGATAACCTCAGGTGTACCCGACATATCTGTAGTACCCCAGATATTGAAGTAAGGGTTCTGAGGATCACCTTCCTTCTGAGGAATAGTACCGGTGTTCACCATCAACTGATCCTTATACTTGTCAGCTACCATTTCGGCAGCCTTGGCACTCTCCTGCAGGAAATACTTAGCCTCAGCATCAACAGAACCTGTAGGATACTGATAGTTGGCATTATACTCCTTAGCCTTGCCTGGCCATCCCTCGCCGTTAGGAACGAAAGCTGTGCCGGCAAAATAAGTCAGCCAAGAACCCTCGTAGAGAGCTACACGGCTCTTGAACAGGCGAGCTGCATCTGGAGAGATACGGGTATGGTTCTTGTCAAAACCATCCTGCATCAGCGAGATAGCCTTGTCCAGGTCTTCCATGATGAAACGAGCCACCTCGTTGCAAGGCTGACGCTTATTGGCAGCCACCAGGATTTCCTCATTATCAGGGAATGCCTCGGTTACAATAGGAAGGTCGCCCCACTTCTGCAACATATCAAAGTAGCAGTATGCTCTCATGAAGTAGATCTCACCGATATACTGGTTGATGATAGCCTCACTACCAGAGATCTTACCAGCCTTCTGAGCCTCGAGGATAGAATTGAGCTGGTAATTGATGTTGCGGATATTATTCCAAGACCAGTTGCCGTTATCATTGGCTGTTTTCCAAAGTCCTGTGGCAAACTTGCCATCACCTTTCCAGTTGATCTGGTTGTCGGTATTCACATCGCCGGCATAAAGACCGTAGCTCCAGTTGGCGTGTCCTGGCAAGACATCACCATAGAACTGATCGGCAGCAGCTTTCACCTTTGCCTCTGAAGTAAAGAATCCATCAGAAGGTAAGCTTGATGGTGGCTCCTGCTCCAGATAATCACTACAAGAAGAGAAGGATGCAGCAAGTGCCAATGACATAAGTGCTATATGTTTGAATTTCATATTAATATCTCCTTTTAATTATAATGTAACGTTAACACCGAAAGAGAAAGTGCGAGAGAGAGGATAACCATTACCATAATCGGTATCGATGGTCTCTGGGTCGAACTGACTTGGAAGATCGGTGATAGTGAACAAATTCTCTGCTGAAACGAAGAAGCGGACATTGCCCAAACCTGCCTTTGAAACCAAGCTCTGTGGCAGGGTATAGCCAATCTGAAGGTTCTTCATACGCAAATAAGCTGCATTGAGCAAATAGCGTGTCTGGGTATGGATGTTCTTCCCGCTGTACTGCGGACGTGGCAGATAGGCATTCAGATTCTCTGATTCGTAGCCATTCTTGACAGACCAGGTTTCTGAATCGCGGAAGTAGTCCTGAACGCCGGTAATACCTGCAGCCCACCATACACCAGAGTCGGTAGCTCCAAACAGAAATTCTCTCGCATCAGAATAATCACGCTTCATGACACCCTGCATGAATGCACGGAAGTCGAACCCCTTCCAGCTGGCGGTGAGATCAAGACCGAAGAGATAACGAGGAGTTTTGTTGCCGATAACCTTCAAGTCACCATGGTCTGCCAATGTATTGCTTCCATTAGAGATCTTGCCGTCGCCATCCAGGTCCTTGTACATGATATCACCAGCAGCCCACTTGTCGCCAAGCTGGCTCTGTCCACCATTTGGCAAGGTAGCCAGATGCTGGTTCATCTCATCATTAGTCTTGGCAATTCCGATGGTTTCATAACCCCAGATTTCGCCTACCTTGCGGTTCTCGATATAGCTAGACAAGGAACCGGTAGGGTTGTTTGGATAACGGGTTACCTTAGCCTGAGCATCTGAAACATTGAATGTTACACCATAGTTCAAGCCATTCTCCAGATGATCGCGCCAGCCAATCTGCAACTCCCAACCAGTGGTACGGAGGTCAGTATTGTTGGTCTTAGGAACAGCAGTTCCCAAAAGTGCAGGCAACTCAGGAGCAGGACCTACCATGTCCTTGGTATTACGTACATAGTAATCGAAGGAACCAGTCAGGCGGTTGTTGAAAGCACCCCAGTCGAGACCGACATCATAGCTTTCTACCTTTTCCCAACCCAAGGCTGCAGAAACCAGACCTGGAGCTGCAGTAATGTTGGTCTTCTTACCACCCTGAAGCCAGGCACCTGCGACAGAATTATAAGCTACTGTAGAATAGGTCTGATACCAGTTATCAATATTCTGGTTACCCAAAGAACCGTAAGATGCACGGAGCTTCAAGGTATTTACAGTATTCTCCAATGGCTTCCAGAAGTTTTCGTGAGCGATGTTCCAACCCAAAGAGAAAGATGGGAAGGTCTTCCACATATTGTTTCTACGGAACTTGGATGTACCATCATGACGGATATTGAACTCGAAAAGATACTTCTCATCATAGTTGTAGTTCAAACGGCCGAAGAAGCCCGCTGTCTGCCACTGGTTGCGTCCACCATTCACGGAAGGAACGATTTCCTTGCCTTCGTAGCTCAAGCCATTGGTCAGATCCACCTCCAGACGAGACTCATCCAAGATACCATTACGCTGCAGACCGAATTCGGTCTTTCTCAACTGCTCTGCCTGGAAACCACCCATTACGTGGAAGTTATGCTTCTTAGCCAGAGAGAAGTTGTACTCGGTATAAGCCTGGAAGTTATAGTAGTTCTCCTTATATTCATCCTCATGAACATTGGAACCCTTGTCGTAAACGATAGGATTGCCGGCAACATCATGGTTGTAGAGCATCTTCTTGTCCCAGTGGCGTGCAGTATTCTCTGAACGATAGGTGAAGTCGATATGAGTTCTCCAGTTCTTGATAGGCTCAATCAACAGGTTCACCTGCTGGTTCAGAATGTCACGCTCCTTGGTATCCTTACCTGCTGTAGCCAGACCGAGGGCAGGAGAAGGTGCAGAATAATAGTAACCGTTGCGATCCTGCAAAGGCAATACCGGCCAACCCTGACGTGCCAAGTCCTGATACAGACTGTTGGTCAAATTAGCAGGGCGCTGGAAATCGGTACGGGTCCAGCGGGTAGAGTAATCCAGGTGCAGCCAATCGGTAATCTGCGCACCAATCTTAGCTGCCGTATTGTAACGGTCGTTCTTATCCTTATCCAGCTTCATGAAACCGCCATTGTGCAGGTAGTTGAAAGAAGCATAGAAATTAAACTTATCATTACCGCCGCTCACACTTGCGTTATGCTCCTGAGAGAAGGCTGTGCTCTTATACAAGGCATCATACCAATCTACGTCATCTACACCATAGGCGTAGCCATCATTCCATGTTGTGCCGTTGCTGGAATCGATACCGTAGAGCAGGTTACCATTGGCATCCTTTCGGGTACCAGGACCTACAGGAGTGGCATTGTGATAAGCCACGATCTTATCCATACGCTCCTGATCGAAGAACACACCACTACCACCATTGGTATGAGCATCGTTTACCCATGCTGCATAGTCAACAGAGTTCATCATGTGCTTGCCACGAATCATTCCGCTGAAACGGAAGCTGTTATTATAGTTGACTGTAACCTTACCCGACTTACCTTTCTTGGTAGTAACCAAGATTACACCGAAAGGTGCACGGGAACCATAGATTGAAGATGCAGCAGCATCCTTCAATACAGATACACTTTCGATATCCTGTGGGTTGATGGTATTCAAATCACCCTCAGAACCATCAATCAAGATCAATGGAGTACCCTTGGAACCCTCACCAATGGTAGTAGTACCACGTACATTTACATTAGGAGTAGCATCCATAGAACCAGATGAACTGGAAATCTGCAAACCAGGAACCAGACCCTGCAATGCCTGGGTAGCATTGGCAACAGGACGGGAAGCAATCTCCTTGCTGTCGATTACAGAGACAGCACCAGTGAGGTTTACCTTCTTCTGAGTACCGAAACCTACGACAACTACTTCACTCAAAGCCTGATTGTCGTCTTCCAAAGTAACGTTCAACGGACCATTACCAGCTTTTACCGTCATGGTCTTATAACCTATATAAGACACTTCGACCATAGCACCTGGAGCAGCACTGAGCGAGAAGTTACCATCAATATCGGTAACAGTACCCGTCTTGGAACCCTTAACCTTTACGGTAGCACCGATTACCGGCTCACCAGAAGGATCAAGAACCTGACCTTTAACGACACCCGACTGCTGAACAACCTGAGCTGTAGAAGCTGCCATGATAGATTGTGGAGGCAAAGCAACGCCAGTTGCCAAAGCTGCCAAAGCCATCAATCTTCTAGACGATGTTATTAGCTTAAGATTTTCCATTTTAAGTTGTATTTTAATTTATTAGTTTATATTATACTGTTTATGTAAAAAAAATGTAAAGTGCCGCCTTCGCTCTCGCCAAGGCAACTTTTATTGCTTCACAATTGCAAAATTCGGTCTTTTTTATCATATATTAGGGAAAAATTCGAGAAAATAAGGGAAAAATTCGGGAAAAAGCTGTAAATTTGTACCCAAAATACAAAGAAATACTAATAATCAAGATGAGAACGATATATTTGATACTGACTTTTGTGTGCTGCATCATTGCTAAAGCGGAAACATTTCCATACCGCAGCATTGCATCTTTTAACATTTCGCCAGCGTCTGAAAGCCATTGCATGATACTAGATAGCGAAGGAATGATGTGGGTGGGAACCAATTCCGGACTCAAATCATACGATGGCTATACCGTGAAATCGTATAAATCGAATGCTCTTTCTCCAGGTATTCTTCCCAACAACGACATCCGTTCCATGGCAGAAGACCACGAGCAGAACCTCTGGCTGGGAACCCGAAACGGCCTGGTAAAGATAAACCGGAAGACTGGCGTTTTCAAGACCTATTTCCTGCCAAGCGAAGATCAGAGAATCATCTACCATCTCTTTGTTTCGAGAGATGGTACACTCTGGGTTGGTACAGATGGAGGATTATCTTATTTCAATCCGGAAAATGAATCCTTCTATACCTATACTTCCAGGAATGCCTGGCGCATCGATGAAAACGGAAAGAAACAGCGCCTCAATTCTTTCAGCGTAAAATGTGTAACTGAAGACAAAAACGGCGACCTTCTCATCGGTACCTGGTCTTCCGGACTGATGCGTCTGAAACGTGGCAGCAACGTATTCCGCAGCTACCCGAAGCTGAATGACATAAATTCTGCCTACTCGCTCTTTTTCGACAGAAACCATCGTCTCTGGGTAGGAACCTGGGGATACGGAGTGCTGTGCATCAGCAATCCGGACAATCTGAAGAATCCGCAATATCATCAATATCCCTATACAACCAATAATTTCGACATCTTCTATAAATTCGTAGAAGACCCTACTACGCATACTCTCTGGGCATGCACAAGAGAAGGCATCTGCTTTCTCGATGAAAACCTGCCGCAGGCCAGCTGGCAGAAATATACCCAGATAGGCAACAGCCGACTCATCTACTGCAATGATATCTGCACAGATGGGGGGGGCAACATCTGGCTCTGCACGCAGAATGATGGAGTCCTGCAGATTACTACCACACCATCGCTCTTCAGGCAGTGGCATCTGGGAAATCTTCAGAATGCCCCTACCATCAACTACGTGAATGCCATACTAACCACCGATGGAGCATGGTTCTGGCTGGGGCTCAACCCATACGGAGTAGCGCTCTACAACAGATACACCGGTGCCACCTATTATAATAGTGAAATTCCAGGTTTTGGCAGTTTGCACGACTATACGCTAACCACGAGTATCACCAGCATTGCCAAAAGAAGCAATGGGGAAATCTGGTTTGCGGTCAACAACTATGGTATCGTAGTCAAACCAAAGGAGGGAAATGCCTTCGAACTGAATCGCAGCAATACCAAATACATCCAAGAAGACTTTGTCAATGCTGTTTTCGAATCAAAGGATAAAACCATGTGGATAGGAAGCCGCAATGGTATGAGTATCGTGTATCCAGACAATACAGGCTACTTCCTGACCATGAAAGAAGGTAAAAACGACTTCAGCAGCTGTGACATCCGTAACATCTGCCAGGATAGGCAGGGTAACATCTGGGTCTCTACCAATAATGAAGGCATCATCCGCATTTCGGGAAATCCCAAGAACATCCGATCGCTGAAATACAAGCAATACAGCTTTAAAAACCAGCTGTTTGCCATCAATGATGCCCAGAAATGTATGGAGGACAAGCAGGGCAGACTCTGGGCGATATCAAACAGTGGCGGACTCTTCCTATATAATAAGGAGGAAGACCGTTTTGAATACCAGAACCGAAAGATTCATCTTCCGGATGACCAGACCTTCTCCATAGAAGGCGATGCTTTCGGCAATATCTGGGTAGCGCTCAACAAGTCTCTGGCTTATATTACCTGGAAAAGTCAGGATGCGGAAGACTTGCGCAACATCACTTACTTTACCCGGGAAGACGGTTTGGGAGAAGTCCATTTTTCGGCGGATGCCAGTTATCAGTTTGGCAAGGAAATCTTCTTCGGCGGAAGAACAGGCTTCTTCTCCTTCACTCCATCTCCTCTTATGGGAATGAAGCATCACAAGAAGAACAGCAAGCTCATCATTACCGACCTGCTGATAGACGACGTGCCATTTGCCATGCTGGACTCTGTTCTCAAAAGTGATATTTCGAAAGAAATGCCTCACTATACCCAGGAGATTACCATACCGGCAAAGGTGAAGAAGTTTGATATCGAGTTTGCACTCCTCACTTACGGCAATGCCAGCAAGAATGTCTATGCCTACCAGCTGGAAGGTTATGATGAAGACTGGCAATACTGCAAGCCTGATGTTCACAAAGCCACCTTCCAGAACCTAAGCGCAGGAACCTACAGATTGCGTCTGAAGGCCACCGACAGCTATGGTCAGTGGCAGGAACTGCCCTACACCATCACCATCAAGGTGCTGCCGCCATGGTATGCATCCAGAATAGCCTTCATGCTCTATATCCTGATGCTGATAGGCGGCATCTTTGCTGCTGCCAGATGGAATAAGGAGCAGGTGAAGACCAGAAACAGCCTGCAGATGGGTGTTATCCTTACCAATATCACCCACGAGCTGCTCACCCCGCTCACCGTCATTTCTGCCACCATCTACAAGCTCAAGGAAAGAGCACCACAGTATGAGGAAGACTATCTGGTGATAGACAGCAACATCAACCGCACCACCCGACTCCTGCAACAGATCCTGGAAGTGAGAAAGTCGCAGGCAGGACAGCTGCATCTGCTCGTGAGCCGCAGAAACCTGATTTCGTTCATAGAAGAAGCTTGCGAGAATATCCGTCCGATGGCTGAACACCAGAAGATTACCCTATCCCTGGAGAAGCCGAAGACTGAAGGCATGGCATGGTTTGATGCCGACAAGATGGATAAGATCATCTACAACCTGCTCTCCAACGCCATTAAATATAATAAGGTGGGAGGCAAGATTGATGTATCACTCAGCCTCAGCAAGGAACAGGCCATCATCACCATCGCGGATAATGGCATCGGTATGTCGAAAGAGAAGATGAAGCATCTCTACACCCGATTCTTCGATGGCGACTACCGCAAGCAGAACATGCCGGGAACCGGCATCGGACTGTCGTTGACCCACGACCTGGTGAAACTGCATCATGGCGATATCCAATGTGAAAGTCAGGAAGGCGAAGGCACTACCTTCACCATCACCCTGTCTATCAGAAAAAGTGCGTATGCACCAGATGAAATAGACAATTCTGAAAAAACAAATGCAGTAAATCGGGAAGCCATCAGACAGGCAAGCCAGGAAACGAAGCTGGAATTCCAACCTGCTTCTGAAGACAAACCTAAGCTGGCACCTGTCCGCCAGAGCATCTTCATCAGAAAGAATGCGAGCAAGATCCTGGTGGTGGAGGACAACGAGGAACTGCTCGCCCTGATGCTGCAGGTATTGAGCAAGAACTATCATGTGTTTACGGCAAAGAACGGAAAGCAGGCGAAAAACATCATCATGAAGGAGAAACTCGACCTCGTGGTGAGCGACGTGATGATGCCAATCATGGATGGTATCGAACTGACCAAGCAGCTGAAGTCTGACAAGAGTTTCTGGCAGCTGCCTATCATCCTGCTCACCGCCAAGAGCAAGGAAGAGGACAAGACCGAGGCTTATGCCGCAGGAGCAGATGCCTACATCACCAAGCCTTTCAAGTTTGAGGAGCTGGAAGTCCGGATCAATGCCCTTCTTGCCAACCGCAAGAAGATGATAGAGAAGATTCAGGCAGAAGTTGCGCTCCAAACCAGCACGGAGAGCGAAACACAGACTGCGTTACATTTGAGCAACCCAGATCAGGCATTCATCACTCGTGCCACAGAGGTAGTGATGCAACATCTTGCAGATGGCGATTACAACCGCGATTCTTTTGCCAAGGATATGGTGATGAGCGAATCCACTCTATATAATAAGGTGAAAGCCACAACAGGGCAAACGGTCATTGCCTTCATCACCAGCATCCGCCTGAAGGAAGCTCAGCGCATCATCCGGTCGAACCCTAACATTCTGATCAGCGAAGTGGCAACCCAGGTGGGTTTCAACACTCCGAAGTATTTCTCCAAATGCTTCAAGAAGGAGTTCGGTATCTTCCCGAAGGAGTATGCTGAGCAACTGAAAAAGAGGTAAATGCCCTATCAAACTGGCAAAAAACAACACAGACAAATTCAATTTGTCCGTGTTGTTTTTTTTAGAGAACCCAGCAAGAGATTAAGCTATTGCAGTATACAAAACGGTGAGTTACGCGATCAAAAACTATGAGTTTTTTACTCCTGAAAAGGCGGGAAATATGTTCTTATGTGCTCTGTACACCTTATTATATATATACCCATACCATCATAGAAAGGCATATAAATATATAAAACTTTTTCAATATCCGCTAAAAGAAAATGACAAAAAAGT
>ENA-USZK01000870-USZK01000870.1-human-gut-metagenome-genome-assembly--contig:-NODE-870-length-14112-cov-4.700677_pt1 | contig 14112 bp, 10 predicted proteins | sample MGYA00250043_ERZ773534 | MGnify/ENA primary metagenome ERZ773534 (study PRJEB29103, sample SAMN06112056) | human gut metagenome | biome: human gut; feature: ankylosing spondylitis patient; material... | reverse complement strand
CCGCTTGGGCTTGGCGATAACTTCTTCTTCGTAGAGGTTTATCGGTCGCTTTGCCGACATTTCCCGCAACGCTCTTGTGTCCTCGTCCACTTTCCGGCTTTCCACTTCGGCATATATTTGGGTAGTCGTGATACTGGTGTGTCCCATCATGCGGCTCACAGTTTCTATCGGAATACCCAGCGAGAGCGTGATATGCGTTCCGAAATTATGCCTCGCCTTGTGGAAAGTCATGTAGAATCCGTATTGTTCACCGACCTCTTTCGTGAGTTTAATCAGGTAACTACGGCAATACACGTTGAAAATCTTATCGCTACGCCGTTCCGGCTTGTATTTCTCTATAATCCGCAAGGGAATATCCAGCAACCGGACATAAGAGGCGACATCCGTTTTTTTTCGCCGGATACGAATCCACTGACTTCTGTCCTCCTTCTGTATGATATCCTTTTCCGACAAGCGTTTCAGGTCAGCATAAGCCAGACCGGTGAACGTCGAAAAGATGAACCAGTCGCGGACACGTTGCAGGTTGGGTTGATCGAGTTGTGTCGCCATCAGTTTCGTCAGGTCCTCGTATTTCAGATGACGGCTTTTGCGCTTCGGCAGGGCCGGATGCAGTTCATCGTAAGGATCACGACGTAATGTTCCCTGGCTCAATGCGCGTTTAGTCATCTTTTTCAAGCGGTACAGATGTTCATGTACGGTCTTCTGCTGCATACCGCAATCGCTTCGCAGGTACAACTCGAAATCATCATAAAAATCCTGGTCGAGACTTTTCAAGGTGACATCTTCCGTTTTCTTTTTATCCCGTATAAACTCATGCAAATGTTTGTAGGAACGGGTATAGCTTTCGTAACTCCCTTTCTCCCGGTCCACACCGATTCTTTTCTTGAACTCCTCGTTATGTTCCCTGAACAATGCCAGCAAGGTCAATTTCTTCTCACCGATACCCAGCATGGCATTCTTGATCAATTCCGCCGTAACGAAACCAAGGCTGTTTTTGATACGCTTGTAATGCCCCCGGATTTGTTTGTCCAGGTCGTCTATGGCACGATTTACGGTAAGGGCGTTTTCGCTTCTGCCGTCGGCACGTCCCGTTTCCGGATTCCACAGGGCGGGATTTACCGCTACCTTAATGCCGATTTGTTCCCAATTGGCATCGACACTTACCTTGCACAACAGCTGACACGTTCCATCCTTGCGTACCTTTGTACGGTTGATATAGAACAGGATTGCAAACGTGCTGCGGTGCTTTATCTCTTTATTCCGAATGTTATTATTTATGTTCATGGCTGATAAATTTGATATTCGACATACAAGCTAAATGGCAACCGAGAACCGCTCGGCAATCTTGGCATCAAGCATACGGGTGTCGTTCTCTACTTTGTCATCGGTCACATGGGCATAAATCTGGGTGGTGCTTATCCGTTCATGCCCCAATATCTTGCTCACGGTTTCAAGCGGGACTCCGTTCGACAGAAGTACGGTCGTTGCGTTGGTATGGCGGGCCTGATGGAATACGAGCCGTTGCTCGATACCACACAAGTCGGCAATGGTTTTCAGCGCATTATTCAATTCGCTGTTGCTGTACATCGGCAGCAGTTTCCCTTCCGGTGCGGCATCCCTGTACTTTTCAAGGATATAGAGCGGAATATCCAGCAAGGGGACCTCATAGCTGATTTTTGTTTTCTTGCGGGAGGTCTTAATCCATAAAGTGCCGTCCTCGGCAGCCACGAGATCTCCATCCGACAAGCGGCACATATCCCCGTATGGAATCCCGGTAAAGCAGGAAAAAAGGAACAGGTCGCGGATATGGTAGAGTTTCCTGTTATGGAGCGGTGTTGACATGATGCGTTCCAATTCCTGCTCCGTGAGATACTTTATTTCCCTTGCCGGTCTTTCCGCCTCATAGCCGGCAAACGGATTGGACGTCAGAATACCTGCCGACTTCGCTCTCCGGATAACCGTCATAAGCAATGTGGTCAGATGTAAGATGGTTCCAGCACCCAGGCGGCAGTCCGTCCGCAGGTGCAGGTCATACTTGTCGATGAAAGACCTGTCCAACGCCGTGAACGGAATGTCTGACAAGTTGTATTCCTTATTGAGAAACTGCATAAGATGGCTGCAAGCATACTTGTAGGATGTGGCCGTGCCTTCCACGCGATTGACTCCGACTTTCTTCTCGAATTTCTTTATGAAACGGAGGAAGAACGCCACCAAAGTTTCCTGCCCGTAGGCCATGCCCAAAAGGATACATTTCACCTCCTCGGCTGATACTTTCTCCTGGAGGGCAAACAAGTCCTGATAGATGGAGAGTGCCGAAGCGCGTATCTCGTCCAATTGCCGGTTGATTTCCCTTGACCTTGCACTCTTCCCCGTGGCACGACCGCAAAGCCATGCCGATTCCGGAGCCGTCATCTTCACGCTGAAGGCCGCCTCGGAATACTTGCCTACATTCAACCTGCCCATAATCGGGCACTCTCCCTGCTCGTCCGCTTCGCTCTTTTTCAGGTAGAACGAAACCCTTACATCTTCTTGATTCATAGCTCTATACTTTTAATTGCAAAATTAACCGGTATAGAGTTACCTGTCAGCATGAAAAATATGGCAGAACATAGAAACAGACCCTTGAAACATAGAACAATAGGCATATTTGGTCGATACACGGAAAATTATGCGTATCTTTGTTCTCGCAAACAAGGGTTCTTTGAGATGACGGAGGCGAAATCAGGGTGGTTTCACGTTTCATTTTCGATGTCGTTCGACACTAAAAAAGGCAACGGATAGGTAGCAAAATCACCTCACAACTCCTCGACATACCGCTTTTTCAGTAAAAGGAAGAACATTGTCATTCAACACCCAATCCCTTTAGCCTCCAATCACTTACTTTATTCCGCCAAAATCTGCCTGAATCTCACGAATTCTTCGTATATTTGTAAAAGATAAGCTGCATCTCGGCAGACAAACAACTATAAGACCAATGAACGACAAACTTATAATTTACCAGATTCTGACAAGGCTGTTCACAAACAGCAACAAATACTGCGTGCCTAACGGCACTATCGAGCAAAACGGTTGCGGAAAGATGAACGACATCACAAGCCACGTGCTGGAATCCATACGCAGTCTTGGCTCAACACATGTGTGGTATACAGGCATTATTGAACAAGCCACCAAGACCGACTATTCGCGATTCGGCATACGTCCTGACAATCCATATATCGTCAAAGGCCGCGCCGGTTCGCCATATGCCATAAAGGATTATTACGACATTGACCCTGATTTGGCTGTGAGCGTACCCGACAGAATGAAGGAATTTGAGGCTCTCGTGGACCGCACTCACAAAGCCGGCCTTAAAGTGATAATCGACTTCGTGCCAAACCACGTGGCTCGCCAATACCATTCAGATGCGGCCCCGGCTGGCGTGAAAGACTTCAGTGCCGACGACGACACTACAAAGTTTTTCAGCCCCAACAACAACTTTTACTACATCCCGCAACAGAAATTCGCCCCGTCAATCGACTTGGGCGAAGGAAAGTCGGCATACGTAGAATTTCCTGCAAAAGCATCGGGAAACGATTGTTTCAACGCATTCCCCGGACAATATGACTGGTATGAGACTGTAAAATTAAACTACGGCGTCGACCATGGCGACGGCTCACGCCATTTCTCTCCTACTCCCGACACTTGGCTGAAGATGCTCAACATCCTTCGGTTCTGGGCAGGAAAAGGCGTAGACGGCTTCCGGTGCGACATGGCGCACATGGTGCCTGTAGAGTTTTGGGAATGGGCTATCAAAGCTGTAAAAGAAAAATATCCCGACGTCAAATTCATCGCCGAACTTTACGACGTGAGCATATACCGCGACTACATATACCGCGGCGGTTTCGACTACCTATACGACAAAGTAAACCTATATGACCGTCTGCGCGGCATTATGTGCAGCAACGTGTCTGCCGCACAGATCACGCAATGTTGGCAAACAGTAGACGGCATAGGCAACCATATGCTCAACTTTCTCGAGAACCATGACGAGCAGCGCATCGCATCACGCGAGTTTGCAGGAAACGCCCAACTGGCGATACCGGCATTGGTGGTCAGCGCAACCCTGTCGACCGGACCAATGATGGTGTATGCCGGACAGGAATTGGGAGAAAAAGCGGAAGACGCCGAAGGCTTCAGCGGGTTCGACGGACGCACAACCATCTTTGACTATTGGAGCGTGCCATCGCTGCGCCGTTGGATGAACGGAGGCAAATGCAACAACGAACTGCTCTCCGATGAGGAAGTGCGACTACGCGACACGTACAAGAAAGTGCTCAACGCTGCCAAAAACGAGCCGGCAATCAGCCGCGGACAGTTTTTCGACGTAATGTATGTGAATTACAACAACCCGACCCTCGACCCCCACCGCCAATACGCATATCTGCGCAAAGACGGAGACGAGGTAATCGTTATTGTAGCCAATTTCGGCGCCGAAGCCAACTGCCAAATCGCAATTCCACAGCACGCATTCGACATACTCCACTTAGAGAAAGGCACTTATGTCGCAACAGAAATTATCAGCGGCAAGCGTCAGAAAAAAACGCTGTCGCCCGACGCTCCATTCCAAACAGCTGTCGCTGCAAACAGCGCCGCCATGTGGAAAATCAAACTTACACGACAAAATGCCTCTCCGAAGAAAAAATCTTCCATAAAGGGCGGTCGGGATAAATAAAAAGTAGTACTTTTGCATCAAAATTCAGCAACAATAGTTATGAATACAAACTTGCCACCTTACAAAATTTTCTCAGGAACAAAATCGCATTATCTGGCTGAGGCCATCTGCGCAGAACTTGGTGTTGAACTTGGAAAAATGAACATCCAGCGATTTGCCGATGGTGAATTCGAAGTATCATTCGAAGAATCAATCCGCGGTTGCGAAGTGTTCTTGATTCAGTCCACATTCCCCAACACCGACAATTTGATGGAGCTTCTGCTCATGATTGACGCAGCAAAGCGCGCGTCGGCAAAGTCGGTTATCGCCGTAATCCCATACTTCGGATGGGCTCGTCAAGACCGCAAGGACAAGCCTCGCGTGTCAATCGCAGCAAAACTCGTTGCCGACCTGCTCAGCACCGCCGGAATCGACCGTTTGATTACGATGGACCTGCACGCAGACCAAATTCAAGGCTTCTTCAACGTGCCAGTCGACCACCTCTACGCTTCATCGGTGTTTATCCCATATATCGAATCCCTCAATCTCAAGGATTTGGTTATTGCAACACCTGACGTCGGAGGCGCGAAACGCGCAAACAGCTACGCAAAATATCTCAACGTGCCATTGGTGCTCTGCCACAAGCAAAGAGCCAAAGCAAACGTTGTTGAGAACATGACAGTGATCGGCGAAGTCGAAGACAAAGACGTAATCATCATCGACGATATGGTCGATACGGCCGGAACCATCACCAAAGCAGCCAACCTCATGAAAGAGAAAGGCGCGAAATCAGTACGTGCTCTCGCCTCTCACGCCATCATGAGCGACCCCGCTTCAGAACGCGTCGACGAATGCGCATTGACCGAAATCATCTTCTCCAACAGCATCCCTTACAAAGGAAACAGCAAGAAAGTGACCACATTGTCAATCGCCCCATTGTTTGCCGACACAATCCGTCGCGTTCACAAATACGAGTCAATCAGCTCTCAATATCTGATTAAATAATTGTCTACGACATATTAGAAACAGCGACGGCAACCGGACTTCCTGTTGCCGTCGTCATTTTTATGCGTTAAAAACAAATCCAACCCGGAAACGAGACCGCCAATTCCTCCGGACTCTTTACTTTTTGTCAATTTATCTTTGTCATATAAATCAAAGGGCAGGCTTCTGAGTTTCTGAAGTCTGCCCTTGTTTGTATCTGCTGAAAAGTTATTCCTGACAGCAACAATTATTTGATATTGACATCTGTCCCAGCAGCATCTACCCAATCCGCTGTTGCAGCATTAAACGTGATTGGCGAAAGAATCGGCTCACCCTGGTCGTCATAACCACCTCCGAAAATAAGGGTGTAGATGTAACGCTTGCCCGGTTCCCATCCTGTAGCATTGTCGAATGGAACATATACCGTCTTATATTCAGCAGCCGAGCCGATAAGATATGAATCGTTTTGCTTCAATTTCATAGAAATCTCCAAATAGCACTCTTTTTTGCCGTCTGCCTCAATTTTTGGCACAGCCGTACCCGCAGAATAAGTGCTCCACTTTGTCAACTGCTGAGGTATCATCATCATCGGGCTATTCATATCTGAAAGATCAACAACCGCGTCATTGGTCTTAACGTTAGCCGCATTGAGTTTTACGGTATATGCACCCATAAGTGGAGAAAGAGTCCAATCGCTCATCTTCGGATCCTCTTCAGGAAGCGTAAATTTACCGCCCACAGCAAAGTTGTGAATCTTTACAGATTGGACATCAACCTCAAGAATGCTTGATGTGGTCTTCGCCTTGAACACCACCTGCGACAAGATGTGCTTGAATTTCATCTGCACCGGAGATGTTCCATTGTTTGCTTTGTTACGGCCTTTGGCTACTGCATACATAACATCATGGTTGGTTGCTCCAGTTTTGTACTCGTCAGCCGTTGCATAGGTTATTGTTTTTGCATCTGATGTCATATCATATGCAAAACTATAATAAACGAGCTCATCCGTAAAGGCTGGACTTACAGCGTAGAAGTCGACATCACCTGTTGTTGGCCAATAAGCCTGTTGGCTCTTATCCTCATAATTCCATCCAGTATTGTACACAATTTTTACTCCATGGTCCGAATGACCAGCCTCGTGCTTTCCTCCCATAAACAATGCATTGTCGGCACTCATAAAAGCCATTACATCAAAGTTTGTAGACGTAAGGTTGGTTGTGCCAATCGGCGTGGTACGGGTGTCAGACAATCCTGATATTCCGGCAAAACGAATCGCATTAGATTCCGACTTGCCCACATTAGCCAATTCCTCCTCATTTGAGCAGCTTGCAAACACTGTTGCTACTGCTGCTACTGCTAAAATTTTTCCAATTTTCATTTTACTAAATTTTTAAATGATTTATGATTAATCTATAATATTATGTCTGATTCTATATCTTCCCACTCGTCAACACTCGGGTCAAACCCAAAGCTGCCGGTGCTACCTCCCTGTTTGTCGAGATCCAAATCTGTGTCGATCACAATGTCTACATTTTTCAGATGTCCCTTTTGACTATTTATCTGTTGAGTGACGTCATATTCACCTTTCACCATTTTACCGCTGGCTGTGCGTATATATAGTATTGTTTTATACACATCGCAATCGGCAGCTCCAAACGTGTAGCAGCTGCCCGTGATTGCATCGCCGCTTCTTTCCATCGCGAAACAGATATCCGCTCTCGACTCCTGGATTTCCCTGTCGCCACCAACGGAATACTCGCTGCACATCGCCCGCTGGACAGCCACACACTCCGAAAAGTTTTGCAGATTTTTCACGCCGCGCACCGTGTATGTGTAGCGACACACCATAGGTGCCACCGGAAGCACTATTATCTGCTCGCAGCCAATCTTTACTTCCACTTCCACAGCAACCATACGCCCTCCACACAAATAGTCGGGCGTGCGGAAAGCCTTGACGTCGCCAACCTGCGCGACACCTGTCGTTGCGGCTATCGACGAAAAACCGTCGGCTCCGTTGTATTTCACCCTCTGCGTGTCGTTGTTGAAGCACACCACATCGTAAACCCCTGAAGGAATTTCTACGCAGCCACCTTTTTTCCCAACGAAATCGCGAACAATCTCCTCTCCTCCATTCCGAGGATAGAATATCACCCGCATACCGCCTGGGGCATAGGCTGCAGGCATCTGACTCCAATCGAACACCACCGACACTTTGGCAGAATGCGGATGGCTATAGCATAACTCTTTATGCTCGCACGACACAAATATCATCGACAACACCATCAATAACGCGTATGTAGCAATCATTTTCTTCATATCCGTCACCTGGCTTTGTTTGTATTTCCTCTTCCAATCAGCCACACAAGCGAAATCTCCGCTTTTGTCGGACCGAGCCAATGTCTGCGTTTGGTGGATTGCCAAACGTAATGCCCGTCTTGTGGCAAATACTCCTTATATTCTCCACCCATATAGCCAAGCCCGATAGAAAAATCTATATTCAGTCGCTTTGCTACCGGTAGCGAATATCCATACGACACGCCTGCCGCATAGCTCCAACGGTCGGCAAGATAGCCGCGTCCGCCAAGTTCAAAGTCATAGGTCACAATCTGCGCATACGCCCCAATGTGGTGACCGGTCAGAGGCTTCCTCCTGGCAGCTGAGCCCAACCACTTTCTCAATTCCACATCACCGCCATAAGTGCGCCAATAGTTATGCACGCGGTCGCTCTTCCACCAAGCATACATCCAATATGCGTCAATGCTCCAGTTCTTGCCAATATAGATTTCCAGACCTCCGTTAGGCACAAGCAAGGCATCATAGAGCATATTGGTCTTTACACCTACATACCACGGCTTCTTCCTGACTTCCTGCATCACATCCACTTTGGATGAAATGCTGATTCCACTGGGCTCTACGAAGGAGGTTTCAAGCGACACACGACCATCGGAAACCAAATCGTCGACGCGGTACACAGCCACTACCTTCACGCCAGCTTTTCTCAACTCCGGGAAAAGACGACCATACATATATCTATAAGGCTTGCCTCCATCAAGCACCTTCAACTGGGCGAACATCCTGTCTTCAGACTCTTTGTCATTTGGCATAGCAAGACGACAAAGCAAATCCAATGTTGCTTCGCGCGACGGCAATTCACTATCAGCCACGGCAAGATCGTACAAGCCTTTCCAGTCGCGTCCCACAGCAATCACCTCCGGCGAAATTCTTCCGCCTCCGACTTCAGCAATGTAAGAAGCGATGCGGTCGGCACGCCGCTTCGATAAACCCTTATTGTAACCTATGCCTCCCTCCGGCGAAGCCGCACCATAGACCGTTATGCTCACAATCTCTACATCTTTGCGTTTTGCCATCTCCAGCAAATCTGCCAACGATCCATAAAACTGAGAGTTGCCTGCCACTGATTCATTAAACAACGATTTGCTCTGTTGAAAATGTATTCTCAACGAGTCGCTGATCTCTTGACCTACGGCTTTGGTTCCACACAGCAAGATTGTCACAACAAATAAAATATGTCGAAATCGTATCTCCAATATCTAAATTACAATCTTCTTTTTACAAATATTTTTCCTTTCCACCAAAAGGCGAAAAGGACTGCAAAGATAGTATTATTGCCAATAAAAGAAAAACCTTTCCGACCAATAAACCATTCATTTAATGGATTTTAACCGAGCCAAGCGTATTAAATTGTAATTTTAGATAGTCTATTAATGCAAAAATAAGAAACAAAACGGCCAATATGTTTTCAATATCAATTTGTATCCATTTCACCTAAACTATTGAGAAACAGCAATAATCACACCGCATGATTTACCCCCCCCCATTCCGACTTTTAGAACAACTTTATCGCTTAGCGAGCAAATGAATATTAGAATTGTAATATTCCGACTTTCCGGTAACTTCCTCTCCCACAAACGGAGGCAAAGAGAACTGCGTATCCGCCTTCGGAATTTCTATTTCAGCAACAATCACACCATCGAGCGAACCATGAAACACGTCGACTTCCCAACAGAATCCCCCAAACGGAACTACATATCGCGTCTTTTCAATCACCAATCCACGGCATGCCGAGAGCATTGCGTCAGCATCAGCGACAGGCACCTCATATTCAAACTCATTGCGCACGCAACCTCGGTTGCGGGTCTTGACCGTCAGGAAAGCCCTGTCACCCGCAATGCGCACACGCACCACAGCATCAGCGTCGCGCGACAGATAACCCTGCCGCATATCCACGACCGACGTTGCCGTCCCCTTAAAAGATTGGTCCACCACAAGGAATTTACGTTCTATTTCAAGTGCCATAATTAAGAAATATTACAAATAAGAACAAATTAACGTCAAAAAGGAGAGTTTTTATGTCCAAAACTCTATCCACGGACACGGGAAAGTGCCTACTTTTGCAAAAGTAATAAAAACAGATATATTTCAGAAATGACAAACGGGACAAAATTTTTTCATCTTGTGTGCCTGCTGGCAGTGATGTTGACAATGGCACAGCCCCACTCTCTAACATATGCGCAAGCGCCAGTGAAGCCCACCACAATCAAAGGCGTGGTGGTCGACTCGCTGACACGCGAGCCCATACCGTTTGCCATGGTGTTGCTGCAAGGCTCAAGCGCCGGCACACAGGCAGATGCCGACGGTCGGTTTGACATAACGACAAAGGTGAATTTCCTCTGCGCCAACTTCTCCATGATGGGCTATGCCCCCAAAGATATTTATGTAAGCAAAGGCGAAGTGAACGATCTTACCGTCGAGCTGTCGGCCGACGGCGTGGCTTTAAAGGAATTCGTTGTGCGACCAGGCAAGGAACACTATTCCCGCAAAAACAACCCAGCCGTTCAGTTTATGGAGAAACTGCGCGACATGAAAGAAAAATACGACCCCCGCAACCACGACTACTACAGCTACGACAAATATGAGAAGATGAACTTTGCCCTCAACGACTTTTCGGAGAAGAACAAGGACAAATGGCTTTTCAAAAAATTCAAATTCATTTTTGAATATATGGACACATCGGAAGTGTCGGGCAAACCGATTCTCAACGTGTCGGTTAAGGAGAAACTCTCCACCGCATATTTCCGACGCAGTCCCCACGCCGAAAAAGAGTTCGTGAAAGGCATCAAGCGAGCCGGTGTCGACGAGATTTTCGACGAGGAAAGCGTGCAGCGTTTTCTGGAGGACGTGTTCAAGGAAGTCGACATCTTCGACAACGACATCGCCATTATGCAGAACCGCTTTGTCAGCCCGCTGTCGAAAATAGGCTCAGGCTTCTACAAATACTATCTGTCGGACACCATCCCAGTCGACGGCGTCAAATGTATCGAACTCAGTTTTGCACCGTTCAACAACCGCACGTTCGGATTCTTCGGCCGCATCTACGTGCCGCTCGGCGACAGCACAATGTTTGTAAAGAAAGTTGTGATGAACGTGCCACGCGACATCAACCTCAACTATGTGAACAACCTGCGCATAGAGCAGACCTTCGACAAGGCCCCCGACGGCTGCCGCATAAAGACAAAAGACGATATGACTGTGGAATTCTCAATCATCCCGTCATCGCAAGGACTCTATGCCCGTCGACGCACACTTTATGAGAATTTCAGCTTCGACAAACCGGAGAACGACGGCATCTTCAACGAGGAGGCCAAACTCATCGAAGCCACCGACGCAAGGCAGATGCCCGACGAGTACTGGAAGGAGAACCGAATGACACCCATAAAAGAAAAAGAAAACGCCATAGACAAGCTGCTGACGCAGCTGCGGTCAGTGCCGGCTTTCTATTGGACAGAGAAAACCATATCCGTCCTTGTGTCAGGCTACATCCCTACAGGCGACAAAAACACGAGCAAATTTGATTTCGGGCCAATGAACACCACCATCAGCGGCAACACCGTGGAGGGCGCACGTCTGAAAGTGGGAGGAATGACTACCGCCAACCTAAGCAAGCATTGGTTTATGAAAGGATATACCGCCTATGGATTCCGCGACAAGAAATGGAAATATGATGGAGAAGTGGAATATTCATTCAACGAGAAGAAATACCACGCAAAGGAGTTTCCAATACACTCGCTGCGCCTCCACCATAAATACGACATCAACCAACTTGGCCAGCAATATATGTTCACAAATATGGACAACGTGTTTCTGGCATGGAAACGTCAAACCAACGACAAGGTGACATACCTGCGCACGTCTGAACTGGAATACAAACGCGAGAGCGAGAACGGGCTTGCCGTAACCGTAGGACTCAAGCACCAGATTCAAGAAGCCACACGCTGGATGCCGTTTGTCGACGGCTACGGGAATTGGAGCGACAAATATCAGCAGTCGTCGGTCAATCTGACACTACGTTATGCTCCCGGAGAGAAGTTCTACGACGCCCGGTTCACGCGCATACCCATCAACCTCGACATGCCGATTCTGATTCTGTCACACACCTACAGTCCCAAAGGCGTACTGGGCAACAAGTTTACAATAAACAAAACCGAACTGAGCGTGCAGAAACGCTTCTGGTTCTCGGCCTTTGGATACACCGACATAATCCTAAAGGGAGGCAAGGTTTGGAGCAAGGTGTCATATCCCGACCTGCTGCTGCCCAACGCCAACCTGTCATACACAATCCAACCGGAATCGTATGCGCTGATGAATGCGATGGAATTTATGAACGACCAATACCTTTCGTGGGATATCACATATTGGATCAACGGAGCATTGCTCAACCGCGTGCCGCTGATAAAATATCTGAAACTGCGCGAGGTGGTTTCGTTCAAAGGTCTTTATGGCTCTCTGTCGGACAAAAACAATCCCGAAAAGAGTCTCGACATCTACCGCTTCCCTATCAACGCATTGTGCCGTCCGATGGAAAAGACTCCTTATATGGAGATGAGCGTAGGTCTTGACAACATTCTCACAATCCTGCGAGTGGACTACGTGTGGCGACTCACGTATCGCGACACCCCTGGTGTTGACAAAAGCGGATGGCGCATCGCGCTGCACTTCACCTTCTAATTTGTTACAGTTTTGTTATTGCAATTTCGTGTCTCTGCACTAATTTTGCAGCATGAAATCAGCAATAAAGATATTATTACTTATTGCCGGCGTTTCGGTTGTCGGACACACACATGCACAAGACAATAAGAAATCATGGATTCCTACAATCGGAGGAACGCTGCGCACAAAATTCGAGTATCAGACAGATGTCAAGAACTCCCGTTTTCAGGTGCGCGACGCCAGAATAGGCGCCAGCGGATGGCTGACAGAATTTGTTGACTACAAACTACAAATAAACTTGAGCGACAAAGGCAAAATCCGCACACACGACCTTTTCGCACGGCTACACTTCTTCGACAACCAATTCCAGTTTACCGGCGGTCAGTTCCGAGTGCCTATTTCCGTCGACGCAGCACGTGCTCCACACATACGTTGGTTTGCCAACAGGTCGTTTGTCGGAAAGCAGATAGGCAACGTTTTCGACATCGGCGCGAAAGCCACTTATGCGCCAAAGCAAGTGCCTCTGACAGCCGAATTCGGTGTCTATAACGGAAGAAACAGTTCCGCCTCCGACGATGTCTGGCTACACAATAATTATCTATATGTAGGACATCTCAAGTTCAAAAAGTCCAACTTTGAGGCAAACGTAAGCGCAATGACCACCAAGCCGCAAGACATAAGAACAAATATGTATGACGCATGTCTCAGCTATAAGTACCAGAATTTCACTGTCGAGGCTGAATACATGTACAAATATTTCTGCGAAAGCGACGCCGAGCCAGTACACGCCCTCAACACCATGGCAATGTATGCCCTGCCCGTCGACAACAAATACATGCAACAGGTTCGATTTCTCGGCCGTTTCGACATGATGACCGACGACAGCAGCGGATATACCGATGAAAACGGAGAGATTGAAATCACCAACGCCGCCCGCAAGCGTGCCACTGTCGGTGTCACATTGGGATACTACAAGAAAGCGAGCGCCGAGCTACGTCTGAATTATGAAAAATACTTCTATGGCGACAATGTGGAGATAGGCGTGTCAGACCACGACAAATTTGTAGCGGAATTAATGATAAACTTTTAGAATATTATGGAAACTCCTGTAAAGATTCTGGTTGTCGACGACGAGATGCCGATATGCGAATTGATGAAAATCAATTTGGAACTGGCGGGGTTCAGCGTCGATATTGCCAACTCTGCAGAGGAGGCACTGCAAAAGCATCTTGCCGACTATGCCCTGATGGTGTTTGACATCATGATGGGTGAAATCAGCGGCCTCGAACTGGTAAGCAAAGTAAGAGCAATGCCCGACGTCGCCAACGTGCCGATTATCGTGTGCACAGCCCTCGGCGACGCCGCCTTATTGGTAAATGTCAGCGCCAATATATTCCACGGCTTTATGCCTTGACTTAGCAAATAGGCTA
>ENA-USZK01000868-USZK01000868.1-human-gut-metagenome-genome-assembly--contig:-NODE-868-length-14127-cov-7.414733_pt1 | contig 14127 bp, 13 predicted proteins | sample MGYA00250043_ERZ773534 | MGnify/ENA primary metagenome ERZ773534 (study PRJEB29103, sample SAMN06112056) | human gut metagenome | biome: human gut; feature: ankylosing spondylitis patient; material... | reverse complement strand
GAGTTGGTAAATTTTACCGTGCCCGTCTATTGACAGGAAACGGCACGGGGCACCGCCATGCCCCGCAGGTATTTCCTCACGGGATAAAATCCCTTCAAGGCTACCTGAAAAAAGTATACAGGAAACTCTTTCCGCCCGCAATTAGCAGTTTTTATAAAAATTGAGCGCCATATTGTACATTTTTAACATTCTATGAACGGATTTTTCCACATATTTTATATGGTTTTTGCTTCTTTTTTTACATTGAACCATTCAGTTTTTGGCGGGGTTCCGGGATTTTTGCAACCGGCCGGAGGTTGTTTTCTTTTCGAGAAACTTGATTGGTAAAATTTTAACGCGGCGACGAGAAGAACGGCAGGGGCGCGGGGGTTTTCTTTCGGGGAGAAGTGTGGTATACTGTTTTCTATTCTTTGCAGGGAGGTGGAGGATGATGAGACGGTTCCGGGCGCTGGTGCTGGCGGCGGTATTGGCGCTGACGCTCTCGGGCTGCGGGCGGCAGGACCGTCCGCAAAGCGGGAAACTGAACGTGGTGTGCACGCTGTTCCCCTACTACGACTTTGTGCGGCAGATCGGCGGGGACGCGGTGGACGTACAGCTGCTGGTGCCCGCCGGGCGGGAGACACACAGCTTTGAGCCCACGCCGCTGGACGTGATCGCCGTCAGCGAGGCGGAGGTGTTCCTCTACAACGGCGGGGAAAGCGAGCTGTGGGTGGAGGACATTCTGGACGCGGCAGGCGAGGCTATCCCCTACCGGCTGGCTATGATGGACTGCGTGGAGACATACCGGGAGGAGTACGCCGAGGGGATGCAGGGCGGCCATGGCCACGCACATGACGAACATGGCGAGCACAATGACCATGAGGCGCATGACGGGCATCTGCACGATGGCCACGAAGAGGAAATAGAGTACGACGAGCACATCTGGACATCGCCGGTGAATGCCATGGCCCTGTGCCGGGCCATCTGCGATACGCTGTGTGAGGCCGATCCGGACAATGCCGACGGCTACCGGGCTCGGCTGGCGGACTATCTGGGCGAATTGCAGGCGCTGGACGAGACATTCCGGGACATCACGGACCATGCGGCACGGCGGCTGCTGGTGTTCGGCGACCGGTTCCCGCTGCTGTATTTCTGCAGGGAATATGATCTGGATTACCGGGCGGCGTTCCACGGCTGCGCCGGAGATACGGAGCCGTCCCTCGCCACGCTGAAATATCTGATCGACGTGGTGGAGGAGCAGGAGATACCGGTGGTATACACCATCGAGCTGAGCAGCCGGAAGGTGGCGCAGGCCATCGCCGAGACCACCGGGGCGCAGGTGCGGACATTCCACTCCTGCCAGACGGTGAGCCGGACGGAATTCGACGGCGGAGCCACCTATATCAGTCTGATGACCGCCAACGCGGCGGCACTGAAGGAGGGACTGTCCTGATGGAACAGGAGAAGCGCATATTGCTGGACTGCCGGGACGCGGCGCTGGGCTATGAGGGCAAGCCGGTGTGGGAGCACCTGAGCTTTCAGGTGCACAGCGGCGACTATGTGTGCATCGTGGGCGAGAACGGCAGCGGCAAGTCCACACTGGTGAAGAGCCTGCTGGGGCTGCTGCACCCTATGGCGGGCGAGATCGTACGTTCGCCCTCCCTGCGCTCCGGCGCCATCGGCTATCTGCCCCAGCAGACGAAGGCGCAGAAGGACTTCCCCGCCACGGTGACGGAGGTGGTGCGCAGCGGCTTTCTCAGCAGCCGGGGCATGCGGTTTTTCTACACGCCCAAGGAGAAGTCCGCGGCGCTGATGAATATGGGCAAGCTGGGCGTGCTGGAGCTGAAGGATCGCTGCTACCGGGAGCTGTCCGGCGGGCAGCAGCAGCGGGTGCTGCTGGCGCGGGCGCTGTGCGCCGCCGGGGAGCTGCTGATACTGGATGAGCCGGTGACGGGGCTTGACCCGGCGGCGGCGCAGGAGCTGTACCGCACGCTGGACTATCTGAACAAAAAAGAGGGTATCGCCATCGTGACGGTGACCCACGACATCCGCAGCGCCCTGCGGTACGCCACCCACATCCTCCACGCGGGGCACGGGACGTACTTCTTCGGCACGGCGGCGGAATATCTGGCCTCCCCCTGGGGGAAGCGGTTCGGAGGTGACGGCGTATGAGTCTGCTGTGGGAGATGTTCACCTACCCGTTCATCCTGCGGGCGTTCGTGGTGGGTATTCTGGTGGCGCTGTGCGCCGCGCTGCTGGGCGTACCGCTGGTGCTGAAGCGGTACTCCATGATCGGCGACGGGCTGAGCCATGTGTCCTTCGGCGCGCTGAGCATCGCGCTGGCCTGCGGCTGGGCGCCGCTGCCGGTGTCCATACCGGTGGTGATCCTGGCGGCGCTGGGGCTGCTGCGGATGACGGAGAAAAGCCGCATGGGGGCGGACGCCGCCATCGCGGTGGTCAGCGCCTCGGCACTGGCCATCGGCGTGGTGGTCACCAGTCTGACCACCGGCATGACCACGGATGTGGACAGCTTCATGTTCGGCTCCATTCTGGCCATGGATCGGGCGGATGTGGCGCTGAGCGTGGTGCTGTGCGCGGCGGTGCTGGTGCTGTATATCCTGTTCTACCACCGGCTGTTCGCCATCACCTTTGACGAGAGCTTTTCCCGCGCCACCGGCGTGCGGGTAGGGCTGTACAACACCATTCTGTCGGTGCTGACGGCGCTGACCATCGTGCTGGGCATGCGAATGATGGGCGCCATGCTGATCTCCAGTCTGGTGATCTTCCCGGCGCTGACGGCCATGGGGCTGCTGCGCAGCTTCCGGGGCGTGGTGCTGTGCGCCGCCGGGCTGAGCGTGGTGTGCTTCTGCATCGGCCTGACCGGGTCGTACCTGTGGGGCACGCCGGTGGGCGCCACGGTGGTGCTGGTAAATCTGGCGGCGTTTCTGCTGTCGCGGGGCGTTATGCGGATAAAGAGAGCGGCGTGAGCCGCTCTCTTGCTTCGTTTATGTCCCTTTTTGCCCCTATTTCGCGGGAGTTTTGTAGGGGCGGACGACTCTGTCCGCCCTGTGCAGCCGCTGTACTTTGTAGGGCGGGACCCATGTGTCCCGCCGGAAGCAGCTCAGATCTCGCGGCGGGGCACGCGGGCCCCGCCCTACAGGTGCGGGGGGTATACAAACCGCCCACCCCCCCATGGGATGACGGCGGGACGGAATTGACCCTTTTCCACCTATTTCACGTGAGTTTTTCAAGAAAAAGGCTTGCACTTTGCGCATTTATATGGTATGCTGTGCATGTAAGTAAGGTATTGACTGGGAGTGGACGATGTGTCCGCTCTTTTTCTTGAGCATTTTTCATCTGTTAAAATCGGAGGGACGCCTGTGAAGAAGATCACCGACATCGTGTGGGAGCTGGCGGAGCCGGCGGTGCAGGAGCAGGGCTGCCGCATCTGGGACGTGGAGTACGTCCGGGAGGCGGGACAGTGGTACCTGCGGCTGTATCTGGACAAGGACGGCGGCGTGGACATTCTGGACTGCGAGGCCATCAGCCGCAAGGTCAGCGACCTGCTGGACGAGGCCGACCCCATCGAGAGCAGCTATGTGTTCGAGGTGGGCTCCGCCGGACTGGAGCGGCAGCTGAAGCGCCCTGGCGATTTTCAGCAGTTCATGGGCAGCCCGGTGCTGGTAAAGACCTATCAGCCCAAGGACGGGCGGAAGGAGTTCGCCGGAAAGCTGGCGGGCTATGACAACGGCGCGGTGCTGCTGGACATGGGCACGGCGGAGCCGGTGCGGTTGGAGAAAAACGAGGTGGCGCTGGTGCGCCTGCGGGTGGAATTTTAAGACGACTTGATATAAGGAGAAACGACATGAAGTGTGACGAAATTTTTGCGGCGCTTGCCATGCTGGAAAAGGAGCGGGGCATTCCCCAGAGCTTCATGATGGGCAAGATCATTCAGGCGCTGACCACCGCCTACAAGCGTGACCACGAGGGCGTGGAGTACGTTGTGGTGGACGTGGACGAGGAGAAGAAGGATCTGAAGATGTACGTCCAGAAGGAGATCGTGGAGGAGGTAGAGAACCCCGCCAGCCAGATCTCTCTGGAGGAGGCCAAGCGTATCTCCGCCAAGAACGAGCTGGGCGGCATGGTGAATTTCCCGGTGGAGTCCGTGGAGTTCGGCCGCATCGCCGCCGGCAACGGCAAGCAGGTCATCATTCAGGGTCTGCGGGAGGCCGAGCACGGCATGATCTACGACGAGTGGGGCAGCAAGCAGCACGAGATCCTCACCGGCACCGTCAGCCGCATCGATCCCCGCAGCGGCAACGTGATGCTGCGCATCGGCACCGGCGCGGAGGCCACCGACGCGGTGCTGACCATGAACGAGCAGGTGCCCGGCGAGGAGCTGCACGAGGGGCAGATGGTCAAGGTGTATCTGGTAGAGGTGCGCCGCTCCACCCGCGGCCCGCAGGTGCTGATCTCCCGCACCCACCCCGGTCTGGTGAAGCGGCTGTTCGAGCTGGAGGTGCCGGAGATCTACGACGGCACCGTGGAGGTGCGCTCCATCGCCCGGGAAGCGGGCAACCGCACCAAGATCGCCGTGTGGTCGGACGATCCTAACGTGGATCCCATCGGCGCGTGCGTTGGCCCCAGAGGGCAGCGCGTCAACGCCATCGTGGATGAACTGCGGGGCGAGAAGATCGACATCATCAAGTACAGCGAGGATCCCGCCGAGTTCATCGCCGCAGCGCTGGCGCCGGCGGACGTGGTCAGCGTGCAGCTGGCCGACGAGGGCAAGGCCTGCCGCGTGACAGTGCCCGCCGACCAGCTGAGTCTGGCCATCGGCAAGGAGGGTCAGAACGCACGTCTGGCCGCCCGGCTCACCGGCTACAAGATCGACATCAAGGCGGCCAACGCCGAGTAAGAAAGGAGCGGCAACTATGCAGAAGCCCCGCAAAATACCGCAGCGGCAGTGCGTAGGCTGCCGCGAGATGAAGGACAAAAAGGCGCTGCTGCGCATTGTGAAAACGCCGGAGGGCGAGATCCTGCTGGACGCCACCGGCAAGAAGTCGGGGCGGGGCGCGTATGTGTGTCCCGATCCGGAGTGTCTGAAAAAGGCGCGGAAAAGCCGCGCACTGGAGCGCGCGTTCGACACCGCCATCCCCGCGGAGGTCTATGACGCGCTGGAAGGGCAGATGGTGGCGCTGTGACAGAGCATTTGTTATCCACATTGGGACTGGCGCTGCGCGCCGGCGCGGTGGCCGTGGGCGAGGAGCCTGTGGGCGCGGCGGCACGGGGCAAGAAGGCGCGGGTCATCTTTACGGCGCGGGACGCGGCAGCGTCCTCCGTCCGCAGGGCGTACAGCTTTGCCCACGCGGGCAGCTGCCTGTGCCTCCCCTTCCCTGCCGATAAGGATGCCTTCGGCCGGGCGCTGGGACGCACCAGCGTGGCCATGTGCGCGGTGACGGACATCGGCTTCGCCCAGTCGCTGGTGAAGAGGCTGGCGGCGGCGGACGGCGAGGCCTACGGCGCGGCGTCGCAGGCACTGGACATCAAGGCCAAGCGCGCCCGGGAGCGGAAAGAGGAGCAGGCGCAGCATGAGAAGAACCTGCGGCAGGGCAAGCGGCGCGTCCACGCCGCCAAGCCGCCGGAGGAACCGGCGCACCCGCCGGAAGGCCGTCCGGAGCCGGAGCGCAGACCGCCCCGGCGGGCTGACCGCCCGGACAGGGTATATAAGGAACGCAGCAGCCGCGGTGCGAAAAGCAGACGGCCGCAGAGGAAGGAAGCGCCCGGACAGCGGTATGAGAACGCTCTGCCGGTGAAGAAGGGCAAGGGAAGCCGGAAGCCGTCCGGCAAGTAAGGAAGAACACAGCGCGGCGCGAAAGCGGCGCGATCAACTGAGATGGAGGTGGCTTTATTTGGGTAGTATCGCTAACAAATACAGAGTGCATGAGGTGGCCAAGGATTTCGGCGTGTCCACGAAGGAGATCACGGAGATCCTGACCAAGTACGCCGAAACGCCCAAGAATCACATGCAGGTGCTGGAGGATCGGGAGCTGAGCCTCATCTTTGAGTATCTGACCCAGCACAACCCGGTGAGCAGCATCGCGGTGATCTATGCCGAGGGTGCGAAAGCCGCGGAAAAGAAGCCTGCGCCGGCGGCCAAGCCCGCCCAGAGCGCGCCTGCCCAGAGCAGCGGCAAGCCCCAGCAACAGACCCCTGCCGCCGGGAACGCCAAACCCGCCGAGCAGCCCAAGCAGCCCATGTCCCGCGTGCCCCAGCGTCAGGTGGTGGATACCCGCAAGGCCACCAATGTGAACCTGGACAAGTACGACGAGAAGCTGCAGGACATGGCCGACGCCCGCAGCAGCGGCAAGCGCGACCAGCAGGCGCCCCAGGGCAAGGAGAAGTTCCGCAATAAGCAGCGCCGGGACAACAATTTCAACAGCAACAAGCGCAAGCAGGAGGAGGCCGACCGTCTCCGCAAGCTGCGGCTTGAGGTCATTAAGAAGACGCCCGTCACCGTGCAGATCCCCGATGAGATCTCCGTGGGCGAGCTGGCCAGCCGGATGAAGAAGACCGGCGCCGAGGTGGTCAAGTGCCTGATGAAGAACGGCATCATGGCCTCCCTGAGCCAGATGATCGACTTCGACACCGCCGCCATCATCGCCGAGGAGATGGGCTGCAAGGTGGAGAAGGAGGTGGTCGTCACTATTGAGGAGCGCCTGATCGACGACCATCAGGACAAGGACGAGGAGCTGGTGCCCCGCGCCCCCGTGGTGGTGGTCATGGGTCACGTGGACCACGGCAAGACCAGCCTGCTGGACTATATCCGCAACGCCCATGTGGCCAGCGGCGAGGCCGGCGGCATCACCCAGCACATCGGCGCCTATCAGGTACAGATCAACGGCAAGCCCATCACGTTTTTGGACACCCCCGGCCACGAGGCCTTTACCTCCATGCGCGCCCGCGGCGCCATGGTGACAGATATCGCCATTCTGGTGGTGGCCGCCGAGGACGGCATCATGCCCCAGACGGTGGAGTCCATCAACCACGCCAAGGCCGCCGGTATCCCCATCATCGTGGCCATCAACAAGATGGATAAGCCTGAGGCCAACCCTGAGCGCATCAAGCAGCAGCTCACCGAGTACGGGCTGGTGTGCGAGGAGTGGGGCGGCGACACCATTGTGTGCCCCATCTCCGCCAAGACCGGTATGGGCGTGGACAATCTGCTGGAGATGCTGACCCTCACCGCTGAGGTGGGCGAGCTGAAGGCCAACCCCAACCGCGCGGCGCAGGGCACCGTTATCGAGGCCCGTCTGGACAAGGGCCGCGGCCCCGTGGCCACGCTGCTGGTGCAGAACGGCACGCTCCATCAGGGCGATATCATCATCGCGGGTACCTCCGTGGGTCGTGTCCGCGCTATGGTCAGCGACAAGGGGCAGCGCATCACCGAGGCGGGCCCCAGCGTGCCCGTGGAGATCACTGGCCTGTCCGAGGCGCCCTCTGCCGGCGCCACGTTCAACGCCGTGGCCGACGAGAAGCTGGCGCGCGAGCTGGTGGAGCAGCGCAAGGCCGAGGAGAAGGCCAAGGCCAACGCACCTGTCACCAAGGTGTCGCTGGAGGATCTGTTCAGCCAGATCCAGGCAGGTGAGATGAAGAACCTGAACCTGATCGTCAAGGCCGACGTGCAGGGCAGCGTGGAGGCGGTGAAGGCCTCGCTGGAGAAGCTCAGCAACGAGGAGGTGCGCGTCCGCGTGATCCACGGCGGCGTGGGCGCTATCAACGAATCCGACGTGATGCTGGCCTCCACATCCCAGGCCATCATCGTGGGCTTCAACGTCCGCCCGGACGCCGCCGCCCGCGAGAGCGCCGCCCGCGCCAACGTGGACATGCGCATGTACCGCGTCATCTACGACGCCATCAACGAGATCGAGGCCGCCATGAAGGGCATGCTGGCTCCCAAGTTCCGGGAGGTGCTGCTGGGTCACGCCGAGGTACGGCAGACCTACAAGGTGTCCGGCGTGGGCACCGTGGCCGGCTGCTATGTGCAGGACGGCAAGCTGCAGCGCAAGGACTGCCAGGTGCGTCTGGTGCGCGACGGCATCGTGATCCACGAGGGCGTGCTGGCCTCCCTGCAGCGGTTCAAGGACTCCGTCAAGGAGGTGCAGGCCGGCTACGAGTGCGGCCTGAGCATCGAGAAATTCAACGACATCAAGGAAGGCGACATCGTGGAGGCCTTCACCATGGAGCAGATCGAGGTATAACAAACAGCCGATGGGTGGGCGAGCGCCCACCCATCTTTTTCTTGAAAGGAGGAGCGCCCTATGGCCGGAAACCGCATCGGACGCATCAATGAGGAGATACGCAAGGAGCTGAGCGCGCTGCTGCGCACCGTGAAGGATCCCCGCGTGTCGGAGGGCATGCTGACCATTACGCGGGTGGACACCACCAGCGACCTGCGCTATGCGCGGGTGTATATCAGCGCCCTGAACTGCACGGATGAAAAGGGGCTGATGAAGGGCTTGAAGTCCGCCGCCGGGTATCTGCGGCACGAGCTGGGGCAGGCCATCGACCTGCGCTACACGCCGGAGCTGCAGTTCTTCATGGACGATTCCATCGCCCACGGCGCGCACATTCTGGATCTTCTGAACCATGTGAAGCCCGCCAACCCCGCCAACGCGGACATCGTGCTGCCGGAGGATCGGGAATGAGCGCCCGCCTGACCGTACAGGAGACGGCGGACTTCCTGCGGACGCTGGACGAGGTGCTGATACTGACCCACGTCCGTCCCGACGGCGACACCGTAGGCTGCGCCGCCGCCCTGTGCCGCGCCCTGCGGGGCATGGGCAAGGCTGCGTATCTGCTGCCCAATCCGGAGATCACCGGCACCTACGAGCCTTACGCCGCGTCCCTGTGGGCGCCGGAGGGCTATGTGCCGCAGAGCGTGGTGTCGGTGGACATCGCCGCGCCCAATCTGCTGCCGGACAACGCGCTGCCCTATAAGGGCGGCATCTGCCTGGCCATCGACCACCACGGCTCCCAGGAGTTTTTTGCGGAGCGCACCTGTCTGGACGCGGATGCCGCCGCCTGCGGCGAGATCGTATACGACGTGATCCGGGCGCTGGGCGCGTCCGTGACGCCGGAGATCGCCATGGCGCTGTATGTGGCCGTGTCCACGGACACGGGCTGCTTTGTCTACACCAACACCACCGCCCGCACCCACCGCATCGCCGCGGAGCTGATGGACTGCGGCATCGACGTGGGCGCAGTGAACAAGGCGTTGTTCCGCACCAAGAGCGCCGTCCGTCTGGCTATGGAAGCCCGGATGGTGGCGGACATGGAGCTGTACGACAACGGGCGGGTGGTGGTCATGTCCATCCCCCTGTCCCTGTGCCGGGAGCTGCACGCCACGGAAGCGGACATCGAGGAGCTGAGCAGTCTGGCCGCGCTGGTGCAGGGCACCGACTGCGGCATCACCCTGCGGGAGCTGAAGCCGGGCAGGGTGAAGATCTCCCTGCGGACAGGCCCCCGTGTGGACGCCTGCGCCGTGTGCCGGGTGCTGGGCGGCGGCGGCCACAAGGCCGCGGCGGGCGCCACAGTGGAGGGCACCATGGACGAGGTCAAGGCCGGTATACTGGCCGCCTACCGGGAAGTGGTGGGCTGAGCCATGGCGAACGGCATTATCATTATCGACAAGCCCGCCGGCTGGACGAGCATGGACGTGTGCGGCAAGCTGCGGGGCATACTGAAAACAAAAAAGGTCGGTCACGCCGGAACGCTGGATCCCATGGCCACCGGCGTGCTGCCGGTGTTCGTGGGCAGCGCCACCCGCGCCGTGTCCTATGCCGAGGCCGGGGACAAGGAGTATATCGCCGGGCTGCGGCTGGGTCTTGTGACCAACACCCAGGACACCTCCGGCGATGTGCTGGAGCAGCACCCGGCGGAGGGCATCACCCGCGGACAGCTGGAGGCGGTTCTGGCGCGGTTTACCGGTGAGATACAGCAGGTGCCGCCCATGTACTCCGCCATCAAGATCGGCGGGCAGAAGCTCTATGAGCTGGCGCGGAAGGGGCAGGAGATCGAGCGCCCCGCCCGCACCGTGACCATCCACGGGCTGGAGCTGCTGGAGCCGGAGGAGCCGGGCGGCGACTGGCGGCTGCGCGTCCGGTGCAGCAAGGGCACCTATGTGCGCACCCTGTGCCACGACATCGGGCGGGCGCTGGGCTGCGGCGGCTGCATGAGCAGCCTGCGGCGCACCATGGCCGCCGGGTTCACACTGGCGGAGTGCCGCACCATCGAGGAGGTGCAGCGGCAGGGCGAAAGCCTGCTGGCGGCCACCGACTCCCTGTTCCGGCAGTACCCGGCGTACCGCATTCCCTCGGAGCAGGCCGACAGGCGCTGCCGCTGCGGGAATCCGCTGACGGCGGAGGGCTTGCAGCCGGGGCTGTACCGGGTCTACGGCACGGACGGGACGTTTCTGTGCCTGAGCCGGTGGGAAAACGGGGTGCTGACCTCGGAGAAAAACTTTTTCGGAGCGTGAAGGATTTGGAAAAAGCAGTCATAGCCCTCGGTTTTTTCGACGGTGTACACCGGGGGCACGGCGCTCTGCTGGAAAAAACAGCGGAGCGGGCACGGGAATTGCAGGCCGTGCCCACGGCATTCACCTTTGACCGGCCGCCCAAGGAGGTGGTCACGGGGCAGCCCGTGTATCTCATCAATTCCAGCCGCGACCGGCAGGGGCTGATGGAGCGGCTGTACGGCATCGAACGGGTGGTATTCGCCCCCTTCGACCGGCAGATGATGACCATGAGCTGGGAGGAGTATATCGGGATGCTGCTCCGGGACTACGGCGCGGTGCATTTCGTAGCCGGGCACGACCACCGGTTCGGCCATAAAAACGCCGGGAACGTGCAGCTTTTGCAGGAGAAATGCGCCCAGCTGGGCATCGGCTGCGACATTATCCCGCCGGTGCAGTGGGACGGCATCACCGTCAGCTCCACCTATATCCGCACGCTGGTGGAGGCGGGCGACATGGAGCGGGCGGCGGAATTCCTGGGGCACCGCCACTGCCTGAGCCAGACGGTGCAGCACGGTCAGCGCATCGGGCGCACCATCGGGATCCCCACGGTGAATCTGGCGGTGCCGGAGCATGTGCTCGCGCCCGCCCATGGGGTGTATGTCACCTGCGTATACCTGCCGGACGGCCGGATGTACCACGGCGTGACCAACGTGGGCACCCGCCCCACCGTCACCGACGGCGACGCCGTGTCGGTGGAGACGTTCCTGCTGGGCTTTGACGGCGACCTGTACGGGCAGGAGATTCGCATCGAGTTCTGCCGCCGTCTCCGGGGCGAAAAGAAATTCGCCTCGCTGGAGGAACTGCGGCAGGAGATACAGCACAACATCCGCGAGACAGAGCGGTATTTTGGGGAATGAAAAAAGAGACAGCCGGCGGGCTGTCTCTTTTTTATACCTTCAGGTCGGTTCCGGCGGCGCGGGTATGCTCCCGCATGGCCTGCTTCGCGGCGGCATCGTCCCGGCGGCGTATGGCGTCCAGTATCTCCCGGTGACGGCCGAGGATGCGGCGCGCCAGCGCCAGCTGCTGGACATCGTTCAGCGTGGACATCTTCTTCAGCAGCACGTGCTGCTCCACCTTGCCCAGCACCTCGGTGACGATCATGGCCACCTGATTGCCCGTGGCACGGGACAGCAGGCTGTGAAAGCCCACGTCCAGCTCTGCAAAGCGGCGGCCGTCGCCCAGCGCCTGCTCCGCCGCCAGCAGACACGCCTCCATGTCCGCCAGATCCTCCTCGCTGCGGCGCAGCGCCGCCCAGCCCGCGATGGTGCCGTCATTGACGGCGCGGTATTCGCCCAGCTCCTCCAGCGATATCTGGTTCAGCCGGAGCATGGCCGTCAGCGGCTGCTCCACCCCGTCGATGGTCAGCTCCTGCACCACCGCGCCGCTGGCGCCGTGGGTGGAGGCCACATAGCCGCCCTGCTCCAGCATGCGCAGCGCCTCCCGGATGGTGGGGCGGGAGCGGTGCAGCTGCTCCATCATGGCGCGCTCGGAGGGCAGACGGTCGCCGGGGCGCAGTGTGCCGGAGGTGATGAGCTCCCGCAGCTGCTCATAGATGGCTTCACTGGCGCGCCTGTCTCCTATGGGCTGCCAATCGATATGTGCGGCTTCCGGCATGGGTCGTCCCCCCTTTTCGAAAAAATATGGGCAGTATTATAGCGCATTCCGTCGCAAATGGCAAGTGCCGGGACGAGAAAAGCCCGAAGCCGGAGGCTCCGGGCCTTTCCCTTTGTGGGGAGGGAGAATATCTTATTTCAGCGCCTTCATTTCCTCGATCATCATAGGCACGACCTTGAACAGGTCGCCGCAGATGCCGTAGTCGGCGATCTCGAAAATCGGCGCGGTCTCGTTCTTGTTGACCGCGATGATGCACTCGGACTCGCTCATACCGGCCTTGTGCTGGATGGAGCCGGAGATACCGAGAGCGACATAGACCTTCGGGTGGACGGTCTTACCGGTCTGACCGACCTGATGGTCGGCAGTGAGCCAGCCGGAGTCGATGGCAACACGGGAGCCGCCGACAACGCCGCCGAGCACATCGGCGAGCTCGTGAGCGAGCTTGATGCCGCCCTCGACGTCCTTGGAGATACCACGGCCGACGGAGACGATGTAGTCAGCGCCAACCAGGTCGACGAGCTTCTTGGCAGCCTTGACGACCTCGACGACCTCGGTCTGGAGATCGGCGGCGTCGAGCTTGACGTCGTACTTGGTGACCTTAACGGCCTTGGCCTTCGCCTCGTCGTAAGCAGCCTTCTTCATAACGCCGGGACGGACCGTCGCCATGGAGGGACGGAAGCGCGGGCAGATGATGGTAGCCATCAGGTTGCCGCCGAACGCGGGACGGGTCATCTTCAGGTCGCGAGAGACATCGTGGTCCTTACCCATGACCTTCGCGGTGGCCATGCCGTCGATCTTGGCCTCGGGCAGCGTGGAAGCGCCGCGCAGGAAGTCCTTGTAGATGGGCATGTCAACGTCGAGGTGGGTGCAGTCGGCGCACAGACCGGTGTGCAGACGGGCTGCGCAGCGGGGGCCGAGGTCACGGCCGATGTTGGTCGCGCCGATGAGGAAGGCCTCGGGCTTCATCTCGGAGATGACGTCGCAGATGACCTTGGCATAAGCGTCGGTGGTGTAGTTCTTGAGCAGGGGGTGGTCGCAGACGATGACCTCATCAGCGCCGTAGCCGCCAATGCTCTCGGCGAGATCGCCGACATTGTCGCCGACCAGCAGACCGCAGAGCTTCACGCCCAGCTCGTCCGCCAGCTTGCGGCCTTCGGAGATCAGCTCATAGGAGGTGGACATCATCTGGCCCTGACGCTGTTCGCAGAAGACCCATACGTTCTTGAACTCTTCGATCTTGGAGGAGTCATAGTTGGGATTAGCAAGTTTCACTTCGTTACGCATCGTATTGATCTCCTTTCCTTAAATGATGTGTTTTTCGAGCAGGATGCCAGCGAGCTTCTCGCAGGTAGCCATGTCGTTGCCCTCGAGCATCTGGCCAGCGCCCTTCTGGGGAGGCGTGAAGGAGGTCAGGATGTTGGTCGGGGAGCCCTTGAGGCCGATGGTGGTAGCGTCGATGAGGGGGTGATCCTTCAGGGCGTTGTAGTCCAGAACGGTCATGGGCTTGGAGTAGCACTCAAACACACCGGAGACGCTCATGTAACGCGGAGTATTGAGCTCCTTGATGCAGGTAATCAGGCACGGGGTCTGAGCCTTGATGGTCATGTAGCCGTCCTCCAGCATGCGCTTGACGGTCAGGGTGTCGCCTTCCTTCTTCACGTCGGCGGCGTAGGTGATCTGGGGCAGGTGCAGCTTCTCAGCGATCTGAGGACCGACCTGAGCGGTATCACCATCGATGGCCTGACGGCCGCAGAAGACGATGTCGTCGTCATCGAGACCGATGGTGTCGAGAGCGGCGGCAAGGATCTGGGAGGTGGCGTAAGTATCGGAACCGCCGAACTCACGGGCGGAAACGAGATAGCCGTCATCAGCGCCCATGGCCATCAGCTCGCGCAGCATACCTTCTGCCGGCGGGGGACCCATGGTGACGACGGTGACCGTGCAGCCCAGCTCGTCCT
>ENA-USZK01000862-USZK01000862.1-human-gut-metagenome-genome-assembly--contig:-NODE-862-length-14283-cov-6.622202_pt1 | contig 14283 bp, 6 predicted proteins | sample MGYA00250043_ERZ773534 | MGnify/ENA primary metagenome ERZ773534 (study PRJEB29103, sample SAMN06112056) | human gut metagenome | biome: human gut; feature: ankylosing spondylitis patient; material... | reverse complement strand
AACATTTCACAACCACCAGATCGATCCCAATCCGCCCAAGAGCAGGAATGTCTTTCGCGGAAACGCAAATAGATGCTTTATCCCCTGTAATAAGTAGATTATCTTCATCAGCAATTAACGCAGTTGCAGTCAATGGACCGGTAGATCCACTCGTTTTATATATATTAAGTCCTTTACCACCACGTTTTTGTAAAGTCAATTCATTTAAAGATAATTTCTTTCCTAAACCATTTTCACTAAATACTGCTATAGAATCAGTATCATGTCGAATTGGCATAGTAGAAATTACTTCATCACCTTCGTTAAGATTAATACCCTTAACTCCAGCAGTAGCACGAGATGTCGCAGTAATGTCTGTAGAATTAAATTTAATTCCCATACCATTTTTAGTTGTTAATACAATAGGTTCATCTTTAATTAAACACACAGAGGCTAAGCTATCCCCTTCACGCAAACTAATAGCGACAATACCGGTTTTTTTCTTTGTATTAATATACTCTTCTAAAGCAGTCTTCTTTACAAGTCCATTCTTAGTGGTAAATAATACATATTTAGCATCAGTGTCTCTATAAATTGAATACATTGTCTCAGGACTTTCATCAGGAGCCATATTTACAAGACTCTTAATAGATTGACCTTGTGAACTATTCGTTCCTACTGGAATATTGTCAACTAAAAGGCGATACATTACACCTTTATTTGAGAAAATCATTAGAGAATCAATGGTATTAGTTCTTAAAACACAAGAAGTAATATCTTCTTGAGATTTAATACCTTTACCATTTTTCTTTTGCGTGCGATAAGAAGTTGTCGGAATACGCTTAATTGTTCCGCACTCAGTCATTACAACAAAGCACTTCTCAGGCTCGAAATATTCAATTTCTTTGTCTTCTTTCTCTACTGGAGCTTGAATGATTTTAGTAATACGCGCATCACCATAAGTATTTTTAATAGTAATGAAAATCTTTTCAAGTTCATCAGTGGGGTCTTTAAGAATTAAAGCTAAACGCTCACTCTCTTTAATTAAATTATCTCTTTCCTCTTGAATTTCAACTTTTTCTAAACGAGCTAATCTACTTAATTTAATATCAAGAATTGCTTTAGCTTGATCTTCATCTAATTTATATTGAGTCATTAAAGCTTGACGAGCTCTGCTGTACCGTGTCCGTGGCGGTGACGGGATCCAGCGTCTCACCGGAGACGTAGGGCAGGGTCAGGGCGGTCAGCGGTTCCGGCTCCGGCTCGTCGTTTTCCGTCTGATAGAAGCTGGACAGCTCGCCCAGCGGGTCGTCTGCCGCCTCCCAGTCGGAGCAGCCGGTGGTACACAGCAGCACCAGCGCCAGCAGCAGGCAGAGAAGGGAACGTTTCATAGCGTGTCCTCCCGGAGGGCGATCAGCGCGGCCTGCTCGCCGCGGCGCAGCCCCATTTTCCGATGGCTCCAGTAGAGATCGGGGCGGCAGGCGGTGCAGTGGCTGCACACGTCGATGCGCGTCACCCCGGCCTTTTGCAGCCACAGGGCGTTTACGGCCTTCAGGTCGATGTGCCACTTGCTGCCGTTCCAAACCATGAACGGCTCCGCCGCAGCGCCCAGCGCGGCGCGCAGCGCCTCCGGCACGTCGCCGTCCGTCTCGAAGCAGCACTGGCCGATAGCGGGCCCCACGGTGGCGCGGATGTCCGCCGGGTCGCAGCCATAGTCCTGCTCCATGACCCGCACCGTCTCCGCGGCGATGCCGGCGGCGGTGCCCCGCCAGCCGGCGTGGGCGGCGCCGATGACCCGGCGCACCGGGTCGTGGAGCAGCAGCACGTTGCAGTCGGCGGAGAACACGATCAGGGGGATGCCCGGCACGTCGGTCACAAGGCCGTCGGCGCTGTCGTAATCCTGCGGACGCCACAGACCCTTGCCGCAGTCCTTCGCCGTGACCCGGCGCACGTCGCTGCGGTGTACCTGACGGCTGAGCACCGCCCGCTGTACGTCCGTATCCAGCGCGGCGCACAGGCGACGGAAGTTCTCCTGCACGTTGGCAATGTCGTCGCCCCGGCGGTCGTCCAGATTCAGGCTGTCCCACGGGGCGGGGGATACGCCGCCTTTCCGGGTGGAAAAGCCGTGGGTGACGGCATCGTTTTCCAACACGTCGGAGGTCAGCCAGACCAGATCGTTTTTCGTGTGGGTGTGGAACATAGCGTCTCCTTCCGGAGGGGGACGGGGCGTCGGGGACGCCGCCCCCTACATTAAGATGAGACGGGCGGCGGCTTCAGCCGCCGCCCGTGGGTGTTTAGGAGTGATATTCTTTACAGGTGCACTTCTTCCACTTTAAGCCGCTTCCGCAGGGGCACAGGTCGTTGCGCCCCACCTTGACGACCTTCTTGGGCTGCTTCTTCACGGTGCCGTCGCCGCCCACGTTCTCGGTCATGCCGCTGGCCACGCGCTCGCGCTTGACCTCCTCGTTCTGCCGCAGACGCACGGAGTACAGACGGCGCACCGTCTCTTCCTTCATGGCGTCGACCATCTCCTCAAACATCTCCAGGGACTCCTTCTTGTAGGCGTCCACCGGGTTGGTCTGGGCGTAAGCCCGCAGGCGGATGCCCTGCCGCAGATCCTGCATGGCGTCGATGTGCTCCATCCAGTACTCATCCACCACACGCAGCAGCACCACGCGCTCCAGCTCGCGCATGACGGGCGGGGTGATCTCCTGCTCCTTCTTCTCATAGAAGTCGGCGGCGGCCTTGGTGAACATGTCGATGAAGTCGTCCTCCGTCAGGGTGGACAGCTGGCTCTCGTCGATCTTCACCGTGTACTTGGTGAAGTATACGCCCTCCACGCTGCGCAGCAGCTCGCGGCACTGTGCCATGTCCAGATGCGCCTGCCCCATGAAGGCGCTGCGCACCTGATGGCCGATGGCGCTCTCCATCATGCCCATGATGATGCCCTTGACATCCATGCCGTCCAGCACCTGCTTGCGCTGGCCGTAGATGATCTCGCGCTGCTTGTTCATCACGTCGTCGTATTCCAGCACGGATTTACGCGCCTGGAAGTTGCGGCTCTCCACCGTGGTCTGGGCCTGCTCGATGGCGCGGGACAGCATCTTGTTTTCGATGGGGGTGTCCTCGTCGATGTTCATGCGCTCCATCAGGTTGGTGACGCGGTCGCCGCCGAACAGACGCATAAGGTCGTCCTCCAGCGAGATGTAGAACCGCGTTTCGCCGGGGTCGCCCTGACGACCGGCACGGCCGCGCAGCTGGTTGTCGATACGGCGGGAGTCGTGCCGCTCGGTGCCGATGATGAACAGGCCGCCGGCCTGCCGCACCTTGTCGGCTTCTCCGGCGATCTCCGCCTTGTGCTGCGCCAGCTTGTCGGCAAACAGCTTCCGGGCGTCCAGTATCTCCTGGTTGTCCGTCTCGGCGTAGCCGGTGGCCTCGGCGATCAGCTCGTCGGAAAGCCCGGCCTTGCGCAGGTCGTTCTTGGCCATGTACTCGGCGTTGCCGCCCAGCATGATATCCGTACCACGGCCGGCCATGTTGGTGGCCACGGTCACGGCGCCGAACTGACCGGCCTGCGCCACGATCTCCGCTTCCTTCTCGTGGTTCTTGGCGTTCAGCAGGTTGTGCTTGATGCCCTCGCGGGTGAGCATCTTGCCCAGCAGCTCGTTCTTCTCGATGGACACGGTGCCCACCAGCACGGGCTGCCCCTTGGCGTGGCACGCCTTTACCTGCTGGATCACGGCGCGGTACTTGCCGTTTTCGGTCTTGTACACGCTGTCCTCGTTGTCGATACGGGCGATGGGGCGGTTGGTGGGGATCTCGATGATATCCAGCGCGTAGATGGTGGCGAATTCCTCCTCCTCCGTCAGCGCCGTACCGGTCATACCGGACAGCTTGCGGTACAGGCGGAAGTAGTTCTGGAACGTGATGGTGGCCAGCGTCTTGCTCTCCCGCTGGACGGACAGGTGCTCCTTGGCTTCGATGGCCTGATGCAGACCCTCGGAGTACCGGCGGCCGAACATGAGGCGGCCGGTGAACTCGTCCACGATCACCACCTCGCCGTCCTTGACCACATAGTCCACGTCACGCTTCATGATGCCGTGGGCTTTGATGGCCTGGTTGATGTGGTGGGCGATGGTGCTGTTCTCCGGGTCGGACAGGTTGTCCAGATGGAAGAACTCCTCTGCCTTCTTGATGCCGCGGGCGGTGAGGGTGCAGCTCTTGCTCTTCTCGTCCACCACATAGTCGGCGTCGATGTCGGTGGCTTCCTCCTCCTTGTCGTCCGTCTCCACCACCACGAACTTCTTCAGCCGGGCGGCGAACATCTCCGCCATGTCGTACAGCTGGGTGGATTTCTCGCCCATGCCGGAGATGATCAGCGGCGTGCGGGCCTCATCGATCAGGATGGAGTCCACCTCGTCCACGATGGCGAAGGCGTGACCCCGCTGCACCTGCTCCGTGGCGTACAGCGCCATGTTGTCGCGCAGGTAGTCGAAGCCCATCTCGTTGTTGGTGCCGTAGGTAATGTCGGCGGCGTAGGCCTTCTGGCGCTCCTCCTTCTTCATGTCGTGGATGATCAGACCCACGGTCAGACCCAGGAAGCGGTGCACCTTGCCCATCCACTCACTGTCGCGCTTGGCCAGATAGTCGTTGACGGTGACGATATGGACGCCCTCGCCGGTCAGAGCGTTCAGATAGGCCGGCAGCGTGGCCACCAGCGTCTTGCCCTCACCGGTCTTCATCTCGGCGATGCGCCCCTGATGGAGCACGATGCCGCCCACCAGCTGCACGGGATAGGGGCGCATGCCCAGCACGCGGTCAGCGGCCTCCCGCACGGTGGCAAAGGCCTCCGGCAGGATGTCGTCCAGCGTCTCGCCGTTGGCCAGACGCTCCTTGAATTCCGGAGTCTTGGCCTGCAGCTGGGCATCCGTCAGCTTTTTGTAGTCCTCCTCCAGCGCGGTGATCTTGTCCACGATGGGGTAGATGCTCTTCAGCTCCCGCTGGCTGTAGGTGCCGAAAACCTTGGTAAACAGTCCCATATATCTGTATCCTTTCTGCTTCTGAGGATTTTGTACATAGCAATACTAATAAAGTATACCACACTCTTTTGTCTAATGCAAAAGAATTTCTGTGAACAGTTGTCGGGCAGACGCACCGGTTTGCGGTTGTGCAAAGGAGGAAAACGTGGTATACTGAACAACAGTAAGAAGCAACCCCCACCCCCACAACGAAAAGAAGGAGTTTACGCCATGAAGCTGAGTTTTTACGGTGCAGACCGGTGCGTCACCGGCAGCTGCCACTGTCTGGAGGTCAACGGCAAGCGGATATTGGTGGACTGCGGCCTGCAGCAGGGCAGGGACGAGGTGGACAACACCGCGCTGCCCTTCCATCCCGGCAGCATCGACGCGGTGCTGGTGACCCACGCCCATATCGACCACTCCGGACGTATCCCCATGCTCATCAAGAACGGCTTTCAGGGGAAGATCATCACCACCCGGCTCACCGCCGACCTGCTGGATATCATGTTACAGGACTCCGCCCACATTCAGGAGCAGGACGCGGAGTATCAGAACCGCAAGAACAAGCGCGCCGGCCGCCCGGAGATAGAGCCGATCTACACCGTGGCCGACGCCCTGCGCGTCCGCGAGTTTGTCCAGACCTGCGAATACGGGCAGGACGTGCCGGTGGTGGACGGCGTAACGGCGCAGTTCATCGACGCCGGACATCTGCTGGGCAGCGCCAGCATCAGGCTCATCTGCCGGGAGGGGGACGAGGAGCGCACCATCGTGTTCTCCGGCGATATCGGCAACGTGGATCAGCCTATCATCCGCGACCCGCAGTTCTTCACCAGCGCCGACTATGTGCTGACGGAGTCCACCTACGGCGACCGCAACCACACCGAGGTGTGGAGCTACACCGACGAGCTGGCGGAGATCATCGACGAGACGCTGCGCAAGGGCGGCAACGTGGTCATCCCCTCCTTCGCCGTGGGCAGAACGCAGGAGCTGCTGTACTTCATCCGGGAGATCAAGGACAAGGGACTTGTCACCTCCGTGAAGGATTTCCCCGTGTATGTGGACAGCCCGCTGGCGAAGAAGGCCACCACCATTTTCTGCGGCGACCTGCGGGGCTATCTGGACGACGACGCGCTGGCGCTGGTGCAGGACGGCACCCACATGTTCAACTTCCCCGGCCTGCACCTGACGGAGACGGTGGACGAGTCCAAGCTGCTGAACATGGACAAGACGCCCAAGGTCATTATCTCCGCCTCCGGCATGTGCGATGCGGGGCGCATCCGCCACCATCTGAAATACAACCTCTGGCGCGCCGACAGCGCCGTGGTGTTCGTGGGCTTCCAGTCTCCCGGCACGCTGGGACGCAACCTGCTGGACGGCGCGGAGAGCGTGCGGCTGTTCGGCGAGGATATCGCCGTCCGCGCCAAGATCGTCAACTTCCAGGGGCTTTCCTCCCACGCGGATCACGACCATCTGATCGACTGGATCAAGCACTTTGACCCGGCCAGGACCACCCATGTGTTCGTGGTGCACGGCGACAGAGATGTGGCGCCGGTGTATGCCGACACGGTGAAGTCCCTGGGCTTTGCCGCCCACGCGCCCCAGTACACCGAAGAGTACGACCTGATCGCCGACAAGCAGCTCTCTCCCGGCTATCTGCCGGAGCGCAGGACCCGCGCCTACGAGGGCGCGCCCAAGACCACCGGCGCGTATCAGAGGCTGGTGCAGCTGGGCGACATGCTCGTCGGCCTTATCCGCCGCAGCAAGGGGCGGGACAACAAGACGCTGGCCGCCTTTGCCGAGGCCATCAGCAAGCTCATCAGCAAGTTCGAGTTCTGACCCATGCCGGAGAAGAACAGAACATACCGCGCCCGCATCGAGGGCTATACCTCCGAGGGGCTGGGCGTGGCGCGTATCGACGGACAGGCGGTGTTCGTCCACCGGGCGCTGCGGGGCGAGGACTGCGACGTGCTCATTCTCAAGGTGCTGAAAAACGCCGCCTTCGGCAAGGTCGTGCAGGTGCATGAGCCGTCCCCCCACCGGGCGGAGCCGGACTGCCCGTGGTACGGGCGGTGCGGCGGCTGTGACTTCCGGCACATGGACAGGGAGGAGGAGCTGTACGCCAAGCGGCAGCGGGTGCAGGACGCCCTGCACCGCATCGGCGGCAGCGGCGTCTCCGTGGAGGCCATTTACAGCGGCGAGCCGCTGCACTACCGCAACAAGAGCCAGTACCCCGTCTCCGCCGACGGGCAGGTGGGTTTTTACAAGGCGCGCAGCCACCAGCTGGTGCCCGTGGAGCGCTGCCTGCTGCAAAAGCCCCCGGCGGACGCGGCGGCGGACGCCCTGCGGCGGTATATCGAGACGTATCGGGTGCCCGGCTACGATGAAAAGACCCGCCGCGGCCTGCTGCGGCATCTGTACATCCGCACCAACCAGGCGGGGCAGTCGCTGATCTGCGTGCTGGTCAACGGGAAGAAGCTGCCCCACGAGCCGGAGCTGGTGTCCCTGCTGCGGCAGGCGGTGCCGGAGACGGTAGGCGTGGTGCTGGGCGTGAACACCCAGCCCACCGGCGCCATACTGGGCGGCGAGTACCGCACCCTGTGGGGCGAGGACGTGCTCACCGACCGGCTGTGCGGCCTGACGTTCCGGCTGTCCGTGCCGTCGTTCTATCAGGTGAACCACGATATGGCGGAGGTGCTGTACCGCACGGCGCTGGACTTCGCCGGGCTGACCGGCACCGAGACGGTGCTGGATCTCTACTGCGGCGCCGGCACCATCACGCAGGTGATGGCGCGGTGGGCGGGGCGCGTCATCGGCGCGGAGATCGTTCCGGCGGCCATCGAGGACGCCAGAGAGAACGCCCGGCGCAACGGCATCGGGAACGTGGAGTTCTTCTGCGGCGACGCGTCGGCGGTGGCGGCGGACTTCGCCGCCAGAGGGCTGCGCCCGGACGTGATCTGCGTGGATCCGCCCCGGAAGGGGCTAAGCCCCGACGTGGTATCTGCCGCCGCGCAGATGCAGCCGCAGCGCATTGTGTACGTCTCCTGCGACCCGGCGACGCTGGCGCGGGACGTGAAGCTGTTTGCGCAGGAGGGCTACGGAGCCGTCCGCGCCGCCGCCGTGGACATGTTCCCCGGCACGGCAAATATTGAATCTGTCGTGCGCCTGGAGCGGACGAAGTGAGAAATGTATAGAAAAGAGACTGTCGAAAAAGCCTGTCATTGCGAGCCAGTGCTCACACTGGCGCGGCAATCCGTTTCTAAAACGTACAAATCCTGCGCTTTTCGCAGGTTTCTGCCTGAAAAGATTACGGATTCCCACACCAGTGACATCGGTCACTGGTTCGGAATGACAGGGGCGTGGGTTTATCGACACGCAGAAAAGACCGGCTTCGCCGGTCTTTTTTCTTATAAATACAAAAATCCACCGGGAGACCGGTGGAAAACGCATTGACAATGTGGAAAAAATTTGGTATAATAACTTGCTTTATATTGGACGAGTGGCGCTATAGCCCCACTCCTACACAACCACAGTATACCATCTCCGCTGCGGAAACACAAGGGCTTGTGGTGAAAATGAACCAACAAGCCCGTGCGTATCGCGTCGGAGCTCAATAACTTATGGAAAGGCGTGATCGTAGAGATGGCGAAAGACAAGTACTACGGCAAGACACTCCGCAAGAACTTTGCCCGTCACGAGGAAGTGATGGCGATGCCCAACCTGCTGGAGATCCAGAAGAAATCCTACCAGTGGTTCCTGGACACCGGCCTGCGCGAGGTATTCGCTGACGTGGCTTCCATCGTGGACTATGCCGGCAATCTGGAGCTGAGCTTCATTGATTACAGCATGGATGAGAAGCCCAAGTACGACGTGGAGGAGTGCAAGGCGCGGGACGCCACCTATGCCGCTCCCATGAAGGTGCGGGTGCGCCTGCACAATAAGGAGACGGGCGAGATCAAGGAGCAGGAGATCTTCATGGGCGATTTCCCGCTGATGACCCACGGCGGCACCTTCGTTATCAACGGCGCCGAGCGCGTGGTGGTCAGCCAGATCGTCCGCTCCCCCGGCATCTACTACGGCAAGGAGATCGACCTCAAGACCGATCTGCCCCTGCTGACCAGCACCGTCATCCCCTACCGCGGCGCGTGGCTGGAGTACGAGACGGACACCTCCGAGGTGTTCTGGGTGCGTATCGACAAGAACCGCAAGCTGCCCATCACCTGCCTGATCCGCGCGCTGGGTCTGAAGACCGACGCGGAGATCATGGAGCGCTTCGGCGACGACCGCCGCATTGTGGCCACGCTGGAGAAGGATACCTGCAAGACCTATGAAGAGGCCATGCTGGAGATCTACCGCAAGCTCCGCCCCGGCGAGCCCCCCACGCTGGACTCCGCCGAGACGCTGATGCAGAACCTGTTCTTCGACCCCCGGCGGTATGACCTGAGCATCGTCGGCCGCTATAAGTTCAACAAGAAACTGACCTTCTGGGCGCGCGCCAAGGGTCAGAAGCTGGCCATGCCCGTGGCCGATCCCGCTACCGGCGAGATCCTGTTCGAGGACGGCCATGTGCTCACCGCTGACGACTGCACCCTGCTGGACAAGGTGGGCGTGTATGAGATCAGCGTCACGCTGGACTCCGGCGATACCATCCGCATCTTCACCAACAAGATGTGCGACATGTCCCACTATGTGGACTTCGATCCCCGCGAGGCCTGCGGCATCAAGGAGCGGGTGCGCTTCGACGTGCTGCAGGAGCTGCTGGCGCAGTACAAGGGCGAGGAGCTGATCGAGCAGTGCCGTCTGCACGCCGACGATCTGGTGCCCAAGCACATCATCGTGGACGACATCCTTGCATCCATCAACTATATGAACGCGCTGGCCCACGGCCTTGTGACAAAGGACGATATCGACCATCTGGGCAACCGCCGTCTGCGCTGCGTGGGCGAGCTGCTGCAGAACCAGTTCCGCATCGGCTTCAGCCGCATGGAGCGCGTGATCCGCGAGCGCATGACCATTCAGGATCTGGACATCGTCACGCCCCAGAGCCTGATCAACATCCGCCCCGTCACCGCCGCCATCAAGGAGTTCTTCGGCTCCAGCCCCCTGAGCCAGTTCATGGATCAGACGAACCCGCTGGCCGAGCTGACCCACAAGCGCCGTCTGTCCGCACTGGGCCCCGGCGGTCTGAGCCGCGAGCGCGCCAACATGGAAGTCCGAGACGTGCACTACTCCCACTACGGCCGTATGTGCCCCATCGAGACGCCTGAAGGCCCCAATATCGGCCTGATCTCCTATCTGGCTACCTACGCCCGTATCAACGAGTACGGCTTTATCGAGGCGCCCTACCGCGCCGTGGATCACGAGACGGGTCACGTCTCCGACGACATCACCTACATGACCGCCGATGTGGAGGATCAGTATGTGGTGGGTCAGGCCGCGGAGCCGGTGGACAAGAACGGCTGCCTGACCAACGAGCGTATCACCTGCCGCCACCGCGACGAGATCGTGGAGGTGCCCCGCAGCGGCGTGGACTACATCGACGTCAGCCCCCGCATGATGGTGTCCATCGCCACGGCCATGATCCCCTTCCTGCCCAACGACGACGCCAACCGCGCCCTGATGGGCGCCAACATGCAGCGTCAGGCCGTGCCCCTGCTGAAGCCGGAGGCGCCCATCGTGGGCACCGGCATGGAGCACAAGATCTGCCTGGATTCCGAGGTGGCGGTGCTGGCCGAGGGCGACGGCGTTGTCACCAAGGTGGACGCCACCAACGTCTCCGTCAAGTACGACAGCGGCGAGACGAAGGACTACAAGCTCATCAAGTTCCTGCGCTCCAACCACGGCACCTGCATCAATCAGAAGCCTATCGTCTCCGTGGGCGAGCGCGTCCACGGCGACGACGATCCCACCGTGCTGGCCGACGGCCCCGCCACCGAGCAGGGCGAGATCGCCCTTGGCCGCAACATTCTGGTGGGCTTCATGACGTGGGAAGGCTACAACTACGAGGACGCCGTCCTGCTGAACGAGCGCCTGGTCAAGGAGGATGTCTACACCTCCATCCATATCGAGGAGTACGAGATCGACGCCCGCGACACCAAGCTGGGGCCTGAGGAGATCACCCGCGACATTTCCAACGTGGGCGAGGAGGCTCTGAAGGATCTGGACGAGCGCGGCATCATCCGCATCGGCGCGGAGGTCCACGCCGGTGATATTCTGGTGGGTAAGGTCACGCCCAAGGGCGAGACGGATCTCACCGCCGAGGAGCGCCTGCTGCGCGCCATCTTCGGTGAAAAGGCCCGCGAGGTCCGCGACACCTCTCTGAAGGTGCCCCACGGCGAGAGCGGCATCGTGGTGGACGCCAAGGTGTTCACCCGCGAGAACGGCGACGAGCTGGGGCCGGGCGTCAACGAGGTCGTCCGCGTCTACATCGCCCAGCGCCGCAAGATCCAGGTGGGCGACAAGATGGCCGGCCGTCACGGTAACAAGGGCGTCGTCTCCCGCGTGCTGCCCCAGGAGGATATGCCCTTCCTGCCCGACGGTACGCCGCTGGATATCGTGCTGAACCCCCTGGGCGTGCCCTCCCGTATGAACATCGGCCAGGTGCTGGAGGTTCATCTGGGCTACGCCGCCAAGACCCTGGGCTGGAAGGTGGCCACCCCCATTTTCGACGGCGCCACCGACAAGGACATTGCGGAGGCGCTGGAGCTGGCCGGCCTCGATCCCGAGGGCAAGAGCTGGCTGTACGACGGCCGCACCGGTGAGCGCTTCGACAACAAGGTCACGGTGGGCTACGTCTACTTCCTGAAGCTGCACCATCTGGTGGATGATAAGATCCACGCCCGCTCCACCGGCCCCTACTCCCTGGTCACCCAGCAGCCTCTGGGCGGCAAGGCGCAGTTCGGCGGTCAGCGCTTCGGCGAGATGGAAGTCTGGGCTCTGGAAGCTTACGGTGCCGCTTACACCCTGCAGGAGATCCTGACCGTCAAGTCCGATGACGTTGAGGGCCGTGTCAAGACTTACGAGGCCATTGTCAAGGGCGAACCCATCCCGCAGCCCGGCATCCCCGAGTCCTTCCGCGTTATGCTGAAGGAGCTGCAGTCTCTGGGTATGGACGTTGTGGTCCAGGACAAGGACGGCAACGAGATCGATATGCGCCAGAACTTCGACGACGAAGAGACCGGCTTTGATATGCGTGATGTTGCAGGTTCCGAGACTGTTACCAACGAGAATGAGCTGCTGAACGATTACACCATCAAGGATGCTGACGCAGGCTTCGATGATCCTTCTGTGCTGGAAGATGACAACTCCGGCAGTGCGGCTCCCGCTTCCGACGAAGTGGATTTTTAACTAGAGATTAAGAAAGGGTTCGTTTCATGGAAAACAACGTTTTCGATTCCATTAAAATCGGCCTGGCTTCTCCGGAGCAGATCCGCAACTGGAGCTACGGCGAGGTCAAGAAGCCTGAGACCATCAACTACCGCACCCTGAAGCCGGAGCGCGACGGCCTGTACTGCGAGCGCATTTTTGGACCTACCAAGGACTGGGAGTGCCACTGCGGCAAGTACAAGCGCATCCGCTACAAGGGCAAGATCTGCGATCGCTGCGGTGTCGAGGTCACCAAGGCAAAGGTTCGCCGTGAGCGCATGGGCCACATTGAGCTGGCCGCGCCCGTCAGCCACATCTGGTACTTCAAGGGCATCCCCAGCCGCATCGGCCTGATGCTGGACATCAGCCCCCGTCTGCTGGAAAAGGTGCTGTACTTTGCCAACTATATCGTCACCGATCCCGGCCTGACCCCGCTGGAAAAGAAGCAGCAGCTGACCGAGAAGGAATACCGTGAGATGCGCGAGCGCTACGGTGATGAGTTCGAGGCCGCCATGGGTGCCGAGGCCATCCAGGATCTGCTGAAAGAGATCGACCTGGATCAGCTGAGCGCTGAACTGACCGCTGAGGTGGAAAAGTCCTCCGGCCAGAAGAAGGTCCGCATCCTGAAGCGTCTGGAGGTCGTGGAGGCATTCCGCATTTCCGGCAACCGCCCCGAGTGGATGGTCATGGACGTGCTGCCCGTGCTGCCCCCCGATCTGCGCCCCATGGTCCAGCTGGACGGCGGCCGTTTTGCCACCTCCGACCTGAACGACCTGTACCGCCGCGTGATCAACCGCAACAACCGTCTGCGCCGTCTGCTGGAGCTGGGCGCTCCCGACATCATCGTGCGCAACGAGAAGCGTATGCTGCAGGAAGCAGTGGACAGCCTGATCGACAACGGCCGCCGCGGCCGTCCGGTCACCGGCCCCAACAACCGCGCACTGAAGAGCCTTTCCGATATGCTGAAGGGCAAGCAGGGCCGCTTCCGTCAGAACCTGCTGGGCAAGCGTGTTGACTACTCCGGCCGTTCCGTTATCGTCGTCGGCCCTGAGCTGAAGATGGATCAGTGCGGTCTGCCCAAGGAGATGGCTCTGGAGCTGTTCAAGCCCTTCGTGATGAAGGATCTGGTTGAGAAGGGTGTTGCCAACAACATCAAGTCTGCCCGTAAGATGGTCGAGCGTGCAAAGCCCGAGGTCTGGGACAGCCTGGAGACCGTGATCAAGGGCCACCCGGTCCTGCTGAACCGTGCACCTACCCTGCACCGTCTGGGCATTCAGGCCTTCAACCCCGTGCTGGTCGAGGGCCGTGCCATCAAGCTGCACCCCCTGGCATGTACCGCATTCAACGCCGACTTCGACGGTGACCAGATGGCAGTTCACCTGCCCCTGGGCGAGGATGCCTGCCGTGAGGCCAAGATGCTGATGCTGGCTTCCGGCAACCTGCTGAAGCCCTCTGACGGCGCACCTGTTACCGTTCCTACTCAGGATATGATCCTGGGCAGCTACTACCTGACCACCGTTCGTGAGAACGAAGAGGGTGCAGGCAAGATCTTCCGTGATGAGAACGAGGCCCTGATGGCCTACGCAGAGCATGTTGTGACCCTGCACGCTCCCATCAAGGTCCGCCGCACCATGGTCATTGATGGTGTGGAGCGCACCGGTCTGGTGGATGCCACCGTCGGCCGCATCATCTTCAATAACCCTGTTCCTCAGAATCTGGGTTATATCGACCGTACTGATCCCGAGCACTGGCTGGAGTACGAGGTCAGCTTCCGCGTGACCAAGAAGACCCTGCCCGACATCATTTCCCGCTGCATGACCCGCAACGGCACCCGCAAGTGTGCAAAGATGCTGGATGCCATCAAGGCGCAGGGCTACAAGTACTCCACTCTGTCTGCAATCTCCGTCGCTGTGTGCGACGCTGT
>ENA-USZK01000844-USZK01000844.1-human-gut-metagenome-genome-assembly--contig:-NODE-844-length-14460-cov-7.245011_pt1 | contig 14460 bp, 17 predicted proteins | sample MGYA00250043_ERZ773534 | MGnify/ENA primary metagenome ERZ773534 (study PRJEB29103, sample SAMN06112056) | human gut metagenome | biome: human gut; feature: ankylosing spondylitis patient; material... | reverse complement strand
GATACGGCGACCACCGAGATCTACACTCTTTCCCTACACGACGCTCTTCCGATCTGGGAAGTGTCCTGAACATTGTCCTGAAGGTTCTGAAGGTGAACCATTTCGTGAAGCAAGGTTCCACAGGTTTCTTCAAAGGGGCGGTTCAGGTATTCGGCACACAGGTTGATTTCGTAATAACCGCCTTCCTTGGTGCCATCTTGCCAAGCCTTCCAAGCGGTACACCAGCCGTAGGCCCCACGGGTATGATCCGGGGAAACGGTGATCACAGGCTTTTCCAACTTCCCTTCAAAGAAGGCTTTGTTGAACTTTGAAAACAAGGTTTCAAGTTCATCAATGACCGGTTTCAAACTGACTTCATTCATGGTGCTTACTCCTATTGAACACTATATGTGCTCGATTTAGTTAAAAAAAAGTTCCTGAACCGAAACGCCAAAGAAATTGGAAATGCGAACCTTCACTTCATCACGGGGAACCCGTTCATCACGCTCATACATGGCATAAGAAGATTTGGTGATCCCAAGTTCCTTGGAGATTTCGTCTTGGGTTCTGCTCCCACGCAGTTCCCGAAGTTTCTTGCCAATACTCATATTTGCACATCCTTTCTTCAGAATTAGAACAGCCAAAGCCCCAACAAGCAATTTCCGGGCGGTCATATCTTTTATATGGGGATTGATACCCAATACCCGAACCCATAAACCGGGGGCGCTCATGTTGTCGCTGTTGCCCTGCCATCATCAGCACCGGTGGGGCGGTTCCGGTGGACGGGCCATCAGGCCCGTTTCGGCTTATTCAGCATCCATGTATTTTGCGGAAACCTTAATCATTGATTCTGCAACCGCTTTATCGGTTACACCCCGATAAGTTTTATTGAACAGGATATACACAAGACTAAAGGTTATATCATCAGAAGAATCATAGGCAACTTCAAGAACAGCTTCCGGGCAATCTTCCATAGTCTTTTCGTGAGGAAGGCTAAAAGCGTGGGGCACACCATAAGTGGTAAGCATTTCATCCAGTTTTTCAAGCAAGGTATCATCCATATCAGGGTGTCCTTCACGATCCTTAATGGTGACATAGGTATCAAAAACATGAACCTTCATTTTCAAATCCTCCCAATCAGTTCGTGCACCTTTTGTGCTCGTCTGATTATCATTATACACGATATGTGCTCAAAGTCAAGCGCAACCGAACACAAATTGTGCACAAAGAAATGTGTTACTAATTGTGCACATCGACGGATTGACTTTGTGCACATAATGTGTATAATGAAATATAGAAAGACTTCTGAAAGGGGTGTACTTATGCCGAAGTTTTCTGATCGGTTCAAGCAATTACGAACCGAACGCCGCCTATCTCAACAGAACTTGGCGGATCAGCTTGGGTTTTCCAAAAGTAGTGTGAATATGTATGAACGGGGCGAACGGGAACCGGGCCTTGAATCTATGGAAACCATAGCAGACTATTTTAATGTTGATTTGGATTACCTCATGGGTAGATCAGATATTCCGAACCGGAATGAATGGTTGAAAAGCATCAATAAATCTGTGGTAGTCGAACCTTCACAACCACAGGTGAAGTTTGATAATATCATCCCAATTTCTACAAAGCGTTTTCCTCTACTCGGTAACATTGCTTGCGGTAAACCCATCATGGCAAACGAAGAAAAGGAACTGTATGTGGAAGCTGGTGCCAACATTCGTGCTGATTTCTGCTTGAAGGCCAAGGGTGATTCCATGATCGGGGCCAGAATCTATGACGGGGATATTGTGTTCATCAGAAAACAGGAAATGGTGAACAATGGCGAAATTGCCGCTGTTATCATTGATGATGAAGCAACCCTGAAGCGGGTGAATTATTATCCTGAAAAGGATTTGCTGATCTTGAAGGCTGAAAACTCCCAATATGAAGATTTGGTATATACCGGGGAACAGTTAAACCACATCATCATTCTTGGAAAGGCCGTAGCCTTCCAAAGCGATATTATATAGAAGGTGATCCGGTGAAGAAGTTCTTGAAAGGCGTGGTTGGGTTCTTTCTTGGAACAGCAATGTTTGTTTATACTGCGTGCATCTTCATGGAACCCGATCTTCTTCCGGTGTTCGTCCTTATGGACGCTATATGTGCTTTAATTCTATTTCTGATTTTCCGAAAGCGAAAACCAAAACCGGCCAAACAGAAGGCCCCACCCAAAACAGAACCCACCGTTCAGGTTCATTCCAATCTGAACCCGGAATGGGCTATTAAATCCATGCCGGGGGCCTACACCGTAGCAGAAGCCAAAAATCATGTGCGGATTGTTCAAGATTGCTTGAACATCTTTGAAAAGACGAAGAACCTTGAAACATTCTTTTCCCGCTATGAATATGGTATGCAAATAGCCCTGACAGTGGATCAAGCGGCCAAGGCCGGAATCATCCCTTACACATCCGATCTTCCAGCTTCTTTCTTCAAGGCGGCTGATAGTCAGAAAGAACGGGTGTTGTTGGATTCCTATTCCGATCAGAAAGCCAAGATTGATGAATTGAAAACCGCAAAGGCCAAAGCCACCCATTGGAACCGGTATCTGAACACCCTGAAAGAATACGAAGATCAATATTCCATGAACCCTGATTCTGAATATCCTGAAGTTCTGGAACAGGTCAAAGGTGAACTTGCCAAACTTGATCTGTCCACATCCGTTCCGCCGTCCAATCTCTGAAAACACAGGAAAATCAAGGCTTTGGAACAGGTGGAACAGATAAAGCGCCGGTTCTCTATATACTCTTTTCTTTTATATTTTTTTTATCTACTCTTTGAAGTAATATAATATCCGTTCCAACTGTTCCATTCTCTCAAAGCCACACCCCGCAAGGATTTTAAGTGGAACAGATATGGAACAAATGCAAAAAAAAAATGACCGCCCCCGGTCTTGCACACCGGAAGCGGTCAGGCGAAACAAACCCTTTTGAAGTTAATGTTTCAAACGCCTTTGAACATTATATCACATGGGGTTTAGCTTTGCCATACCCAATTTTGAAAGTTCAGGTGATATAATGCGAAATCCAAACGGGTATGGAACGGTTGCAAAGCTATCAGGCCAACGCCGCCGCCCATACATTGTGAAGAAAACCATAGGTTGGAATGACAAAGGCCATCCCATCTATGACATTATCGGCTATGCTGAAACCCGTGAAGCTGGGAACATCATGCTTGCTGAATACAACCGTGATCCTTGGGATGTTGACCGGGCCAAGATCACCCTTCAACAGCTTTTTGACCTCTGGAAAGAAAAGAAGGCTCCGAAGCTGGGTGAATCCAACCGTTCTTCCCTCTGTTCAGCGTTCAAGCATTGTTCAGCGTATGTGAACAAGCCTTATAAGCAACTGCGATCCTACCAAATGCAAGAAACCATTGATGGTTGTGGGAAAGGGTATAGCACCCAAGCGGCCATCAAGAACCTGTGGGGCCATCTTGACCGGTTCGCCCTTGAAATGGATATAATAAACCGGTGCTTCTCTGAACTGCTGACTTCTGATCCAATACCGCCCACCAGCCGCCTTCCGTTTACCAACGATGAAATCAAAACGGTGTGGGAACATCAGTCTGATCCTTGGGTTGATACTGTTTTGATCTTGCTATATTCCGGGTGGCGTATCTCTGAATTTTTGAACCTGAAACCTGAAGATATAGACTTGAAGGAAGGCACGATGAAGGGCGGCACCAAAACGAAAGCCGGTAAGAACCGCATTGTTCCCATCCATCCAAAGATCAGGCCCTTGATTGAACGGCGGCTTGCCGAAGGTGGCCCCCGGTTGATCAGCTACAACGGGAAGATTTGCAATCAAACCCAATACCGGATATTTTGGGCGGATATTATGAAGGCCCTAAAGCTGAACCATACCCCGCACGAATGCCGCCATACCTTTGAAACCAAATTGGACAGCGCCGGGGCCAACCGGAAATGTATTGATTTGCTCATGGGCCATGTGTCCAAAGACACAGGAAACCGGGTCTATAATCACAAGACTTTGGACGAACTGAAGGCCACCGTGGAACTGATTCCATAGGGTTCAAACCGGTGAACATTTTAGGCCGCTGAACGCTGAACTATGCACACATTAGTAACAAGAAAACCCCGAACCCCTGAAAAATCAAGGGTTCGGGGTTCGTCTGTTTTTATTATACCACACCCGCCGCCCATGGCAAGTGGGCAGAAGAAATGCCGCCCTCCGGCGGCATTTCTTTTTTATGTCCACAGCTGTATTCTGGCATCGTAGTTCCGCACGGAGCGCACCAGCTCCTCGTCCAGCAGCGCGGTGATCTGGTCGGGGGTGCCCTGCACCCACAAGCCCAGCACCTCCAGCCCGTCCTCCTCCAGATTCAGCAGCATCTCCTTGTAGCGGTACGGCTCGTCGGGGCCGGCCTCCGCCACCTCCGGGTGGTCGGCCAGATACTGCACCATCGCCCGGAAGTGCTGTGTGATGTCCTCACCGGTGAGGTTTTTGTACTCCTGCAGCTGCATGCCCGGATAGTCCTCCTCCAGATCATCGCCGTAGGCGAGCATCATGTGCTGTAAGGAGCAGTGCAGCGAGTCATAGTTGTACGCCCCGTCCACCCACACGTTGGCGGACAGGAAATCCACGTCCGGATGCCGCGCCATGATGTCCGCCAGCTCATCCACCGTCAACACCTTGTGGAAGGACACGGCGGAGGTAAGGCGCATATACTCCGGCAGCGCGTCCAGCGCCGCCTGCCCGGTGTCGCCGCTCCAGACGTCGTTTCTGCCCGGATTCCTGTTGTCGTAGAAGAAGCCGCTGTACATATACCCGATGGCGTGCAGGTCGCCGCTGTTCAGCTGTCCGACGTGCCCCAGCGACAGCCCCACCTGCGTCTGGATGTGGAAGCGGTGGCTGCCGGTGCGGTCGTAGAACATCAGCCGCAGGGTATCGCGCATGAAGCCGCTGTGCTCGGCGTAGCTGCCGTAGTAGTCGCCCAGCGGCATATACAGTCCCGCCAGCGCCGACATGCCCACGTCGAACGTCGGGTAGCCGCTGCCATCGACGAGGTCGTCCGTGTACACCCGCCGGTTCAGCAGGGGCGATACCACCAATTGCAGCAGCAGCACCACCGCCAGCACCGCCGCTGTCGATATCAGCACGATGTTCCGTGTGCGGCGGTTCAGGCAGCGCTTCACCGCCTTCGTCTCCGCGCTGGCCGCGGCCGCCGCGTCCTCCGGCAGCTCCGGCAGCTCCTGCTCCGCCAGATAGTCCTCGATCAGCCGGTATTTTTCCAGCTCCCGCTCCACCAGCGCCGTCTCCTCGGCGGTGGCGGTGTGTGCCTGATAGTGGGCAAAGGCCGTCTCAAAATTCATAGCCATCCTCCTCCATTTTCTGCCGCAGCCGCGTCCGTGCCCGGCGCAGCCGCTGGCGTATCACGGCGGGCGTCACGCCCAGCGCCGCCGCCAGCTCCGCCCCCGACAGGTGTGCGAAGCAATACAGCGTCAGCACCTCCCGGTCGCCTGCGCCCAGCCGCTCCATGGCGCGGTACAGCGCCGCCGCGTCCTCCCGCTGCAGGAGAACGCTCTCCGGCGTGGCGGCGTCCACCGTCTCCGGCACCTCCTCGTCGGACAGGCGCTTCTGCCGCCGCAGGTGGTCGATGATGAGATTCCGCAGCACCCGGAACAGCCAGCTACGAAAGCTGACAACGCCGTCCGGCAGCGCCAGCCACGCCCGGCAGAAGGCCTCCTGCACCATGTCCTCCGCCAGCGGGCGGCTGCGGCACAGCCCCTGCGCGTACAGAAGCGCCGCGGCATAGTGCTGCCGGTACATCTGCTCGAATATGTCCTTGTCCACGGCGTCTCACCACCTTCTGTCTCTATAACGAACGAGCGGGGAAAATGTGACAGCTATGCGCACACAGAGAAATGCAGCAGACCCTTCGGCCTGCTGCATGCTTGCTGCGCCTATATGGTACTGCCGCGTTGTGCGGCAAGGCCTGCTGCCATTGTACCGGAGGAGCCGCGCCCTGTCAACCGTTTTGCCCGTGCGCCCGCGCTTACAGCGCTGCGATCTCCGCGCCCAGCGCGGCGGCGTCCTCCCGGTCGTGGGTGACGCATACCACCGCCGCGCCATTCCGGTGCCGCAGGATATACGCCGCCGCCTGCTGCCGCGTCTCCGCGTCCAGCCCCTTGAACGGCTCGTCCAGCAGCAGAAGCCCGCCGCCGAAGCACACCGCCCTGGCGATGGCCACCCGCCGCCGCTGTCCGCCGGACAGCTCCTCCACTGGCTGGTGCAGCTGGCCGCCCAGCCCCAGCTCCGTCAGGTGCGCCCGGATGGTTTCCGTGTCCATGCGCCGTCCCGTCGCCAGCCGGACGTTCTCCACGGCGCTCATGTGGCCGCACAGCCGATCCTCCTGAAACACATAGCCCATCCGCTCCGGCACATCCCGCACCGTGCCGCTGTCCGGCTTTTCCAGCCCGGCCATGCACCGCAGCAGCGTGGTCTTGCCCCAGCCGGAGGGCGCCATCAGGCACAGCACCGCCCCCTCCGGCACCGTAAGGCTCACGTCCTCCAGCACAGGCTTGTCTCCGAACCTCTTGTACAGATGCTCCGCTCTCACGTCCGTCCCCCCTTTGCCCAGCGGCAGCACCGCCGCAGCAGCGCCAGCACCGCCCGCTCAAACAGGGCGCTCAGCGCCACGATCACCGCCGTCCACGCCAGCAGGTCGCCGGTCTGCAGGTAGATCTTGGCCTCATACAGCTTTTCTCCGATGGAGCCGCCCACCACGCCGATGACCTCCGCCGCCACGCCCGCCTTCCAGCTCATGCCCAGCGCCGCGGCACTGCCTGCCAGCAGGAACGGCTCCGCCGCCGGCAGCAGGATGCACCGCGCCTGCCGCAGCCACGGCACCCGGAACACCCGCGCCATCTCCAGCAGCTCCCGGTCGGCGCTGCGGATGCCCGCCAGCACATTGGTGTACAGAATGGGGACCACCATCAGAAATGAGATGAACAGCGGCAGCGCCGACGTGCGCATCCAGATCAGCGCCAGAATGATGAACGACGCCACCGGCACCGACTTCACCGCCAGCACATAGGGGCGCAGCAGCACATCCACCACCGGCCACCGCCCGGCGGCGAAGGCCAGCGCCGTGCCCAGCACCAGCGCCGCGCCGAAGCCTCCGGCGATGCGGCAGAAGCTGAACCACACCGCCCGCCAGAAGCCGCCGTCGGGCAGCAGGGCGGCCAGACGCACCAGCACCGCCGCCGGTGACGGCAGCAGCAGCGCCGAGCCCACGGCCATGGAAGCCGCCTGCCACACCAGCACCGCCAGCGCCGCCGCGCCGATGCGCTGCCACGTCATCCTTTTCATGCGTCCATCCAATAGAAGCCGTCGTCGGGCATCGCGCCGCCCACGGCCTCCGGCTTCAGGTCATACAGCGTCTGTAAATAGCCGCCCACGGCGCTCTTCATGTCCGTGCCGGTGATGCACACCAGATTGCACTCCGGCAGTGCCTTCTCCGCCACCGCCGCCTTGACGATGCCGTGTTTCTCCACCAGCACCGCCGCCTCCGCCGGATTCGCGTTGGCGTAGTCCGTGCTGGCGGCATACTCGCTCAGGAACGTGCGCACCGCCGCCGGATGCTCGTCGGCAAAGGCCTTCCGCGCCACCAGCACCGAGGTGATGAGCCGGCTGCCGTTGTCCAGCTTGTCCCACTCCTCGCTCAGATCGAGTGCCACGCGCAGCCCCTCCACCTGACCCTGCGCCACGGTGACGAAGGGCTGGGGCAGCATGGCCACCGCGTTCTCCTGCTCTGCCATCAGCGCCACGATCTCCGTAGGCTCGCTCTTCCACTCCACCTGCACGTCCGTGCCCAGCGTCAGCCCGTGCTGGCTCAGCAGATACGTCAGCGCGTACTCCGGCGTGGCGCCCTTGCCGGTGGCGTAGATGGTCTTGCCGCTGAGGGAGGCCACATCCGTCACCGTCTCGCCGCCCTTTTCCACCATGTACAGCACGCCCAGCGTGCCGGCGGCCAGCAGCTCCACGCCGCCCTCCGTCTGGTTATACAGAATGGCCGCTACGTTGGCGGGCACGGCGATGATGTCCAGCTCGCCCTGCACCAGCTGCGGCGTCAGCTCATTGGCGCTGGCCGCCATGGTGAATGCGTACCCGTTCTCCGTGGCGCCGCTCTCCGCGTCATCCAGCAGCTTCACCATGCCCATGGAGGTAGGCCCCTTCAGCCCGCCCAACCGCACAGTGACCGGCTGGGCGGCGGATTTGTCGCCATCCTCAATGGGCATAGGCGTTTTCGGCGTTACGCAGGCGCACAGCGTCAATGCCAGCGTCAGCGCCAGCAGCAGGGATATCATTTTTTTCATGTTGTTTTCTCCTTTCCGTGATACGGTCTTTTATACAAAGCTGTCGTGCAGCATGCCTATCTGTCTTCTATCGGTGTGATCACGTTGGAGTACAGCGTTTTGGCGCTTACGCCCTCCAGCCGACCCATCCGCCCGCTGAGGGCGGAGATCACGTCCTGCGGTGCGTCCAGCACCACCGAAATGATGTTCACGCCCCGCGCCCGGTAGGGCACGCCCATCCGCCCGATCACATATTCGCTGTACCGGTGCAGCAGCTCGTTGACCTCCGCCGCCTGCTCCGGCTCCTCCACGATGATCCCCATGAGAGCCACCCGTGTTTCCACAAATACCACCTCTTTTATCCAAAATAAAAAAGCCGCGCCGCTCCCGCGACACGACCACAGCGCCCGCTTCGCGGGCGCGGAATATATGGCGCATCTTCCGTCTCAAGCGCACTTTCGACGTCAGCAGCTTGTCCGTATTCTACGGCAGGAATCGCCGTCTGTCAAGCCCCCTTCAAGGAGAGAAAGGGTGGAGCCGTCTATTGGATACAGCCCCACCCGTAGAAGCGATCAGTTCTTTTCGCCGACGCGCCGGGCAAGCTCCTCCCTGCGGCGCACGCTGGGCAGCATGGTCACAAGCTGCGCGGCCAGTCCGAACACAACGGCGGGCAGCACCCAGCTCAGCCCCAGGTCATACAGCGGCAGCGCCTCCATCAGAGGGGTAGACACCCCATAGGTGTGCAGCGTGCACAGAGCGCTGGTCAGCAGCGCTCCGATCACCGCGCCGCGGCTGACAAAATCGTGTACCTTGGGCATAATAAGGGAGATGCAGATAAGCACCAGCGCCGGGGGATATACGACATCCAGCACCGGCGCGGCCACGGCCACGATGCGATCCAGTCCCAGATTGGACACCACGGCGCTGAACACGCATATCGCCGCCACGAATACCTTGTAGCTCACCTTGCCCCGGCACAGCTCGGAGAAATACGCCGCTGCGGAGCTGGTCAGCGCGATGGCCGTGGTAACGCAGGCCAGACCTACCACCACGCCGAAGATGACCACGCCGGTCTTGCCCATCAGCGCCTCGACGATGGCCATGATCAGCGCGGCGCGGCCGATGGAGCCGGTGTACTGTGTGGAGACGGTGGCGCCCAGATAGGCCAGTCCCATATACACCGCCAGCAGCAGCACGCCCGCCAGCAGCGCGGCGCCGCCCACCACGCGTAGCTGGCTCTTGCCCTGCTTATAGCCCTTGGCGGTGACGCTCTGCAGGATAATGATACCAAAGGGCAGCGCCGCCAGCGCGTCCATGGTCTGGTATCCCGCCTTGATGCCGGTGACGGTCACATTGCCGATCTGCGGCAGGGCGGCGATCTCGCCCAGCGGGGTCACGATGCCCTTGATGATGATGGCGAACAGTCCCACCAGCAGCAGCGGCGTGAGCACCTTGCCCACGATGTCCACCACGGCGGACTCCTTCAGGCACAGCACAAGGATCAGCGCAAAAAATGCCACGGAGAACACCACCGGCGACACGCCGCTCAGGTTGGGGGCGATGGCCATTTCGTAGGTGCTGGCGCTGGTGCGGGGAATGGCCACCATGGGGCCGATGCACAGCACGATGGCGCACATGAGCAGCTCGGCGGGGATCCTGCCTGCACGCCGCAGCACCTGCTCGCTGCTGCCCACGCGCAGCAGGGCGAACATGCCCATCATGGCAAGGCCGATGTCCGCGATGAAGTACGCGGAAAAGCCCTCCAGCCAGCGGCTTCCGGCCTCCATGCCCAAAAAGGGCGGGAATATGACGTTTCCTGCGCCGAAAAACATGGAAAACAGCGCAAAGCCCACTACGACTATCTCGCCGAGGGCGTTTTTCTTCTGTCCGTTCATTATGGTTTCTCCATTTCTCTCTTGTTCCGGCCCCGTCCTGTGCGGGGCGCCGCAGCGCGCCGTGCGCGATGCATTTCCTGCATATAGGGTATCATTTTTTTCATCATTACGGAAATGACACTTATCAAACGCGGCATGAATTTAATTGATGACGCACAAAATATGATCGGACGCGCTTTATTCCTTGTTGGAAAGTTTACAATGAGACCATTGAACGGCAAGCCCCTTTGTGATATAGTTAAAAAACAAGGCTCACATTTTGTTGTTTTTGTACAGAAAGCGAGGCACTATGGACGATAAAAAGCTGCGGGCACTGCTGACGGCGGTGCAATGCGGCAGCTTCGGAAAAGCGACGGCGCAGCTGGGCTATACCCAGTCCGCCATGACACATCTGGTCAACAAGCTGGAAGCCGAGCTGGGCTGCACCCTCCTGTTCCGCAGCAGCCACGGCGTCCGGCTTTCAGAGGAGGGCGAGCACCTGCTGCCCTATATTCAGGACTATCTCCGCGCCAGCGATGCGCTGCGGCAGGAGGCGGCGATGCAGGGGGAATCCCACAACCACGTCCTGCGCATCGGCTGCTTTGCCAGTATCGCCCGGGCGCGGCTCCCGGCGCTGCTGGCCAAATTCCGCAAGCTGCACCCGGAGATCAAGATCGACGTGCTGGTGGGCGGCTACGAGCTGGCCACCGCACTGGAGGAGGAGCGGGTACAGCTGGCGCTGGTGGAGGAGTCCTGCGGCAAGGGCTTTTACTGGACGCCGCTGACAGACGCGCCGCTGGTGGCGGTGGTGCCGCCGGACTTCCCCTGGCAGGAGGATACCATCCCGCTGGAGCGGCTGCTGCAGGAGACGTTCCTCTCCTGCCCGGAGCAATACGTGGCGCGGCTGCTGCCGCCGGGATCGCCCCTGCTGGAGGTCACCGCCTCGGACGATGCCGCCATACTGTCCATGGTGGCTGCGGGGCTGGGCGTGTCCGTGCTGTCGTCCTTCTCGCTGGCGGGCTATGAGGGGCAGGTGCAGGTGCTGCCGCTGTCGGAGCCGCTGTTCCGGCGGCTGGGCGCGGCGGTCAAGACCCCGCCCCCGGCCAACAGCGCCGCCCGGCACTTCCTCGCCTTTCTGAAGCGGCAATACCCCGACAAGCCCACCGACAATCCCTGACAGGAGGTTTTCTCATGTGTACTGCGGCTACCTATCTGACCGACCATTTCTTCTTCGGGCGCAATCTCGACTATGAGCGCGGCTTCGGCGAGCGCGTCACCGTCACGCCCCGGAGCTTCCCTCTGCCCATGCGCCATCTGAATGAGGTGACACAGCACTACGCCATGATCGGCATGGCGTCGGTGCAGGCGGGCTATCCCCTGTACTACGACGCGGTGAACGAGAAGGGACTGTGCATCGCCGGGCTGAACTTCGTGTCCAGCGCCGCCTACCGCCCCTGCCCGGCGGAGGGGCGCGGCGTGGCGCAGTTCGAGCTGATCCCGTGGCTGCTGGGCAGCTGCGCCTCGGTAGATGAGGCCTGCGCCCTGCTGGACGGCGTCTGCATCACCGACGACGCCTTCCTGCCTGGGCTGCCCCCGGCCAAGCTCCACTGGCTGCTGGCCGACCGGCAGCGCTGCGTGGTGATCGAGCAGACCGCCGACGGTCTGCACATCTACGACGATCCCGCCGGCGTGCTGACCAACGAGCCGCCCTTCCCCCTGCAGATGTTCCAGCTGAACAACTACGCCCAGCTGTCCGCCCGCCCGCCGGAGAACCGCTTCTCCCCTGCCCTGCCGCTGCGAGCCTACAGCCGGGGCATGGGTGCCATGGGGCTGCCCGGCGATCTGTCGTCCCAGTCCCGGTTCGTCCGCACCGCCTTTACCCGGCTGAACAGCGCGTCCGGCACCGGCGTGGCCGAGAGCGCCAGCCAGCTGTTCCATATTCTGGGCGCGGCGGCGCAGCAGCGGGGCTGCTGCGTGCTGGAGGACGGCGCCTGCGAGCTGACGCTCTACACCTCCTGCTGTGACGCCGACACCGGCGTGTATTACTACACCACCTACGACAGCGGCCACGTCTCCGCCGTGGACATGCACCGGGAGGAGCTGGACGGCGCGGCGCTGATCTCCTACCCGCTGGACGATGTATGGCAGGTGCGGCTCCAGAACTGAGCCGTATCACCCGAACAGATCCCCGCACAGTTCCCACACGGGGCTGCCCTCGTAGTGCTGGCGGATGGTTTTGCCGGAGTAGGCGGAGCGGTTCTCCCGGTCGGCTCCGGCATCAATAAGAAGCCGGAAAATGCGGCGGATGTCGTGGCGCATCTCCTCCGTGACGGGGCGACCGGGGTAGAATTCGCCGTTCTCCTCGCTGCGGATGGGGCTGTTGACCAGTCCGGTCACGTCGCCCTGTGCGTTCTTCAGATAGAAATACTCCGCGCCATCGTAGGTGACGGACATGGGGCCGATCTCGTCGTAGGTGAAGTGCAGGGACGTGCTGCCGGTGGGTGCAGAAATATTGACCTGCGTCAGCGTGTCACCGAGGTAGGAGTAGCTTGTCCGCGTGGTCTCGCCTGCGTAGACGATTTCACCGCCGGAGTAGCTGGCGTGATAGACGCCGCTGTCCTTGCCGATTCGGTGCCCGCCGGAGTCATAGCGGAAACGGATCATTTCCGTGTCGCCGGAAGCATCGGGGCGGGACATCTGCGCCAACTGGCGGCCGTGCTGCCAAGTATAGCTCCATGTGCCGTCATTGGCAAGATTGCCGATCTCGTCCGATGTCAGCAGCTGTCCGTCATAGCTGGTCAGCAGGTCCTTCCATTCGCTGTCGCCATAGCCGTAGGAGATGGTGTCCAGCGTGCCGGTGGTGTAGGCGAAAGGTTGTGATACGGTCAAATTGACCGAACCACAACCTTTCTCTACTCATTCTCACTAATCGGAGCAGGAATTCTTAATACCGCGGTTGCAATACAGCTTTAGACGGTAGCCGGACTGTGCGGTAGGTGTGCCCTCACTTGAAGGAATCAGAGCAAAACCTCAGTCAATTTCACAGCCAATGGGGAGAAGTATTCCTCCATGTCATAGCCCATGTTTATCAATGTTCTTCGCCCGGATAGGTATTCTTGCACGTCATCCTCCGAATTCAACAATCTGTACTGATTGAGTTTGCGAAGGACTGGACGGAAGATATCCTTAACAACACACGCATTCATGGTTAAATCCTCATACAAGCAAGAAGTAGACATATCAACATCGGCGTAATCGTAACCAAGGATTCTGATGATTGGCAGCTCTGCTGAAGATAAGATGATCGAACTTGAACTTTCTACTTGCAGACAATATGTTGAAATGTTCATGAATTGGCAGTGCCGTTTGTATCTTTTCAGGTAATCTACATCCGGAATAACCCACGGCCTGGAATCCGAATACCCAAACCATCGCCTCTCTGCTTCAGCGGTTAACTCGACAGACACGTCATCCGCTAATCCATCCAAAGGCCATGTTATATTGCGGCCTATGCCAAAATATGGATCCATCGTAGAGCGGTTGAGTTGGTTTTCATTAGATTTGATTATAAACCCATTTTTGAGCATATCACTATCCTCTCGGTACCTTAAAGATCGGAATATGATTTACAGGGCCTATATGTGCGTGAGGGGCTTGACTAATCACTCCGCGTCCCGGATGCCCAAGATCATTCTGGGGTTTCTTGGCAAATTGTGCTCCTGAGCCCATTTGACAAGTGTTTCTGCGTCATCCATTGGAATTCCCTGAACAGCTGGATCCCATCAAAGTATACCTCATTTACGTTGTAGCTGTAAAGTAGGTAAATGGTGATGGATTTATAAGCTTTTTTGCAACGATACGGTCTGCCACATATTGCCAATTTACAAATCCAATGGCGTTGGGGTTAAATGCGATAAGAGTAGCATCGCACATGACCACCAGCAGCAAAAGAGCGCACAACTGCCGTTGCGTGACGATTTTTCTCCATTCATACCTCATATCGCCTGCTCCCCTTCAAAAAAGTGCAGGTACCAAATCGATCATCCGCAGGCCGCTCTGCATTTCCAACGCCAATTCCAGCGTTGCAGGCAACTCCTTCCCGCGTTTCCGCGCTCTACGGAGAATACCCAGACAGGCTTTCCGGCTCAAATAGTATTTGCGCTGAGGATGGGGTTCCAAGATCTGCCACAAGGAAGATCCTCTTACGACTCTGGGGCACACCCCAGTATTGAGCGTCGAGGACTCGCCAAC
>ENA-USZK01000836-USZK01000836.1-human-gut-metagenome-genome-assembly--contig:-NODE-836-length-14559-cov-5.317083_pt1 | contig 14559 bp, 10 predicted proteins | sample MGYA00250043_ERZ773534 | MGnify/ENA primary metagenome ERZ773534 (study PRJEB29103, sample SAMN06112056) | human gut metagenome | biome: human gut; feature: ankylosing spondylitis patient; material... | reverse complement strand
GTCAACACGTACACCTACACTCTTATCTACTACCTTGAAGATAATGTAGGTAACTACTACGCTGTAGATGATGCTTATTTAGTGTATAGTTTTTAGCTTTGAAAAGACTGACAGGCCATGTAAAAGCATTCTGGCTTTTTAGGATTTGCTCCTCATCACCATTTGAGACATATTCATAGGAAAAATCAGGTCCCTTAAGTGAGAAGCTGTTGCCTTTTCTATCAGTGATTGTGAGCAGATAGTCGCGGCTTAGGGCTGTATTTTTTTCTAATGCCTCTTTTGCAGTTTTCCCTGCGTATTTTACAGAGTTAATCTTTGTGTTGAACAGATAGTGGCTGCTAAAATAAAAGGCAAAGCCAAGATAAACAGCCAAAAGCACACCAAGTACGACGGCGCAGGTTATAAGCACTTTTTTCTTCATGTAAATCGACCTCCTTGGAGATATGCTGTTGCTGCCCACACCGGGGTGTAGGCGGCAGCTAAAATCAGTTACATTTGTGAAGATGTGACACATCCATATAGTCAGGCAGACCATCCTTGTAGGCTACAGCGGTTTCTCCCTGAATAAGTGGTTTTAAGTATTCGATAAGCTCAGGCTTCACATCATTGCCCGCATCATTGATCCACTCTCTTGGCACAGACTTGGCCTCGTTTGCGATATCCTTGATAGCAGAATATGTGTATTCCACCTGATAAGGATTATTTGAGATGCGCTTTAAGCATACCATTGATGCGGTCACACCCTCTGCTGCAATAGAGACACCCTTTTTACCCTGAGCAAAAGATTCCTCGATATCGGTTAATGATGCAAGATGTGAGGCACAGCGCTGGAGCACATTTACCTCTACAGAGCGCACCTTGACACCGATGTTTTCCTTTACGATGAACTCAAGAGCTTTTCCGGCACCGCTTAGCTGCTGGTGTCCGAACTGGTCACATGCGGCATTTGATGATGTAATGTATGAGCCGTCTGCGTCATGTATTCCTTCGGATACGGCAACTATCACATTGTTAGTGTGCTCGAGGGCTTCTTTTATATCGGCAACAAATTTGTCCTTGTCGAAATTCACCTCAGGCAGATAGATGAACTGAGGCGCTGTATTGTACTCATTACGTGCGAGAGCGGAAGCGGCAGTGAGCCATCCTGCGTCACGTCCCATGATTTCAACGATTGTCACACTCTTAACAGCATAGATAAAGGTGTCATGGGCTATCTCAAGCATGCTTGATGCGATATATTTGGCGGCAGAGCCAAAGCCAGGAGTGTGGTCTGTCATGCACAGATCATTGTCGATGGTTTTTGGAATACCTATAATTTTCACATCACTGTTGATTTTTTTTGCATAATCGGATAACTTTAATACGGTATCCATCGAATCATTTCCACCGATGTAAAAGAAAGCTTTTATAGAAAGCTTATCGAACTGGTGGAAGATATATACATATGGTGAATCATCATCCTTGTAATCAGGGAGCTTGTGGCGGCATGAGCCAAGATACATGGCAGGTGTGGTCTTAAGCTTTTCAAGATTAGCATCATCTGCAAAAATATCTGACAGATTGAGATAATTCTCATTTAATATGCCGAGTATTCCGTTTACGGCGCCATAGCAGATATCGTATTTCTCAGAGCTTTTTACTCCTGCGATGACTCCTGCAAGGCTTGCGTTGATTGCAACAGTTGGGCCGCCTGACTGGGCGACGATACAGTTTGACTGATTCATTGTAATCTCCTTATTGTGTATTTTAACTATTCTCTTCTGTAAGAATAGTTATGATATAATTTTAAAATGACTACTGAAGGCGCATGGCATATGCACCGCATAATCATATAGATTGTAGTATCAAACATTATTTTTAGCAAGGGTTAAAATGAAAAATATGAATAAATACGAGAATTGCTTATTGTGTCCAAGAAAATGTGGCATAAACAGAAGAACCGGACAAACAGGCGTATGTGGCGTTTCATCTGAAATAATGGTGGCGCGCGCAGCGCTTCATTATTGGGAGGAGCCATGTATATCAGGAAAAAGAGGAAGTGGGGCAGTTTTTTTCTCAGGCTGCAGCCTGCACTGCGTGTTCTGCCAGAACAGGGAAATTTCTGACGGAAAAGAGGGAAAGGTAATCAGTAAAGAGAGGCTGAGTGATATCTTCATGGAACTGGCGGGCAAAGGTGCAAATAATATCAATCTGGTCACACCGGGGCAGTATATCCCTGATATAGTGTGGGCGGTAAACGATGCAAAAAGCCGCGGCATGAAGCTTCCTATTATATACAATACGAGCGGATATGAAAATGTGACAGAGCTAAAGCTGCTTGAGGGTATAGTGGATGTGTATCTTCCGGATTTTAAATATATGGACAGTACGCTTTCGGCAAGGTATTCAAGGGCAAAAGATTATCCGTCTGTCGCAAAGCAGGCGCTTTCAGAGATGGTCAGGCAGCAGCCGGATGTCGTGATTGACGATGCGACAGGACTCATACAAAAGGGAGTTATTGTGCGACAGCTTCTACTGCCGGGACATGTGAATGATGCAAAGGCTGTACTTAAGTACCTGTATGATACATATCATGATCACGTATATATAAGCATGATGAGCCAGTTTACGCCGATTGCACTAAAGGATTATCCTGAGATAAACCGCACAGTGACAAGGAGAGAGTATGAAAGGCTTGTTGACTATGCCCTCGAAATAGGAATCACGAATGCATTTATACAGGAGGGTGACGTGGCAAAGGACAGCTTCATTCCGGCATTTGACTGTGAGGGAGTATAATATTTACCGTTTTTCTTAATAAAATAGTAAGAATTGGCAGGCAAAAATGACTGGATTTTGTGACGCCGGTGTAGTACTATGGTTATGTGATATTTTTTAACTGTGAAGGCACTGAACAGTTACGATATTTTGTTATTACTCACATCCCGGTGTGACAGACGATAATATTTTTAATCACACAGAATACATTATTCAATAGAGGATACAGTGATGAAAAATATAGAAGAACAGCAGATAATAATTGAATGTCCGAATACTATCTTTCATCTATACATTGACAGTGAGGATGAGCTTTCAAAGGTTAAGGTGTTTATGAACAATATGAAGAATGTTGATTCGATAAGTCTGCATGATATATACAACTGGTGCAACAGACAGCATGTGCAGTACACGACGACATTTAATTATGACAGTAAAATGACCTTGACAGAAATGATAAAATCCTACATATTTTACTTCAGACAGAAGCTTAGATATGTAAATAATAGTGATAGGATGATAGAAACATGAGATACCCTGAATTTCTAAAGGATAGAGGGACTATAGGCTTTGTAGCGCCCTCGATGGGCTGTACAACAGAGCCGTACAGGAGTGCCTTTGACAATGCCATTAAAAAGTTTCACAGCATGGGTTATAAGACGATAGAGGGACCTAACTGCAGGTGCGACAGTGGCATAGGTATCAGCAATACACCTAAGAAGTGTGCAGAAGAGCTGAACGAGAGCTATGCTTCTGCTGACAGTGATGTGCTTATATCCTGTGGTGGTGGCGAGCTGATGTGCGAGGTAGTGCCTTATATTGATTTTGAGCGCGTGAAGCAGTCAAAGCCGAAATGGTACATGGGCTATTCCGACAACACGAATTTCACATTTTTGGAGGCTACTATTGCAGATACAGCAGGTATTTACGGGCCGTGTGCGGGCAGCTTTGGCATGGAGGTGTGGCATGAGTCACTTACCGATGCATTTAATCTGCTTTGTGGCAAGAAGCTTTCATTTACCAATTACCCTATGTGGGAGAAGGAATCGATAAAGGATGAGAATGCTCAGTTTGTGGGCTACAACCTGACTGAAAAGTCGTGCATCAGCCCTATTCCTGCGGTGGCAAAGGAAAGCAGGCTTACCATGAGAGGCAGGCTGCTTGGTGGCTGCATGGATTGTCTTATCAATCTGATTGGCACATCGTTTGACCATGTAAGGGAATTTAATGAGCGCTACAGTAATGATGGTATCATATGGTTCCTTGAGGCTTGTGACCTTAATGTGATGGGCATGAGAAGGGCTATGTGGCAGATGAAAAATGCAGGATGGTTTTCAAATGTAAAGGGCTTTCTTATCGGACGCCCGGCGCACTTCGGAGAGGAAATGTTTGGCATAGACCACAGACAGGCGCTTTCATCACTGCTTAGAGAGTTTAATGTGCCAATCATCGTGGATCTGGATATAGGTCATATGTCGCCGATGATGCCTGTGGTATGCGGAAGCATGGCAGATGTCAGCTTCGACGGAAGTAACTTTACAATTTCGTATGATATAGAGCAGTAGATTGGAGGAAAAATGATTAGATTAATAAAGAAAAAAGCAAAGAGTATTGTATGTAGCGTGCTTGCTGCGGTGACACTGTTTACGATGAATCCGGCTGTATTTGCAACAGAGACAGCTACGCAGACTGATACAGTTTCAAGCGTTGATGTATCAGGCAGTGACAGCAGTGACGCAGCTGATAAGAGTAACACAGACAGTACTGCAGACAGCACAACGACAGCTGGCAGTGAGGCAAACGACAAGGTGACCATCAGCAATAATGATAAGCCATACTTAAGTCTTGGAGCAGACCTCACACCGGATCAGAGAGCGACAGTGCTTGGATTTATGGGAATCGAGCTCACTGATCTGGACAAATACGATGTGGTCTATGTAAATAATGATGAGGAGCACAAGTACCTCGATTCATACATCAGCAAGAGCGAGATTGGCACAAGGTCACTTTCCTCAGTACTCATTACAGAGGATAAAAAGGGTGCGGGTCTTAGTGTTTCCACGCACAATATCAATTACTGTACGGTAGGAATGTACAAGAATGCGCTTGCCACAGCAGGCATAGCTGATGCTAAAATCATAGTCGCAGGTCCTTTCCCTATTTCCGGAACGGCAGCACTTGTAGGCACACTAAAGGCATACGAGGAGATGACAGGCAAGAAGCTTGACGACAAGGTGACAGACGCAGCGATGGATGAGCTTGTCACAACAGGAGAACTCAACAAGAGCATTGACGGCGATTCGCAGGATATCGAGGCAATGATTGCAGACCTAAAGAAGCAGCTGGCCGATGGAAGACTCAAGGATGAGAGCCAGATAAAGGATGCGATAAAGGAGGCTGCAAAGGATTACGACCTGAAGCTTTCTGATGATGATATTGCAAAGCTTACATCTCTTTTAATGAAGCTAAAGGATGCCAATATCGACTGGGATTCAGTCATCAACCAGGCACAGGACTGGGCATCAAAGCTTGGCGATAAGATAAATGACCCGGGCTTCTGGGAAAAGCTTGGTAACTTTTTCATGGATTTATGGGATAAGATAAAATCCCTGTTCAGCTAGAAAAGCTACAGGAGACAGTAAGAATAAGCAGAATATGAATCAGGCAACTCCCTGAAACGTAAGCATGAGCTGCACGTTGAAGGGAGTTTTTTTAATTAATAAAAAAATAATAAATTTCTGCCGAATACATTGATACAAAGGTCATATTCTATTATAATTAAATGGATAATGGATTAATCTAAACAATGCACATAAGAAAGATGGGATTTGATGATAAAGATAAATAAATTTCTGGCAGCCTCTGTCGTTACATTGTCATTAGCCGCATGTGACCTGGCACCATACAGCAGCATAGCAGTCTATGCGGATCAGGCGGCTAAGGTTGTGTGTGATGAGAGATACTGGGTAGCGGCGAGAAGCGGACCGGGAACAGAGTATGAGCTGGAGCACAAGCTTTCAAACGGCAAGGATATTACTATTCTTGAGCAGACCACAGGTGCAGACGGCAAGGTGTGGTACAAGGCAAAGTACAATCTGGCAGCAAATAACGAGGAGTGTGTAAGCTATATCAGGTCTGATTTTGTATCAGCAGGTACCGGCACAGCTGCATCAGACAATGCGCAGACAGGGGATGCTTCAGCAGACACCGGCAATGCGGATGCCATACAGCAGAATAATGAGGAACAGCTTGTCCTTGCAACCGCATCGGGAGCATATGCTACAGGTACGATTACAGGTGGCAATGTGTATGTCCGCAATGCAGCAGGCACATCCGGCACTACCAAGGTTGTCTCACTCAACTGGAACCATCAGGTTGACATAATAGGAGAGACCAGGGTAAACGGTGTGGTCTGGTACAATGTCAAGGGTACTTTAAACGGCAAGGCATTTACGGGCTGGACTATCAGTACATACATAAAGGTGACATACAATAATAGCGGAGACAATACTGATTTTGTCACGGCTATGAAGAATGCAGGCTTTCCTGACAGCTATATTCCAAACCTTACAGCTCTTCACAATAAGTATCCAAGCTGGACATTTGAGGCTGTAAATACAGGTTTGAATTGGGATACGGTGATTGAAAATGAAAGTGTAAACGGACTTAATCTGGTATCCAAATCAGCAGACAATGCCAAGAAATCCACAGCTGCCGGAGCATATAACTGGTCAACAAATACGTGGGTTGAGTACGAACCGGGATGGGTGTCAGCAAGCAGTGCCTATATTGCTTATCTCATGGATCCAAGGAATTTTCTTGATGAGACCAATATTTTTCAGTTCCAAAGCCTTGCATACAGTCCAAATGAGGCACTTGAAGGTGTCAAGTCTATAGTAAAAGGCACATTTATGGAGGGAACAAAGACCTATTCCAACAATGGTGAGAAAATCAATTATGCAAGCACATTCATGGATGTGGCAAAGAGCAGTGGAGTAAGTGCGTACCATATAGCATCGCGCATAAAGCAAGAGCAGGGGCAAAAGGGAACGAGCCCTCTTATTTCGGGTACATATTCCGGATACGAAGGATATTATAATTATTTTAATTTTAGTGCAACCGGAAACACGAAGGCACAGATTTATAAAAATGGTCTGTCTTTTGCCAAGAAGCAGGGCTGGAATACAAGAGTAAAGTCCATAAGCGGCGGAGCTGTAAAGGTGGGCAGCAATTATATAAATAAGGGTCAAAATACACTGTATTTTGAGAAGTTTAATGTAGTAAATACAAGCTCGCTGTATTTCCATCAGTACATGGGCAATGCCACAGCGGCTCTTACTGAGGGACAGAGTCTGTCTAAAGGATATTCAGACAAGAATCAGGCCTTTGTATTTAAAATACCTGTATACAACAATATGCCATCGTCAGCAGTAGGCTTTAATAAAGCCGGCGATACCAATAACTATCTGCAGTCGCTTGCGATAAGCGGTGTAACACTCACACCGGCCTTCAATGGAACGACAACAAGCTATTCAGCAGTTGTTTCAAATGCTATAAGCTCAGTGACTGTTTCGGCAAATGCAGTTTCAGGAAACAGTGGTGTTTCAGGCACAGGAAGCTATTCGCTTGCTGTCGGAAATAATACAATTAAGGTAAAATGCAAGTCGCAAAGCGGTGATACAAGAACATACACTATCAATATAAACAGGCAGGCGGCATCTGCAAATAATGCAGGTGGCAATAATAATCAGAACAATAATAACCCAAATAATACTGATGTAAACATAACATCAGGTAAATACAGTATAGGTACTTATATTACAGGCATTGAGCCTGGAACCGGTGCAGCTGATTTTGTGAAGAATATAGCAGTATCAGCATCAGGTACTGTAAAGCTTCTGACAAGCTCAGGCTCAGAAAACAGCGGAAAGATTGCAACAGGCAATAAAGTGGCTGTTTATGATGCTTCAGGTAATCTGAAAAAGACATACGATATTGTTATATATGGAGATATCAATGGTGATGGTGCTGTAAATGCTCTTGATATGATTAAGCTCAACAGACATATTTTAGGAAAGGGAACACTCACAGGTGCTTATCTGGAGGCAGCTGATGCTAACAGAAAGCGTGATGGTGGAAATGCCCTTGATATGATAATCATGAACAGACACATACTGGGCAAATCAAAGATATCGCAGAATTAGAAATGTGAGGAAAAATATGAAGAAATTATTTGGATGTATATTATCACTTGTTGTGGCGGTGATGCTTGTTTTCACACCTGCCGAGCATGTATATGCGCAGGGACTTGGATTAAGTGTCAGCTCAAGCTCTATAGCTGTTGGAAAAACAGTTAAGGTGACTGTTTCCATGCCGTCTGGATATTTTGGTACTGTAGTTATCTCAAGCTCTGACGAGGGAGTACTGAGTAACGGAGGAGATGGTGTGGCCAATATTGGTGACGCCGCAGGATATCCCACATCGCAGTCATTTTCATTTACGGCGAAGGCTGCAGGAAGCTGCACTATAAAGGCATATTGTACAGTTGTAGGAGATGCAGAGGGCAACGATGCCGGAGGTACAATTACCGGTGCCAGCACGAAGGTGACGGTAACAAGTGCTTCATCAAACAATGATTCAAACAGCAACAAGGATAACAAGGACAATTCCGGCAGCAATACCGGCAATGACAACAATGCGAATAAAGATAATGAAAACAAAGAGGAAAAGAAATCCTCAAACGCATCTCTTGGTTCGCTTGTTATCTCAGCAGGTACGCTTTCCCCTGAGTTTTCTGCTGCGACAAAGGATTACACAGCTACAGTAGATTACAGCTGTTCAAGCCTTGCAGTTACAGCAAATCCGGCTGATTCCAAGGCAAGTGTGACATCTGTCACAGGCAATGATTCACTTGAGGTTGGAGAGAATACGGTCAGCATTGTTGTAACAGCAGAGGACGGCAGCACAAGCACATACAATATAGTTGTTACCAGAAGAACCGAGGATGATCCGGAGAATGCAGATAAGCAGGATAACTGGAAGAAGTTCGATATAAATGGCACAGAGTGGACTATGGTCAATGACATTCCGGAGGATGTTGTCCCTGAAGGCTTTGAGCACTCAAAGACAGTGATTGACGGTCTTGAGTACAATACCCTTCATGGCACTTTTGGTGATATCACACTTGTGTATTTACAGTCGGAAAGCGGCAATGGGCTTTTTGTATATGATGCAGCACAGAATGCAGCATATGAGTTTGTTCGTATCAATTCAGAGTCGCATTTTATAGTGGTTTTACTGCCTAAGGTGGATGATGTGCCTGAGGGATATAATGAGGTATCACTCTCCATAGAGGGCAAGGGTGTGGCAACAGCCTACCAGACCAAAGCCGAAAAAACCGATGATCAAACAAAGGATTTTTACCTCGTATATGCCATAAATGACAATGGTGAGAGTGGCTGGTATACATATGATAGCGTAGATGGCACATATATGAGAACCGAGCTCAGTACACCTACAGTGGCACAGGAGGAAAACGATACAACAAAGAGCGAGCTTGTCCCGGGAATTGCCAATAAATATCTTGTTTTAGCTGCAATACTGGTTCTTATTATCGTTATCCTGTTACTGTTGCTTATTGTATCAGCTGTGAAAAACAGAAAGTATAAAGCTGCAGACGATTATTATGACGATGATGATGCAGAAGATATATCAAAAGATGCTTTTGAAGAAACAGCAGATGAAAATGTGGACGAGATAGCAGATAATCCGGCAGGCGAGGAAGCAGAAGACACTGCAGATGAAGCGGCAGAAGAGCCTACAGGTGAAATAGCAGAAGAAGCTGCAGAGGAGCCGGAAGGCGAGGTGTCGGAAGATATTGCAGATGAAGCTGCAGAAAAGCCGGCAGGTGAAATAGCAGAAGGAGCTGCAGAGGAACCGGAAGATACTGCAGATGAAACTACAGAAGAGCCGGAGATGGCTACGGATGAAAATGTGTCAAATGCTGCATATACCGGAAGAACCGTAGAAATTACATCCGATTTAAAGAAAGCTGCTGAGAATAAAAATTCTGCTTATAAATCAAAAGAGGCTTCAAATCAGGAGAATGCTGCAGATGATGATACCTTGAAGAATCAGGTTCAAATGGCACTTGATGGTTTTGTCAATGAGGGAAATAAGCCGTCTGAGACTATAGACAGCAGTGCAAGGGATGACAATGAAGATGACAGCGAAGATGATGATTTGCAGTTCATCGACTTAAATTAGTGGATATGACTGGAGGATATGACTTGAAACCATATACAAGTAAGGCTAAAAAAGCAATAGATTTGGCTGCACGTATATCAAAGAAAATGAATTACAGCTATGTTGGAACAGAGCACATACTGGCTGGCCTTATAAAAGAGGGCACCGGTGTGGCAGCTGAGGTTCTAACAGCCTGCAATGTGGAATATGATAAGCTTATTTCGATGATTGAAGACCTGATTTCACCGGGGGATAACATCGAAGTGATGGACAGGGATGGCTATTCACCAAGGACACAGAGAGTATTGGAACGTGCATCGGAGGAAGCCGATAGATTTGAGTGCAATGAGATAGGTACAGAACATTTGCTGATGGCTATAGTACTGCAGGGAGACTGTGCAGCTGCAAGACTTTTAAACACTATGGGTGTTAACAGTCAGAAGATGTTTATAGATATTCTTGGTGCGATGGGTGAGGATCCGTCTGCATACAGGGATGTGATGAAAAGCTACAGTACATCATACAATTCTGCGACTCCTGTATTAGATCAGTATTCCAGAGATTTGACAGATATGGCAGAGGCAGGGCTTCTTGACCCTGTTATAGGCAGAAAAAAGGAGATGGAGCGCGTTATCCAGATACTTTGCCGCCGTGGCAAGAACAATCCATGTCTGATTGGAGAGCCGGGAGTGGGCAAGACCGCTATAGTAGAAGGACTTGCACAGGATATAGTCAGTGGCAATGTTCCGGATATTCTTTTGGGAAAGAGACTGGTTTCTCTAGATATGTCCGGGCTTGTAGCCAAATCAAAGTATCGTGGTGAGTTTGAGGAGCGAATCAAGAAGGTGATAAGCGAGGTTTCAAATGCCAAAAATGTACTGCTTTTCATTGATGAGCTTCACACTATAATAGGTGCAGGAGGAGCAGAAGGCTCGTTAGATGCATCTAACATATTAAAGCCTGCGCTTGCCAGAGGCGAGGTACAGGTAATCGGCGCCACAACCATAGAAGAGTACCGCAAATACGTGGAAAAAGATGCTGCGCTTGAGCGCCGTTTCCAGCCGGTGATGGTTGAGGAGCCTGGTGTGGATGAGACAATAGAGATACTCACAGGATTAAAGGGACTCTATGAAAAGCATCATGGTGTCATCATCACAGATGAGGGTGTGAAAGCAGCAGTAAACCTTTCTGCACGATATATAAACGACAGATTTTTACCTGATAAGGCGATAGACCTGATGGATGAAGCGGCAGCAAGGATAAGGCTTAAGAATCTGACATCATCTGACGAGCTGCTTGCTCTGAAAAAAGAGATAACAGATATGCAGAACCGGGTGGAAGATGCTTTGTCGAAAGGAGATCTCGCAGCTGCCGGCGCGCTTATGTCAGAAAAGGAAGTGCTCGAAAATAAGCAGCAGAAGCTTATCAGAAAGAATCACCGCACAGGAAGCAAAAATCAGCCTGTAGTAGGTGAAAATGAGATAGCTGATGTAGTATCGGGATGGACCAAAATACCTGTAAATAAGCTTACAGAGTCAGAGGCAGGACGACTTGCAAAGCTTGAACAGATACTTCACAAGCGTGTAATAGGACAACAGGAGGCTGTTTCTGCTGTCGCAAAGGCAGTCAGACGAGGCCGCGTTGGTTTAAAGGATCCTAAGAAGCCGATTGGCTCATTCCTGTTTTTGGGACCGACAGGAGTAGGTAAGACGGAGGTGTCAAAGGCGCTTGCTGAGGCTGTCTTTGGCAAGGAAGATGCCATGATACGTGTTGACATGTCAGAGTACATGGAAAAGCATAGTGTTTCAAAGATGATTGGTTCACCACCTGGATATGTGGGCCATGAGGAGGGCGGACAGCTCTCAGAGAAGGTCAGACGCAATCCTTTTTCTGTTATACTGTTTGATGAGATAGAAAAAGCACATCCTGATGTGTTCAATATACTTTTACAGGTGCTTGATGATGGTAGAATCACTGATTCACAGGGGCGCACGGTTGATTTCAAGAATACAATAATCATCATGACATCAAATGCAGGAGCTTCTTCTATTATAGAACCAAAGCGCCTTGGCTTTGGCGCTGGTGATGATGAAAAGCAGGATCACGAGCGTATGAAGAACAGTGTCATGGAGGAGGTCCGCCGTATATTTAAACCTGAGTTTTTGAACCGAATCGACGAGACTATTGTATTTAGAGCTCTCAACAAGGATGACATGAAGCATATAGTGACACTTCTTGTAAAGGAGCTTAAGAAACGCTGTAAAGAACAGCTTGATATAGAGCTCACAGTGCGCGACAGTGCAAAATCCTTTATCGTGGACAAAGCCTATGACAGAAAATATGGCGCAAGACCTCTTAAACGAAAACTTCAGGAGGAGATTGAAGACCGTATGTCAGAGGATATTATTACCGGCAAAATTAAGCGCGGCAATAAGGTAATAATTTCTACGAAAAACAAACAAATTTCATTGACTGTTGAGTAGAATTGGATTTATAATTAATATATCAATATAGCTACGGGAGGATAAAAATGGCTGTAATAAGTGAATTAATCCGTACTGAGGAAAACGGAAAGCTCAGCTTCGGAGATTATACATTGGCTGCAAAGGCAAAGCTTGACAATTTTGAGAAGGATGGAGATATCTACAAGGTAAAGACCTTTAAGGAGATTACAAAGCTCGAAAGAAACGGACTCTTTGTATACGAGTCTGTTCCGGGAACAGCGGTTATGGATTTCGAGGAGACTGCTGATACAGTGACATTTACTGTGGAGGGACCTGAGGATGCTCAGATTACTCTTGGCCTTGAAGAGGAGACAGAGTACGAAATTGATATAGCTGGAGCTGTTGCAGGTACTATGAAGACAAATCTCGGCGGCAAGCTCAGCTTAAGCGTAGAGCTTGAGGGTGTTGATTCAGTCGATATCAAAGTATCAAGAAAATAGAGCATATTTTTAGCCCGGTGAAAGCCGGGCTTTTTGTATTTTATAAAGGAGAACAATATGGCAAAAGGAAAGACCTCTGTATTTTTCTGCCAGGAATGTGGTTATGAATCGGCAAAATGGATGGGACAGTGCCCGGCCTGTAAGGAATGGAATACATTTGTAGAGGAAACCGTAGATAAAAAGTCGATAAGCTCGTCGGGAAAAGTAAAAAAAGAATCAAAGGCGGCACAGGTTCTACCTCTTTCGGCAGTAAAAAGCGAGAAAGAGGAGCGTATAGTGACAGGTATAGCCGAGTTTGACAGAGTGCTTGGTGGAGGAATTGTGAGGGGGTCACTTGTGCTTGTGGGAGGAGATCCGGGTATAGGAAAATCCACACTTCTACTTCAGGTATGCAGGGAACTTTCACAAAAAAAGGTGCCATTACTTTATGTGTCAGGTGAGGAATCCCTGCATCAGATAAAGATGCGTGCCGACAGACTTGGCGATTTTACGGATTCACTGGAGCTTTTATGTGAGACAAGTCTTGATATAGCAAAGGATGTGATTCAGCGCAAAAAGCCTGAGGTTGTTGTGATAGATTCCATTCAGACCATGTATAACGAAGAGATATCATCTGCACCGGGCAGTGTCTCACAGGTCAGGGAGACAACCGGAGTGCTTATGCAGCTTGCAAAGACTCTGGGTATTTCTGTTTTTATAGTAGGACATGTGACAAAGGATGGTGCGGTTGCAGGACCGAGGACGTTAGAGCATATGGTTGACACTGTGCTTTATTTTGAGGGTGACAGATATGAGTCGTACAGGATACTTAGAGGCGTTAAGAACAGATTTGGTTCGACCAATGAGATAGGTGTATTTGAAATGAAGGCGGAGGGACTGGTTGAGGTAGAAAATCCGTCTGAGTATATGCTTAGCGGTAAGCCAGAGGGAGCATCAGGGTCAATTGTCACATGCTCCATAGAGGGAAGCCGACCGATACTTCTCGAGATACAGGCTCTTGTATGTCACAGCTTTTTTAATAATCCAAGGCGTACAGCAAATGGTACAGATTATAATAAAGTAAACCTGCTCATGGCGGTCCTTGAAAAAAGAGCCAACCTGTCGCTGTCAGACTGTGATGCTTATGTGAATATAGCAGGCGGTATAAGGATGAACGAACCGGCGATAGACCTTGGGATAGTGCTTGCAATCGCATCAAGCAAAAAGGATATTATAGTGCGTGAGGATACCATATGCTTTGGAGAGGTGGGCTTAAGCGGAGAGGTGCGCGGAGTTACCATGTCAGAGCAGCGTGTGGCTGAGGCAAAGAAGCTTGGCTTTAAAAAGTGTATTGTTCCCAAAGTGTGTCTTGCAGGAGTGTCGCATATTAGTGGAATTGAGATTGTCGGTGTGGCAAATATCAAGGAAGCGATAGAGGCTGTCAGATAGTAATTGCGAGAATTGTATATAATAAACAGACAATTTAGAAAATTTATGTTTTTTAAGATAGTTTTACTACTTTAATTAATTGCAGTAAATCCGTTGACATATGTGTGCCGGGATGATATTATATCAAAGCTGACTCGCGGGACACATTGAGTTGTAGAGCTTGTGAGTTAAGATTTATAAACATG
>ENA-USZK01000835-USZK01000835.1-human-gut-metagenome-genome-assembly--contig:-NODE-835-length-14561-cov-5.263670_pt1 | contig 14561 bp, 9 predicted proteins | sample MGYA00250043_ERZ773534 | MGnify/ENA primary metagenome ERZ773534 (study PRJEB29103, sample SAMN06112056) | human gut metagenome | biome: human gut; feature: ankylosing spondylitis patient; material... | reverse complement strand
TGGACGGTGGTTGATGCATTCCAGTTGAACCGGATGGTGATGCGCTCGGTGATACTCGATGTGCCCACGCGGGTCTGATTTTTAGCTTCTATTGATCCAGATGAAGTTACACCGGAGAATGAGAAAGATCAGCATTAAAAGGAGGTATAATAAAATGGTAGTTAAAATTGCAGGGGAACATATTACCCCTTATAATTATACACCATCTACAGTATCTAGAATTAAATACATTGTTATCCATTTTGTAGGTGCTCTTGGTGGGGCTAAAGAAAATGCAGATTATTTTGCCAGCCAGTATGTAGGAGCATCTGCACATTATTACGTTGGATTTAATGGAGAGATTTGGAGATCTGTTCGTGATCAGGATATTGCATGGGCTGTTGGTGGAATGGCTTATATTCATCCTTATTGTAGAAACTCTAATTCTTTATCTATTGAATTATGTGTAAGAAAAGTCAATCATGGGTCTTTATCTTCTATGGATAAAGATTGGTATTTTGAAGATGCTACGGTTAAATCTGCTATTGAATTAACTAAGTATCTTATGGAGAAATATAATGTACCTGCATCTAATGTAATTAGACATTATGATGTAAATCATAAAGTTTGCCCATCTCCATATGTATTTAATAATACAAAATATACATGGAATAACTTTAAAGCAGCTTTAACTTCTGCTTCTGGTGCGGTAGAAGAAATTAAACAAGAAACATTTAAGAAAACTGGCACTGCATACTGTACAGGTCAGGATGTAAGAGTTCGTCAGGTGGCAAATGGTCCTGTTATTGGATATTTAGGAAAAGGTGATTCTGTAGAAGTTGATGGTAAAACTTCTAATGGATGGACACATGTAAAAGCTGCATGTGGAATTGGTTGGGTATCTTCTCAGTATATTCGGAGTAAATCTACCTCTACTACTAAACCGTCCAATACAAATACATCTACTTCTACACTGTATTATGTGAAATCTGGTGATACCTTATCTAAGATTGCGTCAAAATACGGTACTACTGTAGATGCATTAGTAAAAGCAAATGCTATTAAGAATCCTTCTCTGATTTGTGTAGGTCAGGTTATTAAGATTCCACAGAAGAAAAGTAGTAATTCTACATCTTCTTCATCAACTACCACTACTAATAAGAAGACTCTTATTAAGAATGGACAGATTCATTCTAATAACTTCTCTGGTGCTAATATTATTCCAGATGGAATTTATGGACCTGCTACTAAGAAAGCTGGAGTTAAATGTTTGCAGACTGCTTGTAATCTGAATAATAATCAGCTAGCAGTAGATGGAATTTATGGACCTGCTACTAAAGCAGCTATTAAATCTCTTTCTATCAAGAAAGGTAAAACTTCTTATTATGTGACATTTGCTGAGATTGCATTGATGCTTAAAGGATACGATCCATCCGGAGTTGAATGTCCTGGTGTATTTGGATCTGGATTACAAAAAGCATTAAAATCTTTCCAGACTGCTAATGGATTACCTGCTACTGGAGTACTTAATGTAAAAACTATTGAGGCGTTAATTGGTTAATTAGATTAATGGAGATATGGGGTAATTCCCATATCTCCTTTTACACGTATAGCGGAAACATCACATTAATAAATATTGAGGAAAGGCGGTTAATATAAATGGCTGATAAAGATTTTACCAATATTGGTGTATTTATAGACGATCTTCTCGAAAAAGAAAAAATAGACGATTTTGATCTATTACTTGCCGAAGACAATGAGAATACTAAAAAAGTTACATTTAGAAATCTTAGAACGTCTTTAGTTGAAGATGATGAGTCACCTTCTAACTTTAGAATTTATTCTTCTGAAAAAGTACAAAAAATGATTGATGATTCTAGAGCAATGTATATTAATGATATTGGCTCTATGCATGAAGATATTGAACACTTAGGTGCTGCCAAAGTAGATATTACAAAATTTGAAGAAGTTATGAAGCAGTTTGATAATGAGAAAATTGGTCAAGCTACTTATAATGAAATTCTTCAAGCTTTAGATAATAAAAGAAATAAAACTGATCTTATTACTAGTGCAGATATTGAAACTGGTAATGATGCAGATAAAATTCATATTGAAAACTTAGGATTAGATGTATTAGCAGCAATGACTGGAAATACTAAGGTTACTGTTCCATCTGTACCATTAGGTGGATGGGTAAGTGAAGATTTAGCAAATAATTCTATTATTGCGCTAAAGTTAGCAAAAGATTACAATTATAGAGGAACTTATCCTGAAGGAGATTTAAATAGATTCGTTAGTACAGGATATTACGAAGTTGCTGCTACTGTAACTGGTGTTCCGCATTATGGTGATGATATGGATGAAACCAGATTACTTGAAGTAATTCGTTATGGTACAGATGGTAAATATATTATTCAGAGAGTTTATTATAAAGAAAACTCTGAAGAATTAAGACCATATTTTGAAAGAAAAGGTTTATTTGCTAAACTTTCTATTTTACAATTTACTGCTCATTTTGAAGTTACAGAGGATAATAAAATTTCTTCTAGTACGTTAGGAGATAAATATAATAATAGAGGAACTTTAACTACAGGAAGTGTATTCTCTATTACCGCTGATGGAAATTATATGGTACAAAAAACTTGTGCTGATATTCCTACTCAAGATAATTATATGATATCTGTTAGAAGCTTTGGAGATAGAAGAGAATTTGAAGCTAAATTAGCAGATATTGGTGGATGTGTAACTTATATTTGCTTCGAATATCATGATTCGGCTGGAGTATTACAGAGAACAGAATGGTTCAATGTAACTAATAAAGCTAAATCTAAATTCGATGGAAAAGTTCTCCATATTTATGGAGATGGATTAAGTACTGGTAGAGCAGCTACAGATCCTACTAAAACCGCTTATCCTGCAATATTAGCATCTAAATATGGTTACAGTATTTATAATCATGCACAGACTGATGCTACTATTGGAAATTATAATGATGATCAATTTAAAGATAAAAGTATTTTAACTCAAATTAGCACTTCTACCGGTTTAAATACAAATAGCGAAGGATATGTAATTATTTTCGCTGGTGGTGAAGATTATCGTTCTCGTATGGCTACAATTGGTAATATTTCAAGAGATGATGACATTACATTTATTGGATCCATTAATAAAGCTATTAGAGAATTACTTACAAAAAGTCCTAAATTAAAAATTATGTTGGTAGCTCCTCCATATAGAGCATCTACAGAACCTGGTGATGGATATGATGGAGATACAAATTTAGTAAATAGTAAATATATGTCTGACTTTACAAATGCAATGGAAGAAGCTGCAGAATATAATCATATTCCTATTTTGAATTTGTATAAAGAAGGATCTATTAATAAATATAACTATCCTATTTATCTTGATGAAAATGGAATCTATTTAAATGATACTGGTCAAGCATTTATTGCAGAAAAAATTCATGATGGTTTATGTAGATTCTATTAATGAAAGGAGACTAGAATAATGGATGAGATTCGTATAAGAGAACTTCCTCAAAAAGACAATAGTGTCTCTTTATCCGACTTAGTTATTCTTGAAGATGCAGATGGTACTAAAACTGTAGAAGCAACAGCTTTTAAATCTTTAGTTCAGCAGAGTATCTTTTATGATAATATTGAAGCGATGAAAAATGCCACTTTAAAAGAAGGTGACATTGTTAAAACTCTTGGGTATTGGGAAAAGGGTGATGGTGGTGGAGCATATTATCAAATCGTATATGCACCAACAGATGTAGATGATGGTATTCATGTTCATTATCTTCATACATCAGATACATTGAGAGCTCATTATGTTATGGGTGAACAGGCATTAAACTCTATGCAATTTGGTACTAGAGGAAACGGTATCAATGATGATTATTCTAAATTACAGAAAGCTATTAATGAAGGATCTAAAGTAACTTTTGTAAAGAGAACTTATCGTATTACTGGTTCTCTTGAAGTTCCTTCAAATACCATTGTAGATTTAAATGGAGCTACTATTCTTTGCAATAGTACAGCAGCATTTACTGTAGGATTAAACAAAGAAGCTAAAAATGTAGTTATTAAGAATGGTAAAATTATTGCATTAACAGGAATTGAAATTCATTCTAATGCATCAGAAGTGGATGTTCATGACTGTATTATTACTGGTAGTGCTACATTATCTATGAGCACTGGTATATTGATTTCTGGTGCTAAACATGTAAAAATCTCCAATAATAAGATTGGATGTGAAAATTTCGAAACTAGATATGGTGTTTTCCTTAGTAATGGACCGGTTGATAGTTCAAATACAGATGGTAATGGTGGAGCCGGAACAAGTAACGAAAACGTTCAAATTACCAATAACGATATCTATGCGTCAATTGCAGGTATTATTTCATCTGGAGCATACACAGATAAAAATATTTCTGTGGATGGTGCAGTTATCGAAGGATATGGCAATGGTACTGAAAAATGTGGTATTCTCGTATCATCTAATGTTGATGGATTTGTTGCTAGATCAATCAAGATTAAAAATGTGAATACTGCTATTTGTGTAACTGGTATTACATCTTCTGTATCTTCTTTCTCTGATATATTAGTAGATGATGCTGATATTATGTATAATTTAGCATCAATGAATTCTACTGTATATATTGGACCAATGCAGAAATTTAACGGAAGAGCTTCTGGTAATGCATATGTGTTTGATAGAGTTACCAGTAAAATGATTATTCAAGGACAGATGGATGTATCTCTTTCTAATAGGGTTACAGGTTTTTATAAAACTTCTTTACAAGGAGACGTTCAAGATACAGTTAATCCTGTAGGAAGAAATAAAATATCTATTACATCTTTAGCTGTTTTGAATAAAACTGATAATACTAATATTATTCCCCCATTTACAAATGTTTCTTTAAATTTAGAGTTTTCTGGAAGTGTTTCTACATTGGCATTTCCGTCTTTATCTGGCCAAGTAGTTGCATTATATTCGGATGCTGCTAATTGTAAATTAGTTCCAAGTACAACAATTAAAATTGATAGTGAAATTACGTTGTCTAGATATGAACCTGTATTATTAAGAAATACAAGCGGAATTTGGTATATGGTTCAGTTTGGAGGTTCTGGATCTTCAAGTGGAGGAGGAACCATTACAGGAGCCGAACCTCTTGTAATTAAAACTAATGGAAATACTATGACAGAATATAATGGTTCTGCCAGACGAGAAGTAAATATTACAGCAAATTCAATTGGTGCTGCAGATAAATTACACACACATACGGCTAATGAAGTTTCTGGTATCCCAACAGTTCCAACTTCTATGAAAAATCCATTCAATCTTATTTTAAGAGTAAATGGAGGTACTACAGAAGGAACAAATCAGTTTAGTTATGATGGAAGTAAACAAGTTATAGCTAATATTGTTGCTACTGGTGGTGGAAGCTTTGATTATTCAATTTTAGATAAATATGGTTTAAAAGAAAACTTTGATGGATCTGGAAGTTTTTCATTAAATAGACAGAATTCTACTCAAAAAGGAAATAACTCTGTAGCTATGGGAACAAATACAAAAGCTACAGGAGACACTTCTATTTCTATTGGATATGCTACAAATTCTACTGCAAAAGGATCATTTGCAGAAGGAGAGAATACAACAGCAACTGGAGAAGCTTCACATGCAGAAGGTTTTTCTACAAGTGCTTCAGGAATTGGTTCTCATGCAGAAGGAAAGTCAACAATAGCACTTAATAGTGGTTCTCATGCAGAAGGAGAAGGTACTATTGCAAATGGTGCTAATCAGCATGTAGAAGGAAGATATAATGTTGAAGATGCTGATGGTAGATTTATTCATATTGCTGGAGCTGGTACTACTACAAGCAATAGAAAAAATGTATATACATTAGATTGGAATGGCAATGCTGTATATGCTGGAAACGTATCAGTGGCAACTCCAACAGCAAATCCTCATGCTACTAATAAGCAGTATGTTGATAGTTTAAATCAGGCTGCAACACAAGCAATAGGTGAAAATAAAACCAATATTGCAAATATTATTACAAATCTTGGCAGTAATTTGGTTGCTTCTGGTGGATTGGTAAAAGATTGGGATAAAGTATATGAGAATGGTTTTGTGATCGCTCCAGGAAATGCTTTAAATAGTCCTGAAACAATCGAAGAAACCGATATGCTTGTAGGAATTTGCATATCTGATGTAAATAAAATTGATAAAGTTGCTAATAATGCTATAGTAATTGCTATCCCTGTTACTCGTCCATTAATGGATTATGAAGCTGATGATGGTACAGTTACATTAAAAGCATATGTACGTCAATGCAATGATAAACAATGGAGTTATTGGTATCTTATGGATATCGGTACAGGAAAACCTGATGCTTTACCTATCGAGAATGGTTGATAGAAAAAATACTGGTGTAGATAAAAACTACACCAGTATTTATAAGAACGACATTAAAGTAATTAATTATAGGAGGTGTTTATATGCCATCTATTAATATAGAGAATGGTAAACGAATAGAAGATTTACTGGAAATTAATAATTTTACAAATAGTGCTCACTTTCTTGTATCTGAACACAATTTGACAAGAAAAACAACTTTACTTAATCTTCGTTATATGTTTAATGGAGATATTGCTATAAATAATTTAAATAATTTATATTATTCTGTAGAAAAAATAAATGAGATTATTGATCGTATTGATGATGATTTTGCTAAACTCACAAAACGAATTGATACTATTAATGCTAAACTTGAACAGATTTATAATGATCTCGGAGATAATCTTGATGAATTCAAAAAGAGAATTGAGAATATTTATAGTGAGTTAAAACAAGCTGATCAAGATCTATATACTTATATAAATAATCAAATTAAAATTGAAAGAGAAGCAAGAATATCCACAGATAATCAGTTAAATCAAAATATTACTAGAGAGCGTAGCGAAAGAATTACAGGAGATGAAAATTTAGAAAAGAAAATTAAATCTATATCTGATGGTATTTTAGAAAGACTCGCTGCAGTTGAAAGTGGTTTAAAAGATGAGACAAAATATAGAACAGAAGCAGATAATGATTTAATTATTAGAGTATCACAGTTAGAAAATATGGTTAATGATGTTTTTAAACCAAAATTTGTTCAAGTCGATAAGAGATTAGCTGTTATAGAATCAGATATTTCAGTTAAATATGGTTATCTTAATAATGAAATAACTAATTTAAAAAATAAAATTAGTTATGGTTCTAGTGCTCCTGGATATCTTTCAGAAGGGCAAATATATTTGCAGTATTTCTAAGGAGGAAAGGATATGGCAGAAATTACAAAATCATATACAGGCCATAGTCCTTCTATAACTGTAAATTGGTCATATGACCCATCTACAAAGAAAGCGAAAGTAGAATGGACTTGTGGAGATGGTTATTTTAAATTTCACTATTTTGAATTTTATATATTTATGAGATACAAAAAAGGTAAAGGTGATTGGCCTGTTAAAAAGAAAAAAATTGGCGGCTTACGAAATCCTGGTGACGATCCAAGTAGTTGGGATGATATTTGGGGAAATAAAAAAACACAAACAGCTACTGTAAAACTTTCTGATGCATTTATAAAAAATCAGACACAGGTAGCATTTGGTATAGATTGTTCTTCAAAAGAAGATGGATGGAATTGTTATTCAAACTTTAATGGACCTACTAAAGTTACAGGATGGGAAAAAATAAATGCATCTTCAAAAACACCAAAAATTAGTTTACAATCTGGATATGAATATGGTGGTAATAGCCATGTTTGTACTTTAACTAATGCTCTTGCGATGCATTGGAGTGTAAGTGGAACCGCTGTTAAAAAAATGGCTATGCAAATACAAGAAGTATGGGGATCGAATGATGAAGCAAACGTATCATGGGTTTATTCTACAAGTAGTCCTAAAACATATACCAAAAATGATGTAACGTTTGACGATATTACCATAAATAAATGTATGCATGATGGAACAGAGCAATTACTATTACCTTGCCAGTGGTATGATGTAACTGTTGCTGTCGCAACAGCATCTGAAAAAATGGATGATCAATGGGAAGATGATTCAAAAACTATTCGAGTAAGAACTAGAGAAGAACCACCTAATGTATCATTTTCACTATCTGGAGCTGCAAGTACATCTGCTACAATAAATTGGTCTGCTGTATTTCCTACTAGAGGAACTGGAGCACCTCTATATAATTTAACCTATAAACTTCATGATGATACTACAAATACAGATGTTACTACTGGTGGAATAGCTGCAGTTGAAGATGCTTCACGAGAAATTTCATGGGGTTCATTTACAATTACCGGATTAACTATTGGGCATACGTATACAATTACAGCTGATGGTGGATCTACACAGCTTGATAGGATAGGAATAGGTATACCTACAGGATGCACATTCACATCGGTTGCTTATCCATCGTTAGATGCTGTGTGGAATATGTCTGATGGAAGCCTTATATTTGGTGAACCTAATGATAATGCATCAATAAATATTAGAGTAGGAAGTACACCAGCTGGAATATGGAATATATCAGCACGTATCGGTATTGCTACTTCTAATGGTGTCTGGTGGTTAGATCAAAAAGTAGTTGATGCTGGAGATAACACATTTGCATTATCTGATGATGTATTGGATGCTATTTATAAAAGTATAAATCCATCATACTCGTTTAGACTATATGTACAATTAAATTACAGTTTACCAGATGGAACATTACCTGGTTATACTGATAATAATTACGAAATGAGATTCAAAGGAAACATGAAAACTACTCATATTGGTATAAGTAATACAGGAGCTCATAGAGCAAAAGCTTGGATAGGTGCTGAAGGATCTGCACGAAGAGCAATTGTTTGGGTAGGTGTTGGTGGTGTACCAAGACGAGTAATTTAATGGAATCAGGTGAACTATATCGGTTCACCTGATTATCTTTGCTATCCGAACTATATATTAAATCAAACTTTTCAAACGAAGGGTGGTGCCAATATGACAACCAACGAAATTATTGATATATATGGTGTCAAGCAGATTCATGAACTTACACCATTAAATAAATTACAAGGAACAGAAGAGATTCTTATAGATGATGGTGAAGTAACTCTAAGAGTTACTGTGGATACTTTGTTAGGATATATTAGAGATCAGATTAATGCTTCTATTGCGAATTCACAAAGTGGTGGAAGCGGAATACCTGTTGTCACAGAAAGTTCTTGTATCCATTTTATTGGAGAAGGAGAACCTGATATTCCTAAAGAATCCAGAATCAAAGGTGATTACTATATCCATGTTGTTAGAGGAAATAATGCTCATCTTTCTACAGGATTACCAAGATTTATCAGAGTAGGTTCAAATATGGGACTTAGGATGATTACTAATTAACCAGGAGGTGATTGTAAATGGCATTAGAGAAAGCTAGAGTACAATTACTGAATCCTGATACCGGTGCAGTAATTACAGAAGTAGATATATTAACTACTGGATCTTGCGTATCATATGTAAATGATCATGCAACTGTTTCTGATTTTAGAGGAATACCTGCAGGTACAACTTTCAGTGAAGGAGATAATGTTTCTGTAACTGATGTTTTGGATAAAATTCTTTATCCGTATCAAGAAATGGAAATAGAATCGATTTCTACTGTAGAAGGAAAATCTGTATTATCTGATACAATCTATTATCAGGAAAAGTTTAAAACTATTCCGTCATTTACTTTTACATCAAAAGTTAAAGTTGGAAATATTGATACTTTAAATTTTACGCTTAAAAGATACAATAATAAAACTGGTGATGTTACAGATATTAACTCGACTATTAAAGTTACTGCTGGATCAGAATATTTATATAATCAAGAAGTTACAGATATTACTGATGATACTTCACTTCAATTAGTTATTTCTGATGGTACAACTAATGTTGTATCACCTACATTAGAGTTTAAATTCATATATCCTATGTATGTAGGATATTGTGATTTAGATTTAATCTTAACTACTTATGAAGATACTAGAATAGCAATAGATCCTAATAAAGCAAATGATTATTTCAATAATCTTATTGCTACTAAATCTATTCTTATTGAAAAGAGATTAATTCCTGAACAGGATCTCCATAATATTATTATAAATGATCCTTTAATCACTCAAAATAGATATTATCCATGTATTTTGTATCCAAATACATGGAGCAAAATAATAAATATTTTAGATTGTAATGATGATATTATAACTGGATCTTTCCATTATAATAATCAACTTTCAATCAAGCCAGATAATACTGATGTACATGCTGCTCAGTATACTGTTTATGCTTGCAAAGAAAGTTATAATCCTCAACTTACAGCTGCTGGGTATATAACTTTCCAATTTGAATATGGAAAACCTTCTATTGACTATAAAGGAAAAGGTGTACCTAATTTAACAGGATTTAATCTGTTGAATAATTTACCTTTAGATTTACGATTAGAAGTAGAGCATTATGAAGATTTAGTTGGTATAGAATATAAATATGATGGTATGGTTGTATTTGTAGATGAATATTCTTCATATTATAGATACGATATGAAACATGATTTATGGTTCTGTACCAATCAAGAAATGCTTTTTGGATTTTCTGCTCCTCCATTAGAGTTAGGAAAAGATGGAGATGCCTATATCGATATGAAATCTGGCCATATATATCAAAAATATAAGAATATTAGATGGGAAGATAAAGGTGTAATTACTGTAAATCTTTCTGGAGATATTCTTTTATCTGTTGATTTATGGCAAAAAGGATTTAGTTACAAAGCTGGAGAATATGTTTACTGGAAAGGTAAGTATTGGAAAGCTGTATTTGATACAACATCTGAACCCGGAACCGATAATACATGGGTAGAAACTAAGCCTACAGTTACTCAAGGTCCTCAAGGAGAGCCTGGAGAAGCTGCTACAGTTGAAGTTGCTGATGTAATGGTTACAGATAATGATGATGATGCAAATGTAATAAACTTAGGAGATAAATTCCATGCAAGATTTAGATTTATTGTTCCTAAGGGAGAAAAAGGAGATAAGGGAGAAAAAGGAGATAGTGTTGATATATCTGCAATCGAAAAACAGATATCTGATTTAAAACAGCAAGTAAAAGATCTTAGTAATAAGATTCCAACTGTTGCTGTAGCAGATGGAAATACATTATACTTTAAAAATGATATTAATCAAATTCTGCTTAAAGTTACTATTTCTGGACTCGGAATTCCGATTATGGAGAATGGTAAACTTAATCATGTTGATGCTAAATCTGTATATCTTGAAAAAGTTGAAAATGAAAGATATTATGATATCAAATTCATGGATAATGAAGGCAAATAGGAGGGTAAAACTATGGCTTATACATATAAACCAAATAAGTATGTTAAATACGACGATACTCTTACTTTCGAAGAGAATTATAAAAATGGTGCAGTTATTACAAAAGAGAAACTTGATAAACTTGAGCAACAGGTAAAAGAAAACAGTGCTGAAATTGCTGTCGGAGAAGTTAAATTTGTAAGTAAACTTAAAGATGGTAATGTTACAATTGATTTCAATGAAGCTGAAGGAACTAAAAGATTTAATTTTGCTATTCCAGCTTCTTTAAATCCTGGAAAGAGTGATTATTTAAAACATAGATTACTTTTTGATAAAGTAGAAATTGATGAAGTTCCGGAAAATACAATTGTAAACTATTTCCAAGATGAAGTTAGAGTTGCAGTTCCATCTAATACTGTATGGAGTGCAAATAAAGATGGAAAAGCATGTATGCGTGCAATAATGTTTGCACCTACAGATGCTATATATTTTAAAAATGCTTTGGGAAAATCTATTCCAGAAGATGCAAGCTTTCATGGATTTGAAAATTACGAATTAGCTGGTGTTGATGATGAAGAATGCAAATTCGCAATTTGTTGGTTACCGTTAGCAGAAAAAGATGAAAATGATCAGTTCGTATATAATGGAACAAAATCAAATGTAGAAGACGGTTTTTATGGATGGTATTGGACATGTGAATGGTATAATGAGAATAAAAAGCTGATTGGCAAATCTTGTATTAAAATTACATGTGTTACAGCTGATAATATTTGCTATGAGATGCCGTATTATATGACCAACTATTATACAAAAGATGAGGTTAATTCTCTTAGAAGAACAGAACCTTATGTGGATGATAATGGTGATGTGTTTGCTTGTGGAACAGCTATTATCATTGATACAGATCAAGAAGATTCTTCTAAAAACAATATTACATGGTTTACTGGAAATGGAAAGATTAAATCTATTTCTGTTGATAAAGGACATAATATTTACGGTGGATCAGGTGAAACTAAAACTGATGTAACAATGACATATCCATCTTCTTCTATCACACTTAATGGAGGTATTGTAAATAATATCTATGGCGGTGGTGCTGGATCATGTGATATTGGAGTTTCTACTACAGTTATCAATGGTGGAACGATTACTGGTTCAATTTATGGTGCCGGATATGTTGGTAGCAAGAATAATAAGATAGGATATGCGCATATTATTCTGAATAATTGCGATGGAGCTCCTAAAGTTTACGGCGGTGCAGAAGGATACGGTTCTGTTGGAGAGGTATTAATTGAGGTTAATGGCGGAACATATAGCCGTATTACTTCTGGTGGAGTAAATAGCTATAACCAAATTTCTAAAGTCGTTATTAATGGTGGAACTATTGGAGTTCTTCATGGATGCGAATCTGGAACTATTAATGATCTTACATTTGAGATTAATGGTGGAACTATTACTAATATGCTGGTTTGGAGTGAAGGTGGAGAATTAGATTCTAATTATCCTAAAATTCAGACTGCTAGAATTAAAATTCATGGTGGAACTATTACTACACTTGAGAGCGGAATTAATTTTGTTTCTGATAAAACCATTACAGGAGAATATGTAGATGGAGTTATTGCTAATCAGGATGCTGCATTAGTAGAAATTCCAAATCTTACTAAAGTATATACTCATGCTCAACTTATCACAATGATGCAGCAGGCTATTAATGTAAGAACTTTCTTAGATTAAAAAATATAAACAGTGAGAGAGAATATTCTCTCTCACTGTTTTAAAATTTGTGAGGTGTATTATTATGTATGACTACGAAATTAATAACATCATGAGGAAATACAACTATAATATACCAAAAGAAGAATATTTTAAAATTTGTGATACTTCTATACAAATTAGTGTAGTTAAATATGATCCATATTCTGATTGTATTGAGATTAGTACTAAAGATGGTGGATATTGGAAGTTTAAAGTTGTTTAAACTCAATTTTCAAAACATCTTGGTAATTAAGAAAGGAGGGAACTAAAGTGGCATTTAGTAATACCTCGTATAGCGAAACAGTTAATTCTATGCTGTCTACTATGAGTGGTTTTGTAAAGAATGATTATTATAAATTCTCAGATAAACCACCTACTCCAGTAGAGTATTACCATATAAATAAACATGCAAGTACATTAGATGAAGGATCTAAATTAGCATTTGCTGATATTGGAAAAGATTCTCCTTTACGATTTAATCTTATTCATGGATTGATGATATATGGAATAGATACACCTATTTCAATTACATATCAAAATGATGAATATGGATTAGAAGCTTCTGCTATTGAAGGTGATGCTTATATATTACCAAATACAGTAAGACCTTTTCCAGGAGATGTATTTATAATCAGTTATGTAAAAGAGAAAATACTTTTTACTGTTACTGATTCTGCTCCTGATACACTTGAAGATGGATCTAATATGTGGAAAATTACATATAAGTCAAGACCTACCACTAGTCAAGAAATGAAACAATTATATCTTCAAATTGTTGGTGAATATAATTTCATTATAGATAATATCGGAACAGAATATAATTGTATTTTGAAATCTGATGTTGTTGATTTTGTTGAATTAGTAGATGAAGAGATACGAAAATTAAAGAATTATTTTACACGAATTTTTTATAATAAAAGGGTTCAGACATTTACTTATACCTATATAGAAGATAAGTTTTACGATCCATATATGGTAGAATTCTTGAGAAGAAACAAAATATTTGAGGGAGATGATCAGTATGTTTATGTTGCTCATCAAACTCATCTAGATCCTCTGTTTCCTATGATGTATAATAATACTATTTTTCGTTGTTTAGAGAAAAAAGATTATCAACACATTAGAGGATATGTGCATAGAGGAGTTGCAAAATTAATTTCTGGGCAAAATAATATATTCTATAATAGAATTGAAGACTATTGGGAAGTATATTATGATTATAATCCTGGTTTTGAACCATTAAAAAAGATTCCGTGTTTTATGGATGAGTTTATCTCACATGCTGAAGATGGAGAATTATTAGAAGCAAATATAACTTTTTATAATATTATTATAAAATACTTATATAATGATTCAATAGATATAACAGATTTAGATGAAATAGATAAAATAAAATATCAAGATAATTCTGTTTTATTTTATGCTATTCAATGTATTATTTTCT